>Ga0182021_10000180_pt1 | contig 61081 bp, 52 predicted proteins | sample 612E3MmetaG_FD_120493 | JGI IMG/M metagenome (GOLD analysis project Ga0182021, IMG submission 120493) | Permafrost microbial communities from Stordalen Mire, Sweden - 612E3M metaG (Illumina Assembly) | ecosystem: Environmental > Terrestrial > Soil > Wetlands > Permafrost | place: Sweden...
CGAATAGTTTCTTTGCAAAGGCCACGATGTTTGCACAAAAAGTCCAGATACTCACTAAGAAGTTTTGATTGATAGGATTCCCCGCAACTCCATGCTCCGTGCTCATGAGACGCAGCCATATAAACCTCCTCATTAGTTGGATTTCAATGAGGAGTATATCTACTATTGGCTTATTATTATGTGCAGTAAATTTTCACGGAACACTTATTTAAGAAGGATTTAAGACAACTACTTCACATAACGAGGAACTCCACATAATCACAGTAATCGGGCATAGACAAATTGCCCTAGCGACCCAATGTTTCAAGCGGAAATACTTACCTCTTCGGTCACATTCTTAGTCACCAGAATATATATCCCTGCCTCACCCACTATTGCGTGCAATTACTTTTACGAATAATTATAATATAGCTTTCTTAGGCGTCCTCACGTAGAATGTGAAGTAGATTCTTTTTTTAGTCACAAGATTCTGAGAGTGGAGGCCCCAATGAATGAAAAAGAGGCTATCCGGCAGATAAGAAATCGCTTTCTTACTAAGAATAAGAAAACCACTACATTAGCCAAACGCATTAAGTTGTTCGAGTCACTAATTGCCGAATCCGAAGCTAATGGCCTTGATGCATACGTTGCCTTCTTTCATGGTTATAAGGCATTTTCTGTTAAAGACTTATGAGAGTGCTATTCCCTATTTCAAAGAGTCAATCCAGAAGAATCCCGATTTAGCCTATCCTTATAACGGCCTGGGCAATGTTTCTTATGACAAGAAGGAATATGATGAGGCAATCTACTGGCATAAGGCTGCCATCGAGAAAGACCCTGATTATGCCTATCCTTATAACGGCCTGGGCAATGTTTTCTATGCCAGAAAGGAATACGATGAAGCAATCAATTGGTACAAGGCGGCCATAAAGAAAGACCCTGATTATGCTTATCCTTATTACAACCTCGCCTTAGTTTTCTACACCAAGAAGGAATACGATGAAGCAATCAACTGGTATAAGGCTGCCATAAAGATAGTCCCTGATTACGCGGATCCCTATAACGGCCTGGGCAATGTTTTCTATGCTAGAAACGAATATGATGAAGCAATCAATTGGTACAAGGCTGCCATCGAGAAAGACCCTGATTATGCTTATCCTTATAACGGCCTGGGCAATGTTTTCTATGCCAGAAAGGAATACAATGAGGCAATCAACTGGTATAAGGCGGCCATCGAGAAAGACCCTCATTGGGCCGATCCTTATTACAACAACGGCCTAGCTGTGTTTGCGCAGCAGCGATTTGATGAGGCGGTACGAGCGTTTGGAAAAGCGATAACAATAAATCCCAACAATTCTAACGCATGGTTTTACCAAGGTAATGCCCTAGCTAATCTCGGAAAACAGCGTGCGGCGATAAAAGCATATGAGAAAAGCCTTTCCATTGCACCACATAATATATTGGCCCAGCTAAATACAGGAATCGCTCTAGCGCAACTCGGTAAGGTTAATAAAGCGCTAATCCATGTTGAAGAAGCTATCCAAATTGACCCCCAGAATATCATGGCTCGATTTTCAATAGGTGTATTATTAGTTGGACTTGGACGGTATGAAGAGGGGCTGAGTCATTTATCTTACTCAGTTGAAAATGATCTTAAACAAGATTCTTTAAAGGCGATCGCTTGGCTGCAGACCGGGCTTGCACTCTCGAAACTTGAAAGGCCTCAGGAAGCTTTGGAGGCGTTTGAAAAGACACTTCAAATAGATCCTAAGAATGCTTCCGCATGGGCTAACAAAGGATTAATCCTTTCAAGCCTTGGGAGACATGATGAGGCAGCAGAGGCTTTCAAGAAATCAGCAGAGTATCCTTCTCAGATTACTGACATCAATAAAAAAAGGGGTTGGAGAGAAAAGCTTCTCCTTGCGACGCAAAAGAAGCGAACTGCTACTATTATGAAAATTTGCGGCGAATTGATTGAATTGTATACTCGCATCTTTAATCTTATGGCTCCCGCCCACAGTAGAGAACCTCAACCAGATCAGACAGACGTCGAAGCGCAATCTGAACCTAAGTGTGATTATCTATGTTGGCCCTCCAACACAAAATGCGCTCGGTCTTTACTAAAAGGACATGACAAATGTTTTTGGCATGTCGCCGACATTAAGAAATACGATACAAAAATTATTGAGGAATATTTTGGTGGTCCCATGAACCTTAAGGAGGCCATTGAAATGGAAGTTCGTGCTGGGAATTCATTAGAGGGGGCGTATCTAAGAAAAGCTTCTATAGGTGGTGATTGGAATAAGCCAGGAGCAATGTTGCCCGGGGCAATTCTGAGACGAGCCGATCTTTCAGAATCGCATTTGAGCTGCGGATCATTGAAGGGCGCTGACCTGACATTGGCAAAAATGGAAGAGGCTTATCTGAGTGATGTAGATTTCAGAAATACAAAATTCTGGCACACTAAACTGTATCGTGCAAAATTCAGAAACAATGACTTTGCGGGAGCCACAGGACTTAGTAAGGACAATTTTCAAGGATGGAAATATAGCATCATTCCCTTTTATCGTATCTTAGAAACATATCCAGATCAATGCGAGTGGGTATATCGAAGCCTAGCCAAGAACTTCGTCGAAAATGGACTTTTTGATGACGCCAGTTGGGCAGTCTTCAGAGGGCGACTTATGCATCACAAAGTATTGATTACAGGGTTAAGCATATATAAGATAGCTGCCCGAATACTGTTTGAAAATAGTTCGTGGCCTGTACCCTCTATAAAAGGCAAATCCTTCCTGTTCATGAGATGGGGTCATAATCTTATAAAACTTCTAATCTCATACCTTTCCCGCTTCATATGGGGATATGGCGAGAGACCCATCCGCGTTGGATTGACAGCCACCCTTGTGATAATAGGATACGCCGCCCTATTTGCTCATAATAGAGCATTATTGGAAGGAACCGTAGCGAAGTCGGATTTTATATCTGCTATTTATTTCAGTATTGTTACTTTCACTACACTTGGGTACGGCGATTTGAAGCCGGCTGCCGATTTTAGGCTTTGGGCTGCGTCAGAAGCTCTGGTCGGAGGCATTTTGATGGGGCTTTTTCTTTTTACATTGGCCAGAAGAGCCTCTGGAAGGGGTTAGCGAGTAAACAGTTTGTAGTGATCTCATTAACAGACAGAAAAGCAAAGGAGACATATATAGTGTTTGCACCCGTGATTAATAGTATATTTTCAATAATCATCCCCATGCTGTTGTTTGTCATGCTGACCAAATTGGGGTACGAGCTGGCAATCAAGCGATTTGCACGACAAAGAAAATGGGGATTACTTATTATTTCCTTTATCGTGTATGTCTTACTGATTATGAGCATTGTGCGCTATGGCTTTGACAAACTCGCACACATAGGGCAACTAAACCATCCTGCTTCACAGCAAATAAATTAATAGCGATCCAGGTAAGCTGATGCTCAGATCAGGCCTCCTCACAGAAGTTGTTGATCGAGGGCATGCTGAAAACACTGAAGGTAATTTGTTGTAAACAAGGTATAGATCATGGTCGTCTGGAGGTACTCAAACATGCCCAAAACTTGCTATATGTGTGATCGCGTTGCCACCTCAAAAGAACATGTACCGCCGCAGTGTTTCTTTCCTGAAGAAAAGGATCTACCTGCTGGCATAAATTTAAGAAAAAATTTGATTACTGTTCCCTCTTGTGATGACCACAACACGAACAAATCTAAAGACGATGAATACCTCCTTTTCTCCTTATGTTTGAATATAGCTAATAACGACACTGCCTTTTCGCTTTTTGCGACAAAGATTACACGTGCTATGAATTTAAATCCCAAAACCTATTCGACATTTTCAAAGACTCACGTGCCCATAGTTGCAGTTGACAATCAAACCGGCCAAGCTAGCCGAACATATATGATTAAACTGGATACAGAACGGGTTATGACATCGCTGGACCAGATCTCTCGCGCACTATACTTCAAGAAATACAAATATAGATTCCAAGGCGACTGTAAGATACTTTATGATTTTGCGTTATATAACGGCCCATATGCCGCACAAAAGAATGACTTTCTTCAAAAAGCACTTAAGCAGATGAAAGATTACTTTGCCCAAATGACGCACGATGGCGATAATCCCGAAGTCTTCAAATATGTTTTGCAGGACGTAGACAAAGGCCACGTTTTGGGCATGCAGTTTTATGGCGGCAGTAATGTTTTTGCCGCGTTCGTGCCTTAATGCTACATATCAAAAGAAAATGAAGACAGCGTATAACAATTTTATCGAGCCGACAGTGAATAGCCCGGGTGGTCTTTTGCAGAACGTGGTTGCCACTGCCGCTCATAGTTTAGTTGTGTTGAAATAAATAATGGCATTCGGACGCAATCGGTATCGAATATTTGGTCTTGTTACGCAGCCAACAAATACGAATTAACGGACATTAAAGACTACGGCATAAATGTATCGGCAAACTTCACTGAAGAACACCTCGCTTCTCATCGATGCAGATCGCTGCGTTTGACAAGGAGACACTCTGCGAAGCAGCCATGAAGGATTATTGCGGTAATTATCGATTTAGGCTTGGTGTCTGCATTCAAGGTTTTCAGTAGACATCGAGATCAGACCTTTTCAATTGCCTCTTTGAGATGGTCACTTGCCTTGAAAGCTACGACTCTTCGCGGAGTTATCTCAACTTCCTCCTTGGTTTTTGGATTTCTGCCGATCCTAGCGGCTTTTTTCCTTATGGAAAAAGTCCCAAATCCCGATACTTTTACAGACTCACCGACGACGAGTGTCTGCTTAAGAGTGTCAAAGATAGTTTCCACAATTTCTTGCGCATCGGCTTTCGGAAGCCCGTCCTTTTCGGCTAATCTATTGACAATGTCGGCTTTTGTCACGCATTCCTCCGTTTATCTATCGTTAGTGCAATTGGGCTGAACAACAAGAGCCATCCTGACCACTTCATCAACTGTGTCCCTTGTGATTCCGCGCTTCTTGCAATAATCAGATTCAAGCCAATCGGAAAGGTTCTTGGTGCCTTTGCTAGAATTGCACGAGAAGCAGCATCTGGCGATATTCTCCCGATTGATTATTCTCGCGTCGTTAACAATGTGTTCCCATGTCGCTATCGACTTTCTCGTTTCTTTGGATGATCCAAATTCAATATGACAGTAGACGCAGTTCCTGTCTCGGTCTTTGACCTCTCTGTCCAGCCAATCAGGGATGTTCCATTTATTCATTTCACGCCGTTTCGCTTTCAAAGTGTGCCTAACCGCTGAAGCTCACAGATTATCTCATCGTGATGAAGGTGCTGCTTTATCGAAATCTATTCACAACATCTTTGAAACATAAGACTTCAACAGGAGAATCCGCCCAATCATCCTCCCAGCAAATAACGAGGTCACATTGTCTCGGGTTATGTTTATGAGTTTTGAAATTATAGGATTTATACTCAAATTCCGCTCTACAACTCGTCCAAGTTCCCTTATTGTTCTTTCTACGAAGTAATGCATCGGGGAAACTGCCTCTGATCGCTTCTATCATAAATCCAAGGTCGTGGCACAGAGCAGCAAACAGTAATATGACGCCCTGTTCGTTAATGGGTTCATAAACGATTCCCCTAACCCCTAGAATGCTCCCAGTTTCGTGTAAGTTTTCTATCTTGTTAAAACCTTCTTCGGGCGTGACGCTTTTATCCTCAGCGATAGTTTCATCAACACCTTGAATCTGAGCTAGACCTTCATCAGGGTCCTTACTAGTCGTGCTAAAAACTGTTGCCCTGCCTCTTCCTGTTTCGGTTATCTTCCATACGCCTCTTTCACTACCATCGAGCTGTCCTTTTCTTTTAAGGTACTCCCTCGCCCATGCCGTCTTGTTTTTCCATTTAACAACACTATACCCCTTCCCATCATAGGTTTCATATTCTTCCGGAAATTTATCCGGGGTTAGCCCCATAATTTGTTCGACCTCCGGGTAAACATCCTTCGGTTTCGCTTTTCCTCCAAGCTTAACCAGTGCCTGAAGTAAGGGCATTTCAAAATCCATGAAACCAAGGCTCATACGTTCTCCTTACAAAAAAGACTTATGTAAATGGAATATTACAATACTAGTGACATGGGACGCCACTATACAACATCTAATCTTACATATTTGAAGGTTACTTGCGGAAAGCATTATTCTTGAGCGTAGGCTGTTTTCGATGGTTAGGAGGTGGAGTTTTGAGTCAACACGTGATAATCCGTCGCATGAAATAGGTTATGAAAATCTTAACAACTTATCGAAGGGAGTTTGAGTGACATCAATAGTCATGTGTCCGTCCCGGCCATCTGAATACGACGCTATGATACTGCCATCGGGCATCTTTTCTATGAGAATACCTTGCCCTTTGCACCGGTATCGGAAAGTATAAGCGTTATGAGAGTTCTCCAGAATCAAGCGGATATTGTCACTCATAGACATATGCAAATTGCACCCCTTTTCAATGTGTCTCCATAAGCCATATCGAATTATACCCAGCTTAAATTGGACGTATCATCAGTTGCTTTTTCGACTTCGTAGCCTTTTGTTTCCTTCGTCATCGTCTATTCCAGCGAATTGGAAAGCCTTTTTCACTTTATTGCGTGCTGTAGCTGCATCGAAATCGAAGAGATGATCTTGAGGCTTGAGGCTGTGAAGCTTTGTCCACTGTGCAATTTCATTGAGCAGGGTTTCTGGGAGAGGTAAATATCTTAAGTGATAATGATTAGGTGTCTTCTGTGCTTTAACTGCCAAAGTGTGCTTGTTCCAATTCAGATCCTTCATATTGCAACTTAGCGCTTCCGTAACTCTGAGACCTGTAAGCAGCAAAAAATAACAGAGCAACCATGCACTATAGTCCTCTATTTTAAACTCCTCTTCCCGCGTTCTGCTCATGTTGCCCTCCTTAAATTTAAGCAGGGATAAAAGAAACTGCTTATCCATATTGTAGCTTATTGGCCCCGCGACTGTGCGGGAATTGCCAGGGGGATAGAGCCCGGAAACCTTGTCGGGCGAGCGTTGACTATGTATAAAGAAGGCCATCATGCTTTTCCATCGCATGGGTTATAAAAAGGCGCTATATCGCCTATTATTTATCGACAATAACGCGACTGAACAGGCCGATGACATTGAGGTACACGCAGCATGCGATCGTTTAGAGCGAATTCACTTCAGGGCACTTGAACTGACACTGCGCTCCCTTTGTCAAAGGAATATAGATACACTCTCCCTATTTTTTTCTTATTATTTTCATAATGTAAATTTCTTTTTCATCATTCTTATCTCTAAACATCTTTTCAATATTCATTATGTCGTTTCTTGCGTTGCTTTCGGTAATGCCGCCGTGATGGCAAATATAGTTAAGCTCTACGGTGAATTTCCACTCCTCCTTTCTGATATCTGTTTCTTCAACTCTGGGTGCCACGTAGCCTTCCCTAAGATTCTTCGGGACTGTAATTTGTAGAATATTTTCTATGTCGGCTAAAGAAGAACCGCTCTTAACCATGTCAAACTGTTCAGCTGATAATTGATATAATTTAGGACCATCCCAAACAGTATTAACTGATTTCACGGCGTCTTGCGCATAATAGGGCGTGAGTGCCTTCAACATAGCATCCTTCAATAAATAAGTGGATGTTGTTTTAAATAAGGATACATGAGGCAAAAAAAGTAATAGTTCTTCACCTCTCGTAAATAGAAAAAGGCCGTCGACTTGCTCGCCCCCTCTATAAAGTATTCCAGTGGGGCTGGCTCCATCCATGCAAATAAAACTTACAATCCTTTGCTGTATCTGCCAATTCAGCCTTTCCTCCGGAGGTATAAGGTTTTTGGGAATAAAGACAATACCATTGAAAACATTGCCAAGGCCATCTGACAGCCACAAAGCAGACACTTGAAATAAGCTTGCGATTTTGTGTTTAATTGTTAAGTTTGGCACATAACTTCCCGACTCCCACTTCGTGATATAGTATTGTTTGACGCCTAACCCCTCCGCCAACTTAAGTTGAGAGACAGAAAATGCGTCTCTTAAAGTCTTTAATCTTTGCGCAAAAGTAGTTTCGTTCATGGATGAGTTTCTCATAATCATAGTTTAGTTGTCAACTGATGCTCATATGAGGATTGACAAAAAATAATATTACCCTTAATATAAATCATATGAGGATCAGCTGAGTAAAATAGGAGGTCTGGTAAATGAGTGACCAATTAACAGATATCAAAGAAATCGCAGGGCAACTGGACGCCATAGTCGTCGCGGAGGAAGACATAATTAGGCAGTTGGTAACAGCTTCTGGTGGCCATCTGGCCGGGAACTTCAATTGCTCCGATGACAGTCAGCATCCTCGTTGGTCAAGCTTCCGTATTAAAGTCAAAATCAATGCGATCCACGTGTTGATCGATGCGATAGGGAATGTCCAGCTCTGGACAGTGACGGCAAGGAAACGTTATAAAGGTGCCGAAACAGAATTCGAAAATCATGATCTTGGTAGTGGGTGGAAATTTTGCAGGGGACACGTCTCATTGTCTGCACTGGTAAACGAGGTGCTACGGCAATTGAACTTGAAAAAGGAGCAAGCCGCCAAAGAAAACCGGGACGGAATGAAGGAGGTAATAGGAAACCTTTAATAATCGATAATTAAGCAGACAGCCGAATCGACAAGACAGGATTTTTTGGAACCTAAATCATTATTATGGAGGTACTACGATGCTGTGCCAAGACAATGAAGACCAGAGGCATTCGGTAGATGAGGTTGTGCAGTGTAAAGTCTGCGGCAAAGAGGGACTCGAAGAAGATATGATGTCAACATATAACGGCGGTGGAAGCGCCTATTTCTGCAGCGGAGCTGAGCCCAATGGAGGACAAATTATGCTAATAAAAAAACGTTTCTTATATTCTGGGAAAACCGGTATTGCTCCAACAAAAGGCTTTGCACATAAGCTGCTTGCTCATTACGCGGTCAATATTGGAAATATCTGCGAATTTGGATGTACCTTTTGTTATGTCCCGACCGTAACCGCGAAGCAAAAAACTGTAAAGGATATTCTTTTGGATGGCTATTCTGTTGAGGAATTCAGTTCTTATCGAACTTCAGAAAATGTTCTGGCAACAGTTGCGGAAGATGTAAGTAAGATAAAATCTTCGGATCGGTCGACAGTTTTCTTTTGCACTACTTGTGATCCATGTGCTACCCAAAAGCATGCTGATATATCCATTGCAGCCATGCGGCTTATCCTCGAACGATCCAATCTTGAAATCAGAGTATTGTCAAAAAGTATTTTAATCAAGGAAATAGCTAAGGAACTGGCGGATTATAAAGACAGAATTGTTTTTAGTTTATCAACTGGAACAGCCCTGAAAGAAATATCGGCGTCCATAGAACATTATGCGGCACCTATAGGCCTTAGAGTGAAGGCTCTCCACTGGCTTCAGGATAACAATTATAGAACATATGGCATGATCTGCCCCGTGCTACCATCTGAGATAAATGATGTTGCCGCTCTCATCGATCAAGTCCGTCCAGAGCATTGTGAGCATGTATGGGTAGAAGCAATCAATGTAAGGGGCAAGTCATTAGTTAACACTTACGATGCGTTAACAAAATCAGGCTTAGTAGTACATGCTGAGGAACTGAATAGAGTGATAGGCAATCGCAAGAATTGGCTGGACTATAGCAAGAAATTGTTTCTTTCCTTTCAGTGTGAGATGGATAAAAGGGGGGCATTGGATAAACTCAGATTTCTGCAATATGTTTCAAAAGCTGATAAGGTTTTCTTTGCATCACAAAGGGGCGCAATATGCCTGTAATCTGCACGAGGTGTCAAAAAATGTCTGGATCGGTTTTACTGTAGTACTATCGTGGTAGATGTCTCCGTAAGGGCTGTTCCGTGCGGACATCACTAATGTAGCAGGGCAGAAGTTTTAGGTCGTTCATGCCGGAGGGTCTTGGACAAAAGGAATTCGGACTATTCTGGTATCGTGAAATGTGACTACTAAGTAGCGGTCTGATAACGAGAAAGCTCTTCTTCAACAACGAGGAAGATAGCAGCTGAAGGACAAAGAGCTTGCTCACAGCTATGATGACTCAAAAAGCCGCTGTGAAAGATTGTGGAGATAAAAAATGGATTTTGGGGCTTCAGTAATTGGGACTTAAGAAGAACGATCCCGTTGTTCTACTGAAAACTGGATCTATGTAAAAACCAAGTAAAGACAGCTTTTATGAAAAACGAGGAGAATATAATGTACGAGATTGATAAGTGTCTACATCAGGCGGTTCTCACCGGCAATCTTGATGATATCATCGGGTTACTCATATTAAATGCGGATATTGATGCCGCAGATTCTCTAGGCACAACGCCCCTGCACGTAGCTTGTTTTTGGGATTCTTTTGAAGTGGCAAAGTTCTTGATAGATGCTGGTGCAAAAGTGAATACCAGGGGCCGGTATGGCAAAACGCCTCTGCACGCGGCTTGTTATCACTGCTCTGTTGAGATAGTAAAGTTGTTGCTAAAGGCCGGTGCAAAGGTGAATGCCAAGGACGAGCATCGTGTAACACCCCTGCACACAGCTTGTCGTCTCGGTTCTGCTGAGACAGCACAGTTTTTGGTAGGTTCTGGTGCAAAGGTGAATGTCAAAGACAACTTAGGCCAAACGCCTCTGCACACAGCTTGTGATTACGGTTCTGCTGAGACAGCACAGTTTTTGGTAGGTTCTGGTGCAAAGGTGAATGTCAAAGACCAGTGGGGTCAAACGCCACTGCACACAGCTTGTCGTAAGTGCTCTGTTGAGAAAGTAAAGTTGTTGGTAAAGGCTGGTGCATATTTGAATGCCAAGGACAAGTATGGTAGGACGCCCATACACGAAGCTTGTTGTAGAGGTTCTGCTGAGATAGCACAGTTATTGGTAGATTCTGGAGCGAAGGTGAATGTCAAAGACCAGTATGGCCAAACTCCTTTGCACATTTGCGCGTATCGCAACCGTTCTATGAAAAAAGTAAAGTTGTTGATAAGGGCCAATAAACGACTTATATATGAAAAGGATAAAAAAGGTCTAATTCCCTTAGACATTATGGCAGACATAAATTGGTGTAAAGCCATAGTGTACATCCGGAAAAATTCGGAGCGCTTCTTGGCTTGGTATATGACGGCTGAACCAGGAAGACAACAGACAGTAGCCAGTTGTTAAAAAATATGCAAGATAATAAATGACTACTCAGAACGTGACGCAACAAAGTGCAGTCGGCCACAGCACTCTGGAATAAGATTGTGATAAAATTGTGATAGAACGCATCATAATCATTAGATTCCATGGAATTAATAGAATCAATGGAAATCGAAATAACTGCTAAAATACAGGTAGTTTGCCCAAACCGCCCGTCAGAAGCCAATCTGCGTTTTTGTACTGAATAGCCCTCTCAATACCAACTTCAGTGCATTTAAAAGCTTGATAAATAAATATGATACCCAATATAGTGTTGTGGAAATTGCGGATGGGTTCAGACACCGGTTCCGGAATATTTCGGACAGTTGTTGTGATTTAGTTCGGATACCAGACCGCTTTAGCTGTCGTGGCCTTGCAAATTAAGTTCATATTCATTCGACTGTCTTCGAAGTTACTTTTATAACGGATTGCGACCAGAATACCTCGCACGATGGTCTTACCTACTAATTCCGCTCACCTTATTTAACGAAATCGGAGGAATAACAAGGTCAAAGTTGATAAAAAAGACCCTTTCATATACGTAGATGTTGCTCCATCAAATCTTATAATCAGGACTGCTATAGGTACGATGCCCCCGAACATCTTATTCAATAAATAGCCGGATAGAATCAACGTGGCGGTGGCAATTTAATGTGTGATAATTAACGATTTCTATTATAATATCGGTGATGAAAGAGCCTATGGCGCATTCGGTAAATAATCAATCGTTTTCACTGGAAGCATTTCAACGAAGCGCTTTACTAAGACACAAAGTTGAGGCGCAGCTGCCGTAATGGGCACGGATAAACACATGCTGGTAATAGGGGATTCAGCAGTCGCAGAGGCTCTTATTCAGGTTATGGTCACGTTGGCCTCGTATAGTTTCGTTCATCTAGATTCTGGAACTTTCCCTAACTCCGCTGCGCTAATAGGACACCTCGAAGGTCTCAAAGACGATGATCAGATTCAGGGGATCATCCTAACTGAGCCTGACGGCATTGAACTCGCAAAGCATATCCGGTTGTCCGATAGTCTTGGCAGGATCAGACTTATGCCCCTTATTGTAATTAGTCCGAGCCCCATCAATCAGCTTGTGGCAGAGAAGGCAGACAACATCTTTCTCTTATCCAAAGGCTGCCATTTAAGCAATGTTTCCGACTGCATTCCCAATATGCTTAGGCTCATGGAGACCACAGGGAGTTTTGCTACTTTGGAAGCGATGAAAAAAGCTGTGAGACCTTTTGTGATCTGGGCTGAAGAGGATGATATTGTCTCCAGCCACGATAACTTTAACAGATACGGCCCCTTTAGATTGATGCAGGAGCACTTCGACGTCTTGCCCGAGTTTATGTCTTCGCAATACGGAGATATTTCATCGAGGTTATGGTTCAAGAAATATCGTTTCATGGAATCTAATGGTGTCTCAACTGAGGTGTTGCCATTGGATGAAGAGCTATTCAAGAAGGCGATTGCCAACAAAAAGGTGCTCTATATTGATGATGAGCACAGGCTTGGATGGTCCTTTGCCCTTTATTCCGTTATTAGTGGAAATGGTGACCGGAGCCAATATCAAGCTTTCCAGGATAGCGCCCCATTTATTTCTACCCCAGATAACCGTTTTGCCTGTATAGATAATGTTCAAGACGCATCAAGGGTTATCGAAGCCTATCATGAGTCACTGAAGCGTGCCCTGACGGAATATTCAGAGGCTGAGCATCTAAGAAACCGGTTTGCGGAACAGGCAGTTGATGCGAAAAAAGTTGCGCAAGAGATGGAAGACAGATTCAGGAAGTCAGAGGCCAATTATTCCCGTTCTGATGTCAGCCTGCGAGAAACTGAGGCCCGTCTGAAAGATATCAATACTAAGCTAAAGAAGGCATTAGACGATTTTCTGGAGGCTTATACTAATCGCACTGGCGATATCGAGATACCGGACATATTGCCCCAGATAAAGGAAGTATCTGATATTCACTCGCATTTTGCTCAGGAAGGTGCAGCTTTCGATAAATACCGTGAGGAATTTAAGAGAAACAAGGATATTTTTGAGAAGCACAAGAACGAATTAGAAAGACAAAAGCCCTTAATTGAAGAGGCACAGACAAACAACAGTGCCGCGATAATGAGATATGATGAGTCTATAAGGGCATTAGCCCAAGGAAGAATGTTTCCATACGATCTGGTTATCCTCGACTTGAGGCTTGAGCGACTTCTTGACAAAGATCGTATTCCAAGTGAGATTTCCGGGGTTCAGGTGTTAAGGAGGATCAAGGAGATAGACCCGAGCATTCCGGTGCTCATGTTTACTGCATCAGAGAAGGTTATGAACTACCAGCAGGCAATGGATCTTGGCGCTTCCGGATATTGGATAAAGGCGGTTAATACAGCTTCTGTTCTCAAGTCGGAAATCATTCAGTCCCTCGCAAAGGCCCAGGAGGCCAGGAATTTATGGCTCGGTGTAAGGAAGGTCGAGGCTAAGAAGCAGCTTTCATATATCCGAGAGAATGCGTCCGGCCGATTGGAAAAGGGCATCATGAGTGACACCAAGAAGGCTGAAATCCTCCTGCTTCTGAAGGAGAGCTTTCTGTTGTTTATGAATGATCCGTCTCCATATGAGCAGAGTGTTCACAATTACACTCACTATGGGAAAATAGTGCTCAACATGGGTATGATCCAGGAAGAGAGATTTAGCAGGATTCAGGACAAGAGATGGGACTTCTGGGTTAACCAAAAGGCTCGGGAGATTGATCAGGAAGAAATCGCTATAAGGCAGTTGCGAAATAGGGCGGCCCATAAGGCCGGTTCCGGAATCACCTATCGGGAATCCATCGGTGTGTTTAAACAAACACTGGATAGGTGTCTTAAGCATTGATCTGTCGCCATTGAGCTGTATTGGCACGGGCGTGAGAGGTTGCAAGTTAATGTTGCTCGTATGTAACCTCAGACCATACCAATCTAACCACTGGTTGCATATTTGTTACCAGTATTGGTATTCTTGCTATATTTATGTAGTAGAGATCTATTATAAAATGCTTTAAAATCATACTGATAATATATGGCATTTTTATTGCAATGTCATGAATAATTTACTTAATAGATAAGGCGGTATTGAAATGAAAAAGGTATTCAGCTTGTTATTGTGTTTAGTTATTCTTGTTGGTGTCGGGTGCAAAGCTAAAGAAAGTGAAAAGCAACAGCAGCAAAGTCAGACAAAGATTACTATTGCACAGTTTGGCCATGTATTTCTTTACTTACCACTTTATGTTGCTCAGGACAAGGGATTTTTCAAAGAAGAAGGACTTGATGTTCAGCTTGTAAGCACAGGCGGTGACGAGAAGACATTTGCAGCGGTAGCAAGCGGTAGCGCACAGTTTGGAGTTGCAGACCCAACGTTTACTGCAATTGCGAGGGAAAAAGGACAAGGTGGAAAAGTTATAGCCTCCATAGTCAATGGCGTGCCTTTCTGGGGCGTAGCTTTCAGAAAAGATGTGAAGCCAGTGAGAAAAACAGAAGATTTCGCTGGTTTGCGCATTGCTACTTATTCGGCACCCTCAACGAACTATACGGTCATGAAAAAAATCCTTCAGAATGAAGGCAGACCTGTAAAAGCGAAGATAGTTGAAGGAGCCTTTGGAAGTTTAATTGCTATGATTAAAGCCGGTAACGCAGATATTGCTATGGAACTGGAGCCGGTAACCTCTATTGCGGTTGCGGAAGGGGCACAAGTTGTTTATTCTATGGCAAGATCTTTTGGAGATTTTGCTTTTACGGGTTTAACTGCTACTGATTCATATATAAAAGAGCACCCTGATAATGTTAAAGCTGTGGTGAAGGCTCTTAATAAGTCGGTTCAATTTATACATAACGATTTCGAAGGTGCATTAACCATCGCCAAGAAGGAGTTTCCCGAGGTTAATGAGACGATTTTGAGATCTGCGTTAAAACGTATTATTGATGAAGGTTCGGTTCCCAAATCTGTTCTTTTAAGCAAAAGCTCGTGGGATAAGGCAATAGATTTGAGAAAAGAAGTTGGTGACATTAAGGGTGCCGGCTCCTACGAAGAAAACGTTGACATGAGCTTTGTCAGTAGTGTGAATTGAAAGACAGATTGACAAGCACTGAAGTCAAAAAGTTAATTGAGCGTATCTATAGAAAAAGGTTTTTCGCAAAGAGAATAGATATTACGCCTGACTTATTGAGATTGGTTGAACAAGCATTTGTGGAAAATGTTCCCCTGAAATTATTCTATTTGTGGGGTATCCATAAAAGAGAACAAATGAATAAATATGACGAGATTGCCCTTTCGTTCTTAGCTCTCTTTATTGAGCACGTGAAGAATGAACTATCGTGCCCTATTGATTTCACACTTGTCCTGTCCGATGTTCACGCAAGAATTAATGAGATATCGGTTAGCTCAATCAACTACTACCGAGACGCTATCGCTCGTTGGGCTTTGGAAAAGAAATGGAACATTAGAATGCTTTCAGATATATGGGATAACTATGGCTTGAAACAAAATAAGATTATTGAAATTGCCGAAGAGATTCCAGATGAATCGATAGACGATTTGCTCTTATCGTTTGCTGTCAAATACTTTACAGGTAGCGATAAAATGATTGGTGCTAAACGCTATTACGTAGCAAGGCAAATGGAAAAGGCAATTATTGAAAAGGAATTCGGAGACTCTATACATGTGACAGCAGCAGACAAAAGACTTCTTTATCTACAACCTCAATTGCCTCATTTTCAAGTATGGTCATTGGGAAAGGGGCGATCAAATAAACCATGGTTTTTAAACGGTAAATAATGTATGTGTGGAATTGCAGGGATATTCTTTAAGGAGGAAATTAACAACGTTGAGAGTAACCTGGGTCATGTTCTAAGCCGGATTTTACATAGAGGACATAGTTTATTTGAAACCGCCTTAGGCGACGGTTGGGCGATGGGCGCAAATAGATTGGAAATCGTTGATCCATATAATGGTCGCCAACCAATATATTCCTCTGACAAACAAGTAGTAATTGTATTTAATGGTGAAATATATAATTTCTTGGAGCTTAAGGCGCTTCTATTTAAAAAAGGCTACAGTTTTATAACCGGAACGGACACAGAGGTTATTGCTAATGGATATCATTGCTGGGGGACAAATGTTTTTAACAAGCTGGATGGAATGTTTGCAATTATCATTTGGGATAATCGGACTAAGGAATATATAGCTGCCAGAGACCCGATTGGGGTTAAACCTCTTTATTACTGCAATCTGGGCAATCAAACTGTCTTTGCGTCCGAAATAAAAGCACTAATAGATTATTCAGATGTTATAGAGACTATTAAGCCAGGCCATTTTTTGAAAGATGGATCAAATCAAACCACGTATTATCGTGGAGAGCGGCCCCCAATGGGGGATAATCTCAATCAAAATGCGACAATACTGAGAGAATTGATCAGCGCTTCTGTTAAAAAGAGAGTGCAATCTGAACTTCCGATCGCTATTTTTCTGAGTGGCGGGGTAGACAGCTCTATCATACTTTATGAAGCCATAAAGCATCATCCGAATGTAACCGCCTTTTCAATAGGTAGTCAAGACTCTCAGGATGTGAAGATAGGGAAAAGACTTTGTTCAAAATTGAATGTTCCTTTTGTACATGTTCCCATTGACTCGGCAACTTTATTGAAAAGCATACCAGATGTGGTTTGGTCAATTGAAAGTTTTGAACCTAATCATATTAGAGGCGGTACATTGTCATTTTTTCTTTCGAAAGAAGTTGCAGAACGCGGGTTTAAAATCGCTCTATGTGGAGAAGGAGCAGATGAGCTTTTTGGTGGATACAGAGAATTTGGGATAGCACTTGAAGCGGGGGACTCTGAAGATGCAATCAGAGGCTTGTTTGAAAGATTTGTTAAAGAACTTTATAAAACCCAGTTACAACGCGTTGACCGCACATCTATGAATTTTACTTTAGAAGTAAGAGAACCCTATCTCGACAAGCGCATACTTGATTTTTCATATTCCTTACCCATCACTCAGAAAATCGGTATTTCAAGTGAGGGGAAATGGTTTAACAAGTCGATTTTGAGGGAGGCTTACAGAGGAATCTTGCCAGATTGGATAACATCGCGAGAAAAAGTTGTTTTATCGATGGGAGCAGGGTTCGGAAGTAATGGTCCTGAGGGCATTTTTTATGAAAATGGATTAAGAATGGTTTCAGCTCAGGAACTAATCAATATGCAAACAAAATATCCTGAATACAAAATTAATACATCTGAAGAAGCTTATTATTTTAAGATATTCCTAGAAAAATTCGGTGAAATTGATCTTGCAAAAAATCGTCCATTAGTAAATGCAAGTCCGGTGACAGCATGACTGAAGAAAATATACTTTCGATTAAAGACTTAACTTATTCATATGGTAATGAGCTAAAAAAAGGCGAATTGGTTCTGAATCGACTATCATTTGCCTTAAAACGTGGAGAATTGTTGTGCATAGTTGGCCCCAGCGGATGTGGAAAAACTACTTTATTGAATCTTATTGCGGGCTTCTTAATTCCTGTTGAAGGCGAAATTCGTTCTTCTGATGTGAATAAGAAAGTTGGATATATTTTTCAAAACGACGCTTTATTTCCGTGGAGGAAAGTTTTTGGTAATATCGTACTTGGACTTGAAGTTAACGGTCATAAAATTTATAATGACGAACTGAAATTGAATGGAGTGATTGAAGAATATTTAGACATTTTTAATCTGGAGTCAAGCATTTTAGATAAATATCCCGATCAACTTTCAGGCGGGATGCGCCAACGTGTTTCATTGATACAATCGCTTATGTATAATCCAGATTTGCTTCTGCTGGATGAGCCTTTTGCCTCACTCGATTTTTATACAAAGCTTCGCCTGGAGGACGAGTTTTGGAAATTAGTACAAAAGAAGAGAAAAAGTGCAATATTAGTAACTCATGATATTGATGAAGCAATAGCTATTAGTCATCGCATCTTGGTCATGGGAAATAGTCCTATAGGTATAATTAAGGAAATCGAGATAGATTTTGATATGATTGTGAGAACTCCAGAACTTGTTCGAGGACATCCTAAATTCACTGACTATTTCAATACAATTTGGTCTGAGTTGAGAGGGGCTATAAGAAATGATTAATTCGATTCGACCGCGACACAAATCGAAATATATTATGGCGACACTGCGAATTATCCCAATCATATTTTTTATAACACTCTGGCATTTGTTTGTAGCGAGTTCTCCCGAACGACAATTTATCTTTTCAAGCCCCTTAAAGGTACTCACGGCACTTCAATCATTAATAACCTCTTTGGATCTTTTTAAGCATGGGGCGATAACTTTAGCTGAAACGATTAGCGGATTTATACTCGGAACAACAGCAGGAGCAGCCATAGGCTTAAGTTTATGGTATTCACGTGGAATTGCAGATATTGCAAAGCCGTATATTGTCGCAATCGGGTCGATACCAGTTTTCGTATTGGCACCCGTAATGATTGTATGGTTTGGTATTGGTATTTTTTCAAAAATAATGATGGCTGCTCTATCTACTATCATTGTTGCAATTGTTCAAGCTTATCAGGGTGCTTTATCAGTCGATGAAAAGCACTTGCGTTTGATGGAAGTTATTGGAGCAAGCCGTCATCAGATATTCCGAAAAGTTATTATTCCGTCCTCTCTCATTTGGGTAATTAACTCTATGAAACTGAATATTGGATTCGCTCTGCTGGGGGCCTTCATTGGAGAATTTATTTCGTCGGAAAAAGGACTTGGTTACCTGATAGTAAAATCTGCTGGTCTTTATGACATGGCAACTGTTTTTGCAAGTTGCCTTGCTTTAATGGGAATTGCACTTGGATTGACATTCTTGGTAACTTTGTTTGAAAGAAAGATATTATCGTGGAAATTCAAAAAAGTATGAATATCATGAGAGTAAGATAAACCATATTATGAAGCCTTACGAAGAACTCAAAACTGAATTGCAGAGGTTTCTTAAATGCTATAATGCAATTAATATATATCAGTTCGATTTTGCCGTGCACTACTTGCCTGTGTATCTGGCTCTCAATGAATTGGGGCCATTGCCGATCAATTATATCTCCCACGGCGGTAATGACGTTGCGACTGTTAGAGAATTGCTTAATAATACTAATGGTTTCCTAGAAGGCCACATCAACATAGGTTTATCTGAAGTATTCAAATGCGATAAAGGCTGTGCAACAGTTTGCTTCCATGGCTTAAGTGATAGTGAATATAAACAATTATTTCAAAAATCAATTATAGAACGTGTACCGTTGTGGGGCATATCTCGCCAAAATAATCCCAAAATAAATTCGAAGCAATACGATGTCAGCAAAAAGGATATATCTCCATACTGGAATCTTTTTGAGGGGAAATTTTCATTATTAAAAGCGGAGGATTTTAAAGATTTATCAATTTCTATCTATCCGGAAGGATCGACGATCTATAGATTATTTAACGAATCCATACAGGCTAATGCAGTGACGCCGTCAGGGGATAAGGAGGGTTTTGACCTTCTCTTTGACAATAAAGTAGACGTATGTATCACTATAAACCCATGGTATGGAATAAGTCAGAGTATTGGCAATCATACGAGAATCGAGATTGTTTATAACCATCTTGGGAAGCCACACCCATTTACAAGTCTTTATATAAAGCAATATCAAGAAATCCCTAAAAAAAGAGAAAATGATATATTAAGTACATTTCTCGACTATCTAAGCTTGTTTGTTCAACATCAAATAATTAGATTTTATGATGCTAAAGATATTAACTATGATAAATGGGCGGCCATTTATTGCGAATTAGTTAGATCTAATAATCCAAGTGGAAGTTGTCCTCTTTCAGTTTTTGCGAGAAACAATACATCGCGACCGGAACCTTCCGCAGAGGGAGAGTCAAAATGCGATAGTTGTATTAGTCCCACTAAAGCTGCAATCCAGATATTAAATGATTCGAGAATTTATTATCACGATATTGAGGATAAACAAACATCGGACAGGGGTAGCGTGAATCTTGAGCGCGAAGTCCTTCACTGTGAACTGCTAAAATTCTTAGAAACCGGTGAATTGACAGTTAATGATGATGACTTTAAGACCTTTTTCCCTTATCATTCCACTAATAATGTTGATCGAAGTGAGATCGAACAATACCTTCTCGGCTATGCAGACCCAATCTTGAAATTGTCAGACCTGTGTAATGAATTAGATGAAGAACTGCATGCAGACATTACTTTTGTCAATTATTGTCCACAGTTGACTGACAATGTAAATCTCTGGATTTTTGGCTTATTGTGTAAACATTGTGACATTGAGTTGAACAATGTTAGGACCGAGGACATACATAGTGAATTTAAGATTAATGCTTCATGGCTTGGAGATCTCTTTGACTATGCTACTTTGTCAGAGAATTCACTTGGTGGAAATATTGTATATTTTCAAAAGCAAGCATTTAAAAAAGTCTTTAAGAGATTAAGAGCAAACAAGAAAGATATGGGGGTCGGCATTGCAGATCATCCTCAACCCAAGATTTATTTTAAATTAACACAGATACAGGCTGATGCAGAGCCGTATTTGTTTAGTATTATTCTTGAATCAAAACCAATTAAGACATATCTAGTTAGTCAAACTGATTTTGTCACGAAGGAAAAAAATGAGTTGGGCCACAAGATTCTGAGTGGATGGCATATCGCTTATGATCAAAACATATGGAAAGCTGAACAGTTCTTTAAAAGGCCTGCACATGGTGGCATTAGCATTAATAATACTGACGGTAATTTGACATACAAGGATAACGACAAATCTGCACAGATAATATTAATGCCTTCTCTTGATAAGACTAAGCACTATTGGTGTTTCATTTTTAAGATAGTTTCATACAAGAAAGCCCGAACTCGCCCAAGGAGGATTGGATAGAATGCACAATGTTTACATATATGACTATAAGAAGCGTGGGGAACAAATTTTTGATGCGATTATCAGATTGCGCGGTAGTCACTTTCCCGTGTTTATTAAAGAAGTTTCTGAAGAACCTAATGTTTATGATGAGAATAATATGTTTGGCGAATTAAGTGTACCATGTGTTGTTTTTTTGCACTTGGGTAATGGAGAAAAGTGTGGAAATATTAGATCAATGGAGTTTTACGAAAAAAAGTTAAAAAATAATAAAATAGGCGTGGTTGCTTATACGGGAGGGGCTTGGGATGACTGTCCTATGCCAGATGGTTTTCAGGAATGCGTTGAAGGTGAAAAGTGGCACTGTTATTTGAACCGTATTAATAGACCCGGTGATTTAAATTTAGCATCTTTTTTCCAGGAGTGGAGTAAATATCCTCAGGCCCCACCTCCATTTGATGCACTGCGGCTCAAAAACTTCAACCACCTCATCGCCCTCTTTATCCTCTGCCAAGGCTACATCATGGCTCATGGCGGTGATGGTTTGCAGAATCCGGCATGGTGGAAACAATATTATACTGGCAGCATAGCGCCGGAATTGAAAGATGACGAAGCAACGTATCAGCTAATTAGCACGGTCGATACAGAAGCACCCGCTTGGTGGAAGCTCATAAAAGACTCGAAAGAATCTATTTTACGAGAGGCTAATGACCTCCAAGGCGATAATGCTGACAAGTGGCAACTGGCGTTTAGAGCTCTGGTCGAGTACGTAAAAAAAGATGCTGATTTTGCGCCTGCTAATTTAACACCGCTGGTGCAGGCTGCATATGATGCTTATTGTGAGTTGGAAAGTAGCAAAGCGAGGTACCTTTGACTCACTTGACAATGACTGGTGGGAGCAAAAAAGGGGATTGCATCATACAGATTTGAGCAATCAATTTGCCTCCGCCTTGTCGGCTGAGTACCGAAAATATACGGAAGAGATCATGCACGGCACATACGATGTATACAGTATGGATCCTAAAGAGGCAGAATTTGTTAATTCTATTAAGACAAGAATTTCCGGATGGGATAATCTTAAAGGAAAGTTGCTTGCACACGCTCGGAAAGCCCCGAGCGATTTTAATCCTTACGCTGGGGGCTTCATGCTACTCTCATCTATGTCGGCAGAGGAGAAGGACTGGCTTCAGACTGCGCTCAAGAGTGAGGTAATGAATAAATACAAAATCAAGGAATGGATAGCCGCCATTGAGGAGACTGTTGCAGTGGTTGATAACGAGTTAAAGAATGTGAAAGAGAAGAAAGCGTTAATCAAGGCTCTGAGCGATGCAACTGATAAATTACTCCTGATCTTTTCAGGGAAAGGATATTTCTATGCCTAAGATGGCGCTCTGGGATCATATTGGCGAGGACCATTGGCTGAGAGATTACGGAAAAACTCAGGCAATCGTTATCGACGATCAGTGGTCTTCAAAAGATCTCTTTTTGTTTGTGCCACCGAAGGAAAGGAAAAACATTGAAAAGAAATTGAATATTGCTTTTCATTTCTTTAATCCGCCACCCGATGGAGGAGAATGGAACGACAAATGGTTTTCCGGCGAGATTGAAAAGGCTAAAGAAATCTGTCCGCGACCATCCGTGATTCTGCTGGATCTGATGTATGGCTCAGAAAATTCTCCCATCAAGGGCTCTGGCAAGAGATTCCTTAACTATCTCTCAAATGATACGGATTGGCACGATGTTCCTGTCTTGATTATAACTGCTGGGGAGGAGGACGAGGGTCTCCTTCAGGAACTGAAGCAGGTGGGAGGTTCTTTCCAGGATTTTCTCGGTAAAATGTACCCCAAGGAAGAGCCATTTTCGGAGAGGATTGAACGGGGCTTGCTGGAATATGCGCTTCTGTCAGATCCGAATATTCACGCTTATTCTTTTAAAATGAGAAAGACAGCCCAAGAGATGCGTAAGGTCCTTCTTGATGACAAATTGAAAGAAGAAATAAGAATTCCCGGCATTCAAACAGTTTTTGAGACTCGGCCTAAATCAGTTCTTTTTGTAGGCAAATCAGGAGATGGAAAGAACCATTTGGCGGACTACTTGCAGGAGATGTCCGACAGAAGGGAAGCTCCTTATGAAGTAATGACCTTCTCAGACGTCTCCGATCCAAAAGATATAGAGCCAACCCTTTTTGGCAGCGGACCCTATACTGATTTTAGAGGCAGAACTGCAAGAATTGACAGCCAGACTGGGCAGAGAAGCACACGAGGTGATATCGAGCTTGCAATTGTGGGACTGGTCACGAATCTTGATAAGGGGACAATTCTTCTGGATGAGCTGGGAAATTCATCACCCGACATGCAAAAGAAGCTCTTGCGCTTTCTTGATACCCGACAGATTAAGCCCAACTTGGTGTCGCTTCCTGAAAATACATCATATATTCCGAGCAGGAAACCCTATGATCTATGGGTCATTATGACAATGCAGCCCACACACGCCAAAAAATTAAAGGATCTGGTGCGCCGTAGGGGGAAGATGGTCAGGATTGATATTCCATCCTTGAATGAAAGGAGAGAAGACGTAATTCCTATGGCCGTGGCGGCTGTTGATAAGGCGAAACGTCCAAATGTCATCTTCACGGAAGATGCTATTTCATGGCTTTTAAAGACTTATGCACGACTGACATCCGGCAACCTTACTGCGTTGATATCGAAATTGGCTATGGAATCATCTAAGTATCCCTTTAACGATAAGGAACTTGCGTTGGTTTTTGCAAAGATGTTAGATGAGGACGATGAGGAAGAGCAGCAGATTGCAGCTAAGGGGCAAATTCCCTCCGAGTCAGTATCTACAGCATCTAGTCCAAAGCTATTTGATATAGGTTTCAGGGAATACATGTTGCCGAACATTGTTAGTGAGCAAAACCGTAAAATCGTTGACTATCTGACTGAGGCACTTGAAAAGGAAAAAGATCCTGATACCTTCACGCCTAACTATCCTCAAACGTGGCGACTGATGACAAAATTAAGAAATGAAAACCTTGAAGGCAAGAGCATTGGGAGTACTGAACTGCAACGGATTATTGCTGATTATATTTTTAAGCTTAAGGATGAAGAAATTATTGAGCGCATGGAAGGATCTGAAGTCTTCAAAAGAACTGTCGATCAGTGTGGAAGGCACATGAAAAGCAAAGACGATCAGAAAAGATATAACCTGATCAAGCAGCGCTTTAGCGATGAGAGTTAGAATGACAAGTATCTGCAATCAAGGCCTCCTGTGACTCTGATACCCGACGACTTCATAAAAAAACCCCATGTCACGTCATTTAGACGTTTTTTCAATCTCGATCTTCTGGAAGCAGGAAAGCGGTATAAGGATTTCCCGCAAGAAGGACTGAAGCGCATCTTTTCCCAACTTTTCCCCGTTCAGTTTTCACGCATTGAGCATGGCAAAAATAAGGCATCGCTGCTTTATGAGACAGATATTGCTGATTTCGCTGTATTGCCGAACGGTGCCGGCAATATCGAAGTACTGCTTACCTTAAAGACACGTAGACGGCAGGGCGTTAAGTCCCCGTGGGTAAAGAATGATGAGCAGTTCGTGCTTTGCACTATTCCTAATCTTGATGAAAGAGGAGTTTTCCATATCAAGAACAAGATTGGGGACTGGTCGCTCAAGTGCCCCATCGGACAGATAAGGAAGGCTCCTGGTTTGTTCCGGACCGTTACGGACGAGAATATCAGTTATCGGTTCAATCCGCATTGGGGCAAGAGGCTTGAGATCGTCTGTAAGTTGCCACGTGAAGAGAGGAAAGGATCTATCCAACTTGTCTCATCAGGTGTAAAACGCGAAAAGATAGCCCTCCACGACTTTCTCGACTATCTTGCAAAGTCCGGCAAGGCCGCGCAGGGATCAGTTAGAGAGTTTCTCCAGCAATATATTGCGCCTGCCAATTCACTGTTATATGATCTCTCTCCTCTCGGTAGAAGGAACATAAACAGGATTCTCGGAAGAAACTCTAATAACATGCTGCTTGAGATCGATGACCTGCTGGCCGTTTTTGATCTGATCCTTAAAGTGCATGCAACAGAACTGTCTGTTTTTAAAGAGGACAAGCAGATCACGGATGATCTGCAGAGCCTTAGGAAGCAGTGCTCGAAGGTTACATCCGGCAGAAGGTCCACCGCAGAGTCCTATTTATTTGATCCGTATCATCTGGCAAGCAAGCGAGTCAACCTTGTTGGGGATTTTATGGAAAAGATTATGAGGACACATGTAGTGAAAATTCTGAGGGATCTTCCTCTGTCTGAACATGATTATCTGAAGGGTAAGGCTAAACCCTTTAAGCCTTGTCTGTGCCTCGGCAGTCTTGCCACGCGTCTGGATGCTTTTTTTAAGAATGGCAGCATGGTCCAGCACCTTAACCGATGCAACCCCCTGACTGATCTTTCGCATCGGAGAAAACTGACCTTCTTTTCTGAAGAAAAAGGCAGGGCGCTCAAAACCGCAGTCGGACTTCGGGATGCCCATTACAGCATGTTCGCGCGCGTCTGCCCCCTTGAAACCCCTCAGGGGCCGGTGACCGGTCTTAATGTGTCTCTTGCGATGTTTGCCGATGTGGATGACATGGGACAGCTTCTTGCCCCATATATCCAAAAGGGAAAGCGTAGCGCTCAATACTATGATGCCGCATTTGACGAGGCCACTGTCATTGCCGCCCGCGAGTCTGACGCGGAAGCACGTCAGGGCGAAAAGGAGATTCTCAGAAACTGTGGGGACAAGGCCCGGTTTTCAAGTCTGGTACCCAACCAGGCTTTCGGTCTTGCCGCTTCTCTCATACCGTTCGTAGATCACGACGACGGACCCAGGGCGATGATGGGGATTAGCATGATGAAGCAGTCTCTCCCATTATCGGAACCAGAAATGCCGCTTATCAGGACTGGAAGCGAGGGATTGGTGGCAAGAGAAAGCGGCTGGTGCGTACATGCCAAATCTGCAGGCACTGTTCTGGAGGCAACTCCTGAAAGCATTCGAATTGGTAGTGACGGATATCCTCTTACTATGTTCGAGGCAACTCCGCAGAAGACGTTGTTTCGCCAAACGCCAATTGTCGGAGTCGGCGACAAGGTAAAAAAGGCGCAACTCATAGCCTCTGGAACGGGAACGTATAACGGTGAAATTGCACTGGGCAGAAATTTGCTCGCGGCCTTTATGTTCTACAAAGGGTTGAACTATGAGGACGCTATTATCATAAGCGAGTCGGCAAGCAGGAAGCTGACTTCTCTCAGGGCGGTCGAAATCATCTGCGATGTAATGCAGGATGAAGTTCTGGGCAATGAGGTGAACGGAGAAATCATAGAGTATCTTTCAGAGGATGGAGTTATCAGGAGTGGTGCGCATGTATCGCATAGAACTATGCTCGTTGGCAAGAGTAGGCGCGTTTCGAAAGATTTGAGGATAGGCTCAGCGCGGCTTGCCGACAAGATATCAAAACAATTACGAACTAATGGTGGAGTGGTCGACACGTCCCTCAGGACCCCGGAAAATGTAAGCGGAACGGTTGTCAGTATTAAAAAACAAGATGTTCTTAAAGGGCTTCAGCCCCCCAAGAACGAACAGAAGGAACGGCTTACCCTTACTATACATATCGGAGTACTTTCCGAGCTGCCAGCGCGAGTGGGAGACAAACTTGCTAACCGACATGGAAACAAAGGCGTGATCAGCAAGATTCTTCCCGATGACCAGATGCCGACTATGCCGGATGGGACTCCTATTGAAATCATCCTGAACCCTCTTGGTGTTATAAGCCGTATGAATGTCGGGCAGCTTATGGAAATGCACCTTGGCTGGTATGCAAGAGAACTTCCAGCCAGGTCGCTTGCTGTTCCTCAGTTTGGCGCGCCGGCAGACATACTGACAATGATGAAAAGAGGATTTTCGAAGGCAGGAATTAACAAGGCAGGGAAGTCGATATTGACCGATGGCGCCAGGGGACAGCAATTCTTTTTACCTGTGACCGTCGGCTACCTCCATGTGATGAAGCTTAATCATATGAGTTCTGACAAGGTGAATGTGAGGTCTCTTGACCTCTATTCACAGTTTCTCCAGCAACCATTCCAGGGCAAACGCACTATTTCGGATCGGACTCTGCATGGAGGCCAGCGGTTAGGTGAGATGGAGGTCTGGGCACTTGAAGCCTACAATACACCGGAGCTCCTGAGAGAGATGCTGACACTGAAATCAGATGATCATATCGGCAAAAATATCCTCCTGAATAAACTACGCAAGAATGATACATCTCCAGTGGAGAGTTATCTTCCTCATACCCTAAAGCAGGCTGCAGCTATCCTTAAGGGACTTTGTTTTGATATCTCCGAGATTCGGGAGGATGGCGCTTTATCTGAACTGTTTGATATTCGGCAGACAAGAGAGATTCAGAAACTGAGGATAGCGCTCATGAGCTATGAGGATATTACCGGTACGGCAACAAAGATCCATCCCCGGGACGGCATGGTCAGAAAAGAGGACCTTGAACGCCATGACTATTTCGGCTTCGATCATGACTTCAGGTGCCGATGTGGATTGAGAAAATCCGATTCCTGGACCAAGAGAGGTCTTTGCATGCAGTGTGGCACACAGATGACGAGAAGGAGGAATGATTCCAATTTTAGAATGGGTTATTTCGAGTTGCCTGTGCCTGTGCCTCATCCTTTTTTTGAAAAAGATGTTCGTGATGTTCTGGGTATGAGTCTGGATGCTTTCCTGATGCAAAACTATGACTTTGAGGAACAGATATGGAACATTGTCAATAATGCCAAACGCATGATCGAAGAGTGCGAAAAACAGAGGACTAACGGACAGCTTTCCAAGAAGGAAATGCCTGCCCTTGAAGCAAGAATTGCGGCACTTGAGCGGGTGGCTGATGGCAAAAGCATATTTCTGAAATATCTATCGGTGATTCCCCTTAGTTGTCGCTTCAGCACTGAGGGTCGGGAGCATCCTCTTGCCAAGTCATATGGCAAGATTATCAAGGCTACCAATCATTATATTCAATTTCAAAAGCATCAGGCCCCAAAGGGGATTCTGGCTGACCAGTATCGTACTCTGTGCAGGACAGTGCGCAATCATTTTGAGATGCTTGCAGATGCCTTGAAAGGAAAGGAGGGTCTTATCCGGAGAGATCTCCTCGGCAAGCGGGTAGATTTTAGCGGCAGGATTGTCGTGGTTCCGGAACAGTCGTTAACAATGGACCAGTGCATGCTGCCTGTAGATTTTCTTGCGCGGCTCTTTCGCTACCCTGTCACCCACAAGCTCATCAAGGGGGGAGAGCTCTCCTCATTCTCCGATTCAGACTTTGAAGACTATCTTTTCCAGCATGGAGAATCATCGCAATTTTTGACATTAGTCAAAGATGCTATAGGGAATAACGTGATACTTTTGAACAGATTTCCGACTCTTCACAGAATGAATATACAGGCATTTTATCCTGTGCCATCAACGGAAAAGAATATTATGAAAATTCCCGTTACTATCTGTGCTGGTTTTAATGCGGACTTTGACGGTGACCAATTTTCGATACATCTTCCGATATCGAGCGTTGCTCAGAAGGAAGCGAGAGAGCGTCTTCTGCCATCACGGAATATCATTTCTCCTGCATCAGGTCTGTATACTCCGGTCAGCTTGAATAAGGATATTACTGCCGGCCTGTACTGGCTGACAATTAATTCTGATAAGGAGGAAGCAGTTATCGAATTCGAGTCATTTGAAAAAGCGATGGAACATGGCGGGAGTGAGAATGTTATCTATCATCAAGGCATTACTTTTCCGGATGGAAGCGGCGGCAGGGTTGTAACCACTGTAGGAAGGCTTATTTTCAATTTGCTGCGCGAGAGCGATGCTGCTGACTTTATTAACGATGCGATAGATCAGGGAAAGCTTGACGCAGTGTTGTCAGCATACGGTTCAAAACATGCCTTGGCAAAGGTGAATGCCTTCATAGAGAAGATCAAGGATATCGGGTTTCGCTGTGCCACGCTCGCGGGGCTGAGCATCAGCTATTTTGATTTGCCTACGCTGACAAAAACGATGGCACATCAAATCTATGCGGCAGCAGGTGACTCGGAACAACTCAATAAAGTGAAAAAGTCAGTTGAGGAAAATCTCTTTTCTGGCTTATCGGCGAAGGCTGACGACAATCTTGGTATCATTATCAAATCGGGGGCAGGCAAGAAAAACTCCTTTTTTCAGATATCCGGATTGCGCGGCAGGATGGCTAAACCTGACGGCAGTGAAGTGGAGTATCCGATATTATCCAACTTCAGGACAGGTCTGACACCCCTTGAATATTATGTTTCGTGTCACGGGGCGCGGAAGGGATCGGTTGATAAGGCTATTTCGACAACGAAGTCGGGGTATCTTATGCGCAAAATAGTCGAGGCACTTCATCAGATACGCCTGGATGGTCATGAGCAGGTGTGCATCCCGAGCAGGGGTCTTCCTAAGGAGTCGTTAATCGGCAACAAAGGTAAGAAAAAGGGACAGGTCTTGATACCGCTGGAAAAGAGGATATACCTTCGCTATGCTGCTGAAGATATTGTAGACGGCGCGGGCCACATCCTTGTTAAGCGTGGAAGTTTGATTGACCGTCCTGCACTTGCGGCGATAACAGAAGCAGGTATTTCATCTATACATATCATGTCGCCAGTCTTCTGCGGATGCACGAAAGACCGGATATGTTATAAATGTTATGGAAATGACTTTTTAACACAGGCACGGGTGGAGAAGGGGTTTGCCGCAGGCATTGTGGCTGCCCAGTCGGTTAGTGAGCCCTGCACCCAGCTTGCGATGCGCGTTTTTCACAAGGGCGGTACTGCCGGAGACGATATTACCGGTGGGTTTGGGACATTGCTCAGGATTTTTGAGGCTCGGAATGCCTCCGTGTTCATTCAACTGGCAGATGCCTACAAAAGGGTCAAGGGTGAGTTGTTTGATGCCATTGAGAAAGATAGTCTGTTTCTCCTCTGCATGCTTGAAATGATTGATGAGATCCAGCGAATATTTATATCTGAGGGCGTGTTTGTGGATGACAGACATATAGAGGTAATTCTCAGAGAGGTTGCGAGAGACGGAGAGTTTGTTGGGATACGAAAAGCAGCGGGCATGAGAGAAGGATTTCTTTCGAAGATATCATTTGAAGGTATTGAAAGAACGCTTGTTGAGACTTCAAAGGCAGAGACTGTTGACCATCTTACAGGGTTGAAGGAAAAAATTCTCGTTGGAAAGGCGATGGACTGATATCATGGCAACGGGATTAACTACAGGGGTTGGACCTGAAACCAATCAAGATGCTAACGTCGCATCCATTATTAGATTCGTTGCAAAACTCATATGCGATACCCCGACGGCATTAAGTCAAATCGTACGAGCAGAGGCGATGATCAATCCTTGTCTCGTGATTGTTGAAGATGAGAAAAACGATGAACCCGATGAAGATGTTTCATCCGACTTGACTGAGGAGGAAGCCTTACCTATTGATGAAGATTTCCAAGATGCGCCTGAAGCCTTTAGTGGAGAGGAAGTTGATGAGCCTGATCATAGCGATCATTACATCCGGTATGCCATAAACAAACAGGAACCATTCGACGATGTTGAAGATGCCCTTGATGAAGAGGAAGTTAGGGAACTTTTGGAAGATACATCAGAATCAGAGGCTGCATATAAAGAGTTCCATGAAGAGTTGGACAAGTTGTCTCGGTATCGTGATTTCGATCCATCCGGGATCGAACCGTTTCTTTCTATCAGAAGGCGTGAGCAGGGTTTTGAGACCCAGGTGAGAGATCTTCCGGGAATCGCCAAACTGGCGTCGAATGAAGAGCTCAAAAAGATAATGAAGGACAAATACAAGGAGGCATTGGATCTGGTCACTGCGGTGAATACCCATCGAGAATATGTTCAAAAAATGGCCCATGTGTTGACTATTCGACAACATGATTTTTTTACTGCCCCAGATTATCAGAGAGCTTCATGTGCACTTAAACCGTTTTCCCAGACAGATATGGCAAAGGAGCTTGGACTGGATAAGAGCACTATTGCTAGGATTGTGCAGGGCAAGGTTGTCGAGACGGATTTTGGCTATGTGCCTCTACAGGCACTTTTTGGGAGAGGTGTAGGTTCTGTTCCATCCAAAGTTAAGCTTCAGATGATGAAAGACTTTATCGGGGGGGCGGAGATGATGCCGACTGACCCGGACATTCTGGATTTCTTTGGCAGTAAGGGCATCAAGATGAGTCTTGAAATGATCCGTTATTACCGGAAGCGTTTAGGAATTCACAAGAAAAGAGGCAGAAAATCATGATATATTTACAGGTGCCGGCGGACATTTACCGGGCTGTCAGTAGCGTTCTGTTATTAGCTGGCTGTGGCGGCAATATGCAATGGATTCAGCTAGATTATAATTATAAGGGTAAGGACAATACTATAAAACCATTCCTTACGTATGTAGATGGTCGGATAAAGTATGATCCATCAGCGCTCTTTCCTGGAGAAGATTCAAGAGCCATCGATTTGTTGAAGGGAATGATTGAGGATATGTATGGCAAAGCCTGACATTATCGTGACACATACCTATGATTTGTTGGAGCCGATTATTGAAGGAAACGACGATATCCAGTCTAAGTTGCCACTCGAATTCATTGATCAATTTATCTTGAAGCGAAGCTCATTACAGGAAATCGGGTATATCTATATCCACCTATATGAAGAATCGCATGAATACCCGCTTTTTTTTGACTTTGGGAAAAGCATTATCCATGATCCAATGAAATGCAAAGTAAGCGATATTCTGTGCTCTATAATTTTTAAAATCGCCAATCACGATCATGAAGATTATTTTCGAAACCTAATAAATAGAATTGTTTTTGTCTCTCAAAATAATCCTGATCAATACGTTAATGTCTTTAAGTATTATGATACACGTTTCATACACCTGAAGCCTGGTCAGAAGACCAGTCTTTCGGGAGCACTGGTAGCTATAGAAACAGAGGCTAAGAAGAATCCAAATGCTTTGGTTGAAGATTTGTCGAAAGAGTTATATCAAGTTTTAAAAGAGGGAGCGCTGTACTATCATCCATGAGAAATATAACACAAGGCTTCAATAAACATAACTATCGTATTCTTCTGGTAGATGATAGGCTCGGCAATGCCGCTTCATCCGGTTTTTTTCAATATAAGCTTAATAGGACTATTTCGCTTGAACGAGCGAAAATACAAAAGCGGTATGGCGATATAGAAATTAAATTATCGGTTCTACCTGAAGAGAGCATAGTCGATTTGGAGTACCGCTTAAAATCAGAGCCATTTGATCTTATCTTGCTTGATTTGAATTTCCAGCATAATGTTCTGTGCCTTCAACAGTTATGCAATAAAGTTCCCGGTCTATGTGAAGGTGAATGGTCGGAGGGGTGTCGCATATGTGAGCAAGTTTATTCTCAGGCCAAGAAGGATGATGAGAGAATTACACCAGATAAAGTATACGATGAACTGGGAGCTTATTGGCTGAAGTATAAGATACGGAAATTCAATCCGGCAATCCCTGTCGTGATTTTCACATCGAAATATAGGGATGCGATAGAGATGGCCTCTAAGTATGGGTTGCAGGATGGTTTTGAGGCTGACTATTATGAGAAAACCAAGTTGGCAGCAAATGAGTCTGTAAAGGAAGATGAAGCTTTTTGTAATCTTTTGTTTAAGATCATTGATCGGATTAGAAACTATGAAACATCGTATCACGATCGGATTGAAGTGTCCGAAACTCGAGAGGAAGAATACTTGGCCGCAAAAAGTCGTGACTATATGCAGACTCTTCTCTGGAATGTACTGACGGATTGTGCTCTGGACAGAAGAAACAATAAATTTGCTGTTATATTTCTCGACTTTGACGGCATGAAAAAAGTTAATGAGACCTTCGGCTATACAAGGACAAATGGTGTAATCAAAAAGTTTACGGAAATGCTTAATTATGAGATTGATAGAATCTGGAAACAGGTTGTTGATACGCGACATGAAGCTTTCCCATTTTATCGGCCAGTACTGGGTCGTTTTTTCCGGGAGCGAGGAGATGAGTTTCTTATCTTTTTTCCCAGAATCATAGGCAAAAGAACGGATATCAAAGGGAAGATGGGGATTATTGAGTTTCTTGAGAATCTTAGAACAACAGTTAATACGAGGAAGTGGCAGGAAGAGCTCTTCAATGTTGACGATAATGAGGGTGCCAATGCGCGCGGTCTGAAATTAACATCATCTATGGGGCTATTTGTCTTTCCCGATGACCTAAGCATCGAAAGCCTCAAAAAGCTTCGGGAGCTTGAGGCTCCTATAGAACCGTCCAATGCTGAGAAGGATAAGATAAAGTGGTGTTCCAATATTACAGATTTATATTCAGAGCTTACCCTAATACCCCAACTGCTCAAGGACAATGCGAAGCTGCTTGGCAAGAACCAGTTTTGCTATTTTCATGACTCGCGCAAATTAAGTGGCAGCAATGTCTGGATTAACCAGCGCGTGAATGTCGGGATCATTCTCAACGAAAAAAATATGAATAATCGTAAGGCGATCCAATTCGGTGGGAAGGATAGGTTTTATAGTGGATTGCTTCCTTTTTTGCAATGTCTTACCGATAGGGTTGCGTTTGACTTCGAAATTATCGGCCAAAATGATATAGAAAAAGAACTATCGGAGATGACTTCAGAAGGCCGCTATTATCATATCTTTCTTCTGATAGGATGGAATAAGATTCCAAAAATTATTGATCGGTTGAAGGATGATTGTAGCGTTATTCTATGGCAAGCTAACGGTGGCATGCCTATTAATAATGCCAAGTATTGGAAAGAAATGCCCGATTTGCGTCTGCTTTTTAGTGAAAAAGCTGGCGACTCGATAACGGAAGAAAAGAAATTTGAGTGGATACTGAACGATAATAACCTTGCGGATCATGACAAGATGCTTTCGGGGATTAGCTCCCTGCGCACTGCCAGAAAGTGTTTTTGTAGCGCTATTGAGGATCTCGCTGAAAAAAGTTGCAATGATGAATATTTTCCGCGTTTCATAGTTCAGGACGCAATTCGCAATAAGTTTGAAGATCTAAAGAAGGATGTAGCTATTTTATCAGGCCTGGAGCTACCGGACGGTTATGATAAGAATGTGAAGGATTTGGGCGAATATACAAGACAGTTGGTATCTTTTGCCAAAGGATTATCATTAGGGCTTCCTCAGGATGTCTGGATGCAGAGAAGAGTTGGTAACAAGGACGGAGGGAATAAGGACAATATTATTGTTCCAATAGAAATCAGTGAAACCGCTTGCAAATTTCTGAGGTCGGATTCTGGTCGAAACCTCGTGAAGCTGCAGCAGTATTTAAATGGATTTATCAGTGGATTTCTGACAAATAGTCCCGACAAGGCTATGGCTGATCAAGTCGTGGAACGCACCGAGGAAATAACTTCCAGCGAATACCGCAGGAAAAAAGAAGCTGGTGGAGTTGTGATGTGCCGACTTCCCTTTTTCTCTCCAGTATCACCTAATGTGTACCAGATTCTAATGCAGCCTGCGAGGGTACGACTTGATGAGGTAGTTCATGAAGAGGCCACTGAATGAAATCTCTTGACCTCCGCTGTGATCTCGATTCAATTCAGCACGTCAGTTTGGAGGATGCTCTTGCTCTCAAGTTTGTTACTAGGCAATCCCCCGTTTATAAATTCTTTCAAGCTTATATGGTTGCTTCGGGGGACGACTATATCAAGAAGTGTAAGATTGTGATTTATGCTGGAAGTGAAATGATAGGCCTTCTGTTCAAGTAGCTGAACTTGCAGGAACCATAACTGAAGCACTTACTGAGGCGTATGGGGATTATTCGAGGATAGATGATCATTTTCTTTTCCCTGATATTTTTTCCGGATCTTCCTCAACCACAATTCCCTCTGTCTTCAGATTTAAGGATATCTAAAATAGATACATCAAAGTAGCCGTGTAGATTCGTCTGATCCCAATCCAGATGATGATTATTCGAAAGTGTTGTTTGACCGGAATGCCAATATTGAGCTGCCTCCCTATAGTACAGTTGCTGTCGTTTTAAGCGATAAGTAAGGGTCTACCGGAGACTATTTCCCCTGAGTCAGCGGATCCTCCACATTATATGACGCTGGATTTCCTTAGCGGAAGGGGCAAGCCAACATATGACATCAGCATTGGCCGCTGTCACGACCAGCGATATCATGCCTATCAAGTCTTTCGGGAATGTGTTAAGCGAAAAGGTCAAGGTCTTTATTCTCTATTATGCGCATAAGGAACAGAAGCGGCTGTGCGAAAGGGCACGTTATGAACTCTCGCAGTATTATGATTTTGTTTATAGAGTTATTGTCGGCAGCTAGGAGATGGCGGTCTGCTACAACGATTAAATTCTAACTTCCTGACTAGAAGGCGGCATAAAGGGTTTCGAGATACTCTGCCGCGAGCGCTATGATAACAAACGTAAGCTACCGCTTTATTCAGAACGATCCTATCCGATTTCAGTGATCGAAAGTGAATATTGAAGCACTCATAAGTTATATTTAACGAAATCGTGACTACAACTGCCTGATTTCAGTTATTTCTGAACAAACATCTGCATTTCTATTCGTTCAAATGTATCTAACCATTTCTGCGAGTTACAAACAAAAAAAGAAATAGTAATATTGTTGCTTAAATTAGTCATACAGAACATTTAACGAACTAATAGGGGGAACAGAATGATATTCAATTCCAAGATGCTTGCAGAAGTAGTGGGGACAATCGCTGGAATCATTGCCAATTATAGTGCATTGCAGCAGACGGCTCATTGCATAAAGACAAAATCAGCCGCGAGCATTGCATGGGGCTCGTTGAAAACACGCTGTATCGCGATAATACTCTTCGCTGTTAGCACACTCCTGTATGGCGGGCCTATGAGTATGTTCATTGGAAATATATTCGCATTAGCAAATGCGCTTACTATTATGACAGTAAAGGGCAAAGAGGACCATATATTTACGTATAAAACGAAAGCTGAGCGTATTAGTCGAATAGCGCTTTGATTACATTAGGCGGCCGGAACGCTATTAACAAGCTTTGAACCGTCGTTGCTGAAAAAGAGTTTATCAGTAAATAGAGGATAGAAAAGAAGTATATACGCGTGCATGTTTCAATATCTTCCCCGTGCACACTGGATACTATGTGTGTCCCCTTCACTCAAAATATTGTTCCCCTTTCGAATTAGCCTCTCCTGTAATTAGCAACTAAGTTGCTTATTATTGCTACTGCTTCAACGAAAAATAGTCTATACCGCTATTATCGATTTGAAAAAAAGAGTAGAACAAATAGAGCTATTACCCTCTGTTACCCGGAATAAACGGGCAAAGGAGAGGGGCGAGGGTTTTCCCGTCTGTTGAACAAAACAATGTCGCAAATCGCCGGAGCTACAATCGGCACAGGCCTAGCTGATGGCACTTTGAGCAGGAGCGCAATAGACCCAAAAGAAAGGAGGCTTCTTTCACGAAAAACGGCATAGACAGATAAAAAGTGGGGTTTGCCATCAGCAGAGCAGTAACAGAAAGCACGTGGAGTAACAATAACTAAAAAAGGAGGTGAAGAATAATGAAAAAAATTAACTTGGCTTTGATTCTACTTCTATTTCTATGTCTACAGGGCTGTGCGTGGGACAATCCACAGGTAGCCGCTCACTTTAATCAAATTAAGATAGGAGATACCCATGACAGTCTTATCTCCAGCATGGGACCACCGAATGACCGTGATTATTCAAACTTCTTGGGATTATCTCACGAAACGCTGAGCTGGCGTGATGGTAGTACAAGTTATAACGTAGTGCTGATCAACGATCTGGTCATAGCGAAGAATTCGTCACATTGCAAAAAAGAATGACCTGAATGCGGCAAAAAAAAGCCAGAACTCTATTTAACAGTTACAGCAAACTCTATTCAACCTATAGGAGGAACTCATGAAAACGCCATTAAGAGTCGAAGCTTCTAATAATGATCTTGCCATCAACAAAAGCGGCGATCTGTCCGCGTTGCGTCAAAAAACCGGAGTATTGAGTCGCCTGAAAGTTAGCTTGGCGACAAGTAGAGCAGCAGGTGATGCTCTGAAAGGCATCGAGCTCGAAAAAGTTCGTGCAGAGGCCAATATAGCACTTACCGGCATCAAATTAGCTGAGGCTGCTATTCGCGCCTCACTCGTAGGTAATGCCATGCCTCAAATCGGAGCGCTTGCCACGCGCGTTAACGCGGCGACAACAGCTGTTGATCAGGCACTAACAAATGGCGCTGCGGCGGAGGTCTACACCCATCTCACCAATCGTACTTCTAATGTCAATCTTGCGAATGAGCTCCACAGCAGCGGCAAAATAGACAAAGAGGAGGCGACGGTACTTACAACTTTTGCTCAAGCCGACGCTTCAGAGGATATTGAGAGGTCACGTCGGCGCATGGCTGATGCGAAAGAAGCTGTTGCAGCGCTGCATAGCTTTGCCGTCAAGGGCATCACCAGCTCCAAGGATCATATATTCTGAGTGTCAGGAAGTCTCAAACGAGGCGGCCGCTTTCGCGATAAGTCGAAGCCCGGTCTGGATATTAATAAGCGCAGTCGAATTGAATATAGGAGGAGTCCATGAACTACGTCAAGAAAATCATCGCCAGCATTGAACGGAACCACGCTATTATGGATGCTCAAGTAGATAGACTCGCAAGTCTGTCGCCGGAACTGACCATTCCGAATTTCGTCGGAACAGAGAACAGCACGAACGTAGCTGACTTGCTGAACTCGAATTTGATTGGCCAGATGCAAGGAGCGGCAAACGCATTGAGAGCGCTTGCAGACGTTCAATCCAGTTTTGCAACTGCTGCAAAGGAGAACCAGCGATCTCTCACAGACGGCAAGAGAACGGTCGAGACCATAGACGCTGAATTTACAGAAATCAAGCCAAAGGAGGCGAAATGAACAAGCTTGAACGCCTTTTGATATGGTTCGGGGGCTACTCCCCCCGGACCCTGGCCGAGGATCCTCCCGAGGAGCGGGAGGTAATAGCAAAGATTGGCGGCGCTGTTTTGTTCGCAACTATGGTAGCCTTTCTTAACTGGGGAATAGCTGGATGGACATATGCGGCAGGGATCGATCCCGTCACGCGACTTCCCATAGCCGCCTTGACAGCGTCTATTGGTGCTTTCATGGCGGCTCTGTTTGACCGCAGTTTTGTCTATTTTGCCGACACTTCCATAGAGGGTGAACGCTTCAAACTCTTCGCGTATGGTGCAGCACGCATAGCGATCATTGTCGCTATCGGCTCAATTACCTCACAAGCTGTTATGCCGCTATTGCTGGGAAGTGAGCTTAAAGCTCAGGCACTTCACATGACCGAAGCTGCCGAAAAAAACCGCGTAGCCGATCTTAATACAAGGTATCAGGTCGGTCAAAAAGAATCAGAAATAAAAATAGCAAGGAAAGAAGTGGAAGCATTACGTTTGGCTGCTTCAAACTTGCCGCCTGATATTCAAAAGAAAGTTCTCGCAGCTAAAGCTTGTTGGACAGACTACGGAGCTCAGAAAGCCAAGTTATTGTCAGCGGGATACTCATTAGTCGAATCGCAGACAAAGCTGACAGCGAAGGCATCATATTGCTCGGAACGAAGCACACTAGCTAATGCCGAACGCACCTCATACTTCTCACGCATTCAGTCTCAGCTCGATCACGCAGTAAAAGACAAGCAAGCCAAAGAGAGCGAATTCGCTGAGACCGAATCTGTAATCAAATCGAAGGTGGAGAGCGCCGGGCTTGTAGAGGTTGAGAGTTTCAATCCTCGATCGTCAACTGTTTTATGGGCAATGGTTAAAAGTAACCCCGGGGCGTTGGGCAAGTGGGCAGTAATCAGCTTTATGTTGCTTGTGTTCGAGTTGCTGCCCTTGATCCTCAAGTTCCAGGCAGGCCAATCTAATGTCGGGCGTCGGATAGCCACCAACCGTGCCCTTCGGCGATTTGAGATGGCAGAACGGCTGAAACAGAGCGAGCACGACTTTGCAATTTCATCAGCAGTAAGTGAAATATCACAGATAGCCGTCAAAGAGGCCATGCAGAATCCAGCAGTGCGGGCCATTTTCGCTCAGGCTTTTGCTGCTAATATTTCTGCTTTCGCCCCGATGGAAGCAGTTCGGGCAATGATGCGAGACATTGAGGCAAGACATGTAGATGTATCAGACTTCATGCATCGTTATCCGAGGTTCGCGGCGATCATAGGGCAGGCTTGGTCACAGGCTATCAAAAATACATCAGAGATTCTCTCTCACGGCTTCGGCTCAAGCACGGCAAGTTAAAAAGTGGCAATGGGTTCATTGGAAGCCGAACACAGCCACTTCGGCTTTCAGAAAATAGAATCGCATTGTTTGCAGTCTGATCTTGCGCCGAAGCTGGAAGGCGTCTCAAAAAATATAACCCGGCATGATGTTGTCAACAAATAAGCTGATAAAATGACGCAGACCTTTTAGCACACATCTTCGATGCATTGCCTTCTCCTTATCGGAGGGCAAATTCATGTGAATAAAGCCGCCGGATATCCAGCTGAAGCAATTCCCCCTCTGTCGCGAGTCGGATATTGAGAGCATATAGACACCCGCTGAAAAAGCATAGCGAGTCAGGTCGTTATGTTGTGGCATAGTGAATATATGAAAGGAGGTCTAATGTCGACTGCTAAGGTAGAAATGCCGCAAGAAAACGGCAGAACATTTTGGGAAAAAATCTCAACTCCGGACGAACTGGGTGGAGCGGCAATACGCATTAGAAAGAATATCGTAAAATCCTGTTTTGAGGCAGATTTTGCGATGGATCTGCTCGGTATCGTCAAGGGCAGGGGAAAAGCTGATTTCGGCAATAATGGGCAGGAACACATAAGTCTAAACAACGACCAACTCCGCAATTCACTTCTGGCCGGCCTTAAGGTCGGCCAAGAAATTGCCTTTGTCTATCAATCTCAAAGGGATCGGGAGGGGCACAACCTTCTTACGTGGCGGCTACAAGGGAGGTCGCATGGCAGCACCTCAGACGAGGCAGAATATGCGGCAAAGGTCCTCTGGCGAAACCTGAGTATAGTGACTGGCAGTATTGGCGGCGAATACCGCTTTGTTCCTGTCACTGACCCCATACTTCTCTGTCAGGAAGATACAAAAAGGGAGTGGGTTGGCATCGTGCGTCCGCTCGGTGTTGCGATAGATGCTAGCAGGCCTGCGCAAATGGGGTTTACGAACGAGGTGTTGCGCAGCGAAGATAAGGCGAGCGTTATCGTTTCTCCTCATGGCGAAAAGAATGGCGATAACGGCATTGACACCATGGTTTCTGCAGCATTGTGCTGTCACGACGGGGTCAAGGTGGTGAGCACTATAGCGCCGATAGCGATCTCCGCAGGAGACCAGAAAAAAGTGGCTGCCGCCCTCGCATGGCTAAATAATGGCGCAAACAAGAAGATAACCTATACTGGCCTCAATAACGAAGGACTGGAAGAGGAGGCGGTCCTGAAGGGGTTGCAGACCTCCCTGGGCGACTGGCTGAAGAGCCCCTATGGATACAGGATAAGTTGCTCCGCGTCATCTGACAGACCCATCCCGGCTTCTTTCTTGGCAATTCTATCGGGAATTTTTAATTGCCCTGTGTCGGTGACAATGGAGCACATTGATCGGAAGAAAACTTGTCAGGGTAGGGAAGCGCAGTTTGTTGAAAATAGCAGCACCCTCGACCTTCAGGACTGCATAAAGAATGGGGTGGACCTGCCGGACTTGTTTCCCCGCAGCGTAACCCTTGCGGCCTGCGGCGTGGCGAAGGTATTTAGCCAGACATTGGTTAAGACCTCCTCCTCCGGCATTCTTCTCGGCACTATGGGACAGGAAATGACCGGCAGGGAGGTCCGCTTCCCCGGGAAGGATCGGAGCAGGCACGGCTATATTATAGGTGCTACGGGGACCGGCAAGAGCACGCTTCTCCTTAACATGATCAGGCAAGACATCGAAAACGGCGAGGGTACGGCGGTAATTGACCCGCATGGCGATCTTTATCATCAGGTGTTGAGTACAATACCGCCAGCGAGGGCTAATGACGTTGTACTCATTGATCCCTGTAACTTCGAATACTCAGTCGGCATCAACTTCCTGGAGTGCATAGACTTCTACAAACCAGCACAGATTAACTTTGTGGTCAATGAAATGATTAAGATTTTTGACCGTCTGTATGACTTGCGCAGTACTGGAGGCCCTATGTTCGAACAGTACGCCAGAAATGCCATGTTCCTGTCGATGGAAAACGACCTGGAGCGCGCTACCCTCATGGATGTGCCCATGATATTCGAAGATTGGAAATTCAGAGATTACTTGAAAAAGAAATGCCACAGCAAGCTAACGGTCAATTTTTGGGACAGACAGGCCGAAACTGCTGGGGGAGAGGCATCGCTGCACAACATGACTCCGTATATAACCAGCAAACTGAATCAGTTTACGAATAACGCAATATTGCGGCCAATAATTGGACAAAGGAAGAGTACCATCAATTTTCGCAAAAATCATGGATGAGGGCAAGATCCTTCTTGTGAATCTCTCAAAGGGGTTGCTTGGTACCCTTGATACACAGTTATTGGGGATGCTTGTTATTGGTAAGATCCTAACCGCTGCCATGGGGCGTGCTAATATGTCGTCCGAGCACAGAAAGCCTTTCTTTCTCTATGTTGATGAATTTCAGAATTTCACCACCGATTCCGTATCAAGTCTACTGTCTGAGTCCAGGAAGTACGGTATTAATTTGACTCTGGCCAATCAGACGCTCAGTCAGTTGCGGGCCGGCAAGGGGCAGGATGTCCTGGATTCTGTGCTGGGGAATGTGGGCAGCATGATGATACTGCGTAGCGGCATAATGGATTCCGAAAAGTTGGAGATGTATACAAAGCCAGAACTAACAGCCCAAGACCTCCAAGAGCTACCCGATTTCCACGTTGCAGGCAGATTGCTCGTCAATAACTCTCCAACGCGCCCTTTTGTATTCAGGACGTTGCCCGTGGCAAAAGGCAAAGAAAATGGGATTGTTATGAAGATAAAGACGATATCTACAACGAAATATGCCAGACGTACAACGTGGGTGGAACAGGATATCCTGAATCGAAGCAAATTTGACTGCAGCAGTCCGGATGGAGAGAAGACAATCGACATGTTTGATGACTGATAAGAAAGTTTAGTCGGGCATAATCTCCTCTCCGTTAATCATTTTCTACAAAAGTCACATGCTGACGAAAGGGGGTCCAATTAAAACCTCCGTTTATTGCTTATCTATAAAATTTTAAGCATTAAGACCACTCTATAGCCCGCAGGCCACTGAAAAAGCTCTAGATGAATATTGTCTTTTTTTTCAAACGCCCCATTTAAAAGGGTAATTCAATCTAAAAAGGAGGAAATAATTATGCGGCATTTGCGATGTGGAGAGTGTCTCTGCTCTTGGAGAGATAACTGTTGATATTTAAACCTATTTCCAGAACTTCAGATATAAAAAGGAGAAGAACGATGAAAAAGTTATTTTGGACGATGATCTCAATTATTTTTGTTTTCGGATTACACATCTCACTATGTTCTGCAGGTGGAGTGCCTCCCGAGATCATAAATGCGGGCAGGGAGGGGATTAGTATTTTTGTGAAGGATCCACGGATGGGGGGGCTCCATCGACTTGGCTTTGAGAGCCAGTCTGATATTTCTGACGCTGCCCTCGGAGATGGCTTTCAGGTCTTTACTATTCCTACCGATAAGCTTCTCAGTAATGACGAACCTCAAGAATATCAGTCTCTTGTGGTTCCTACGAATCAATGGGAATTCTTGGTTGTTGCCGGGAACAATACGAATGCACTCTTGACAATTGACCTCATAGACGGTAAATGGGCGCCTGTTGGGATAGGAGCATCAGGGCTTGCACAGAAGTTGAGCAAGCTTTTAGAGGCGTGGCCTGCTTCCTCTGGTTATCAGTATAAACTTATTAGTTTCTATCAGGTAAATGCGAAATTCCTCGAGATCTCTCAAGGGGACACGGTGCTCGGAATTGTTCCGCTGGTCTCTTCTATTGCAACAATTGGAGAACCGAAGAAAGAGTTCGATCCTATCGATATTCGAGACTTCAGCGAGGTTTTAAAGAATTTACGCTCTGCAACGTTGCGGACTACTCAAAGTGGGCAATAGAAGAAGTATGTTCTCTAATGAATCATAAAAAAATCATAAAGGAGATGCAGAGATGGACAGGAAGACTAAAATATTATCGGTCGCCGGTTTTCTTGCGGTTTTCTTTTTGCTGTTCGCTGAAATAGGGTTTTCTGATGCCGACACTCTATTGGATGTTCCTGGAATAGAACAAGAACAAAGTAATTGGTGCTGGGCTGCATCGGCACAGGCAACCCTGGAATATTATGGGCAAAATGCAGCACAGTGTGAGATTGTTAATTGGGGGTGGGGGAGGACCGACTGCTGCGCTAAGCCTTCGTCGTCTGACTGTGACAAGGGTGGTTACGTAGGAAGCACGCCAAACAACCCTGGTAAGGATGTTCTGGGGCACTGGGGTGTTAACAGCACGTATGTTGGCTCTGCTCTTCCGCAGGCGACGGTCGTTTCGGAAATAGACTCGGGTCGCCCAATCGAAATAATCTGGACTTTGTCATTGTGCCCTTTGGCTATCTGTGACGGAGCACACGCACTGGTGGTATTAGGTTATGCCATGAACGGCCAATATCTAGATTATTTGGATCCGACTGATGGAGAATACCATCGGGATACTTACACACGGGTGGTGGCAGCATACCCACATACATGGACAGAATCTTTTCGGATCACTACAAACCGCGCAGGTACGCCTATATATGAAGGCTGGATTGACGGCTCTGACTGCAATAGTATTCGGGGTTGGGCGTGGAATGAAAAAGAGCCAAATACTTCAGTCAATGTCGATATCTACGATGGCGGCACAAAACTGACAAGTGCTGTAGCCAACTTATTCCGCCAGGATTTAGTAAACGCCGGTAAGGGAAATGGGTACCACGGGTTCAGTTATGCTACGCCAAGCGGCTTGAAAAACGGCGCCGTGCATTCTATATCCGTTACCTACGGTGGGACGAGCACAATCCTATCGGGGTCGCCCAAGACGCTTTCATGTAACAATTACGTAACCTATTCCATCGGCGGGACGATCCATTCAGGAGGCAATACTGGTCCCGTGCTGTCAGGAGTTAATGTCTCAATCGCAGGCAAGACGACCACGTCCAGCACTACCGGAATGTTTTCCATTGTCGGGATCCCCGCAGGTACCTACGCATTCACCATCTCAAAGGCTGGCTATGATGCCTACGCCAACCCCGCTTACTACGTTGGCTCAAACATTACCGGGCTTAACTTCTACCTGACTCAGGAAACGCAAACTACCGGAGGGGTTTACGGAAAACTTCATAATGGTTCCGCATCTGGTCCAGCTCTTTCGGGGGTTTCTGTGACTTGTGCTGGTAAGAGCACGACCGCTGGCAGTGACGGATCCTTTAGTCTGCTAGGAATTAAACCTGGAGCCCAGATACTGAGTTTTTCGAAAACTGGATACCAGTCTTATTCAACGAGTGTTACAATTACTGCCGGTCAGAATTATAACGCTGGTGACCGCTGGTTAGTATTTAGCGTAAATCCCACCATCGCACAGTCGCCCATGTCTGCTCCTTCCGGCACAAATTTTTCTCAGTGGGGAACCGGATTTACCCCTAACAGCACAGCGACGGTGCACTTTAAGAAGCCCGACGGAACAGAATATCCATCGGCATCTCAGAGCATTAAATCCGATGGCAGTTTTTCAATCACTTATGCAGCACCGACAAGCAAAGCCCCAGGCACATATACTTGGTGGGCGGTAGACGGACCGACTGGCAAGGCAAGCAATTCTGTAAGTTACACAATTACCGTTAACCCAGTGATAGCACAGACGCCGATGTCGGGTCCTACAGGAACCACATTTTCTCAATGGGGCACAGGATTTACAGCCAACAGCACGGCAACGCTCCATTTTAGAAAACCTGACGGGACGGAATATCCCACAGCATCCCAGGCTGTTAATTCTAGTGGGACCTTTTCAACGAGTTATACTGCTCCTTCAAACAAACCCAAAGGTGCATATGGCTGGTGGGGAATTGATGGTCCGACCGGAAAGGTGAGCAACACAGTTTCCTACACTATCAACTGAAGCTAATGGAAGTAGATTTCGCTTTTATTCGGAAGCGCTGCGAGCATTCTGTAAAGAGAAAAACTGTGGAGCTATGGCGCCTCATTTATTCCTATCGAGAGAGTTACTGCTAAAAAGGAATTCGGAACATATTAAACCTCGCTCAGTGTGGAGATAAGAGCTGAGACAAGAAATGGACTTTCCATTGGTGGAAAGCGACTGATGTGGGGAAATCTCTCTTTTACAAGGCAAGCTTCAGAACTTCTTCAATCATTGATTGACAGTAGATCTGCGGCTGTCTTACTCCAAACATTGAGCCCAAATAAGTCTCCAGATCGTTCGCAGCCTTTAAACGGCTGTGGGTAAATTCAGAGGAAGAAAGGAGGGCAGGGCTCAATCACTAAATGAGCCCGAGGCGATGGCACTCTCTCCATCGACTCGGGCTAAAGGAGGATTTTATATTGTTGCCGATTTCATTAGAAGTCCGGCGGAGCTTTTTCAACGTAGCTGGCCTATACTTTTCCGAGATCGCCAGCAGCAACATCATCTAAAGACTGTTCACAGGGAGGGTAGATGCTAGCTTATTCTAATTGCTTACGGCCTAATTTCTCACAACTTGGGAAGCTTGACGGGTTTATAGAAATCAAGACTCTTGAGCTTGGCAGAAGAGATTTGACGTGGCGCAAGAATTAATTTGTGATTTAGTGAAATATTAATGGGGGTCGCAACTAATTTTGATGGCACGGTCCATATCGAAAGTGCACTAAGGAACGCTATATCAAATACGCCTGCGGCGTCATGCAAGGAGGGCCTATGAAAAAAGTAATAGTTGCCGATGAATGGCTCGACCTCGTCGACGAAAGCGATAAGATTATAGGGAAGGAACGACGTTCGTTTGTTTATCGACATTGCCTCTCAAACTTCAGGGTCGTCAACCTCTTTATATTGAACTCAAAGGGTGAACTCTGGATCCCGAGAAGATCAGCCGAAAAAAGGATTTTCCCGCTCTGTCTGGATGTAAGTATGGGAGGTCATGTCGAAAGTGGCGAGGACTACGAGGTGGCGCTGGTGCGTGAAGCGAATGAAGAACTGAACCTCGATGTGAACATCAAAGATATACAGTGCATTGCACGATTGACGCCATCGAGTCATGGTGTGTCAGCGTTCATGAAAGTGTATGAAATGAGTATGGAGGCGGTTCCGAAATATAATGGATCTGACTTCATAGAATATTACTGGCTCACTCCATCTGATTTGCTAGAGCGTATTGCCACTGGAGATAGGGCCAAGGATGACCTGCCGAAATTGGTTGAGATACTTTATACCAAAAAATAAGCTTGCTGCCGGTTGACTTTAATATTGTGAAGGGAGAAATTAAAGGCAAATGGACTGAAATTGTGAAAATGTTTACTGAGGAGGAGTAAAGATGGAGAAGAATCAATCAGCTCTTGAACAGACAGCAGAATATGTTAGGACAATCATGGCTCATGACAGTTCAGGTCATGACTGGTGGCATGTATGGAGGGTCTGTCAGACCGCTCGCAGAATCTCCCGCATTGAGAAAGCAGATCTATTTGTTGTCGAGCTAGCCGCTCTGTTGCATGACCTTGATGACTGGAAATTATCCGACATTAGTAGCAATATGCCTCAGAAAGCAGCTGAATATATGCGAAGCCTATTTGTCGACCGAGAGATTGTTGCACATGTGTGTGAAATTATTCAAGACCTTTCATTCAAAGGTAAGGGAGTGGAGACGCCAATGAGAACCATAGAAGGTAAGGTTGTGCAAGATGCCGACCGGCTTGATGCGATTGGTGCTATCGGGATTGCAAGGGCGTTTTCGTTTGGAGGGGCGAAGGGCAGGGAGATGTATAACCCTGATATCCTGCCTCAGGAGCATGCAACATTTGAGGCATACAAGAGCAGTAATGGTACTACTATCAATCATTTTTATGAGAAGCTGCTCCATTTGCGTGACAGGTTTAATACCAATGCGGCGCGTGAGATTGCTGAAGGTAGGCATCAATTTCTCGAACAATATTTGGCAAGGTTTCTGGCTGAGTGGGAAGGCAAGGATTGATTTGAAACTGGCTATTGGTGTCGCTCGATACAAGTCAGAGACCGCTGGCCGAAGGAGTAGTTGGTCTAATGCTTGGACAATTACTTAAGGGTAACAAACAGGAATACAAGGTCGAACGCGGGGCGTAGTCGTGAGGCGGCGAAATGATGAGGATAATAGCGAATATATTTAATTTTATAAAGTAGAAAGTTGTAAGGAGGTGGGTCAATGAATTCCGACGATGATGAACGAGCGAAAGAAGATTTAATGTGGCAAACATGGCAAGATGGCATCTCAAAGGTGGGATCCAGTGCTGCTGTTAAACTGTTTCGTGGCGATCAGCCTATGGGCGATGAGGAACTGTTTCAGGGCTGGTTGGAAACCATCGACCGCATGATGGAAATTGCACTATCTCCAGAAGATTTTGAAGAACTGAAATGGCATAGTATTAGCTCTGATCAAAAGCGTGAGACATTTGAAGGTGTTGACGTGAGTTTTAAAAAATTTGTTGACACAATCGAGATGGTAATAAGCGTGATGATGGGTGGCGAACGCCAACAGGCGGATAAGGTGATCGCAAGGAAGATTATCGTCGAGGCATTGAGCAGAGCTGCGAATCAGGATATCGAGGACGTCTTCGACATTGACCCTGGTAAGGGTTTGATGTCAAGTGAGCAGCTTGTGGAATTGGGACTAAACAGGGATAAGTTGATTGAGTGCCTCCTGCAGGATCAGCAAGTCATATCTGCTGACTGCGTTGAGGGAGAGTTCCTGGTAGGTACAACTGATGGAGAAATCCAATTTCGTCTGGTCTTCAGTGATGAAGCTAAAGGTGGACACTCGTAAGTACCTCTATCTGTTGGCGGACCAATATCCGGATGCCCAGAGCATATGGCCGCACAATCCTAATTATTCAAAATCCGAGGACTCCATGGAACGAATAGACTTGCTAAGAAATTGAGGTGAGTGCATGAAGCCTTCAGCGGATGAACTGTGGACGATATGGAATGGTGGCAGAGCAACGGCTCTATTTGGCCTACTGAGAGGTGGCACCTCGGTAACAGAAAGAGAGGAAATTCTTTATCTTGCGTGGTCTGACGCAGTAGGGCGAATGATGACCGTGACGTCAGGAGAGAGAGAGTGGAAAAATCTCACGAAGGAACAGAAAATAGACTTCTCGAAAAGAAATGTCTTTTCATTTCGCAACTTTCAAAATAGTATCTTTGACGCTCAATTTGGGCTGACTATTGTAGACGATCTAACTCATTGAGAACTTTTTGGCGCCGCACTGAGAAAATCCGTACTGAAAGGAGGAGCTAATGGGATGTGATTTCTTTTATTGGGGTAAGTTGACAGATACCGGCCTTCAAGAAAAGGTAGTAGAGTGTGTCGCCGCATACTACGAAGACAAGGCTGTATTAATTCAGCCGCTTCCCGGGACTGCGTATTTTACCGGATATGATATGAGTAGGTCGCTGCAGTACCCGCAGGGCCTAACAAGGTTAGAAAGAAGTCTGTATCGGCTTGAACATGCCGAGAAACGTTTGCGCTATCCCTTTAATTACTATGGAGTGATTCCCCTCTATGGATGGGAACTTGAAGAATACGGCCAGTTTGTTTTTGATCGATCCACTGACGGGCGGCTTGTAAGATTTCTGAAGCTTCCAGATGATTGGGGTCTGCCGGCTAGAGATGAGTGCTATAAGAACGATGAAGCTGACGTCCTTGTAAAAGAAGGCGGCTACGACAGAATAATCGGTGACAGTTTTCAATTCGCCGTGTTGCTCAGCATCATTAATCTCCGATGGCTTCCGGAACTTGACGTTGGAGACGATTACGATGTCTACACGAGGGTAGCTAAAATCCTCCAGAATTCGGGTCTAGTGGAGACCTTCAAAGACGAGTCCGTGAATTATCAAAAATGCTGGGATCTCTTCAGTGTGGAATATGAACGAAGATGGCCAGACGTTTTATGGGGGGAAGACGACTGACCATAAGGTGCAAATAGTTCTGCAGATTGAGAATGCTGCGAAAATGAACGCCTTTGAGTAGAATGATGAATAAGGATATTGAAAGACTGGCGAGAGAATTGGTAGATACGAGAATTGTAGTTTTTTTACTGTCATCTGGCTTAGATGAGGAAGCTAGAAAAACTATTTCTCGGATGCTTCAAGAAGGTAAGTTGGATGACAGGCCCTTAGGAGTCATCCTCTCGTGCGGCGAGAGAGTCAATGTCAGTAATAACGTTTTGAAATTACTTACACCCACACAGTCATTAGAACCTTGCGATAGATCTTTGCCAACACGCTCTATAAATAAAATATGACATGAAATGGGGAAAAATAATGCGCAAGAAAAGTGGAAAGGTATTCCTGGGGATGGAGGAGGTCATCAAACTTAGCTTTAAAGTCATAGAAGGTTTCTATGATTGCGACGAGGACGGAAAAAAGATCGGCATCTTTTCCGGCTTTCAGTCCCTCGACCATTTTATAGGAGGCTTTAAATACGGGGATGTCACTGTAATAGCAGGTAGGCCGGGTTCTGGTAAGAGCACATTTGCATTCCAAACTGCATACAATGCAGCTTCCAAATTTAGGAACACCGTCGGACTTATAACACTTAAGTTGTCACTCGAACAGCTAGGTATGAAATTCATATGCTTTAAGAGCGGCCTCGATAGTAGCAGAATAGGAGGCGGGTTAATCAGCCGATTTGACTGGCCGCGTCTGACCAGTGCCGCTGGTCAGCTCGTAGATGCCTCAATTTATGTAGATGACTGTCCAAGTGAATCCATAGGGGAATTAGTAAGGCGCATCATGGATCTAAAGGCAGAGAGGCAGGAAGTAAAGCTTGTAGTAATTGATTCATTACAAATGATAGTGAGCGAAAACAGGGGGAAACTGTCCGAATGCCTGAAGCGGATAAAAATGGCAGCGCAATCAATGCAGCTTTCTGTAATAATAACAAGTTCGATAAACTCCGTCAGGAATCAAAAGGATAATAGGGGCACTATGGGCGATCCAATATATCAGCTTATTGAAGGATATTCGGACCTGCTTCTTTTGCTGAAGGAACACGATACCAATTTCGTTATCTCTTCAGGGAATAATAATGACGGCGCATACAGAGATCCTCTCAGCACTAAAGGCAAGAACCGAACTCCCGCTAAGGAAGATTCCAATGTTAATAAAAGCGAGCTTCTAACACGGGTACGAACAGAGTTGATCGTCGCTAAAAATAAAAAGGGTCCCACAGGCACTCTGTTCCTGGATTATTATCCAGAGCGAGGCAGATTCAAGGATATCGCGTAGACAACTTAACATGCTGCAAGATGCCACTGGACTGCTGCTTGTTATGCTTTGCAAAACCTCTGATTGCGTTGGAGAATATAGGAATGAGGACATTGAAAGCAAGGTAAAGTAATCGACGCAGAAGAGACTCGCAGTCTGTTTAATGTGACAGAAACTGATCAAAAGGTAAGTAATAACATTCAAATCTGGCATGAGACATCACCATATGTCCGGAAAAGGGGATTAACAAGGATGAAAAGAATACTTCTGGTCGGGTTACTAATCAGCGGTGTAATTGCGGCGGCCGGATATCAATATCATATCCGCTCGCAGATGAACTCTTATGGAACTATCCTTATCTGCACTCCGAACGAAAAGAGTGACAATCTGGCGTTTGGCAAGTATGCCTCTGATCGCTCGAAACTCTTATGCGCTGGGTTCGATGGCTATCTCTGGCTCTGGACGGACCTAGTGCGACTTTATGAATTGGGCTACAGAATAGCACAGATAATCCCCGAATGCGATGGTGTTATATACTATGTTCATAAGGCAAGATAGGAATTGCGAATACCGATGATTGGGACCAGTTAATCCGGGGGATGGCGGTCACCCTATTTATATATGAGCTAACTGCTCATAATACTATCCTCAAGATAAAGATCTACATTCATTAGGTATGATACTAGGCTTAAATTTAACACTGATTATTGATTTTTCATCGGTGCCGATATTAGTATTGTGGATATCCGCTCCGCAACTTGGGCATTTGATGGTTTCGTTATCAAAATCTTGGCTGCACCACTCGTGAAAACACTTCTTGCACCGTGTCATAAAACCTCCCATGCACAATATATTGTATCAGCACATGACAAATACCTCAATATATCGTATTCTATACAATGAATAAGGGTTAGTCAACAATGCTAAAAGAACCTGCTAATCCAGAGGCACTGATGCTTGGAAAAAACGGTTTAGCGTCTGACGGGAGCTTTCAAGCATCTCTATGTTGTAACGGCTATCTAACCGCGTTTAGGGAATGAAGCATCGTATTATGGGTGATTCGTTGAGGGGGCCTATTGGTGATTTGCATGCGACGAAATACAAATAATCCTGTATTTTGTGATGCAAAGTGATATAATTTGCCTTATAATTCTGCAACTTGATGAAATATAACCTGTAATTGTTTAAATGACTCAATAACGGGAAGGTGAGATTTCTATAAAAGAACATGAACACCGATTAAAACCATACTTCTCGCATGCGGAATGGCCTAGTTACGTTTCTTTTTTGAAGAGCCCAATTCTATGTATTAGTGAATAAGTGAAAGCACAGCACGACTTGATGAGAAAGTGGTGGTAGATCCTTAAATATTTATTAAATCGACAGACTTCTATATGGGAGGCTATGATGGCGAAAGCATGCATTAACCCTGATTGTGGGAGGCAGATTGAGGACGATTCCGCCTTCTGCGGTTTTTGTAGAACAAAACAAGAAGGTAAAAAGGATACAAATTTTAGTCATGCAGACGGCAATTCGCAATCTGAGGCACACTTTTTCGCGGATGATTACGAAATAGTCAGGCAATTTGATCCTGTAATCACCCCCACAAAAGAAAAAGTTAGCCTTGACAATCTCCTCAACACGATCCAGGAAACGGTCAATAATAAGAATTATCCTTTTTCTGTCGACAATAATAAACAACGCTGGCGCACAGAGGGCGATAGAGGAAAGCCGAGGATTGTGATTCAAGCGAATCATGATGCTAAATGGCAGAAGATTATTTTCCCCATCGCGGTTGAGCAATTGGGTGATGATACGACTATAAAGCTCAGCGTTTTAAGAAAGAATGAGATGGCAGAATTCTATTATTCGATGCTTGAAGCAGCGGGAGGACTGTCGGATGCAAACTTTTCAGTCGAGCACAAAATAAACTGGCAGGATGAAAGAAAATATACGCCCATTCTAGATCAGGCTGTGAGATTTTTTGCGGGAAAAATTGAAGGAATAATGGCACAGAATAGGCCCGAAGAAATTAAAATACAAAAGAAAGTTAAGGCTTCGTTAATATCGTTTATCGATGATCTGCTCATCACTAATCCTCAGTATAAGAATTATTGGCAAGAAATTATAACCCAGCTTGAGAAAAAGAAGACTCTTTTGAAAGAAATTGAACTAATTCAGACTGAAGCTACAAAAGTTTCAGAGGCCATTGGATCTTACGATAAAAGAATTACGTTTCAAACTGAGGGGGTTGCCGCTGTTGAAAAATTGCAGATCATAGCTGCTGTTATCTCTATTATAGTATTCGTAATGTTGCTCGCAACACTTTCAAGTGCATCTCTAATAGTTGGTGGGGGAATTTACCTTGGATATGTAATGTGGCGCATGTCGAAAAGACAAGGATTAGAGGCACTGCAACGTGGGTTGCAAGAAACTCGAAATAAATACAATGAACTCAATTCTCAGATATCTCAAAAACGTGGGGAAATTAACAATATCGAAAATGTTAATTCGAATAATAGAAGTCTACTTATTGATACGGGATCCAGTATACAAAAAAGGAGATTCCAGGTCGCAGAGCAAAATGAACTGAAATGGAGAGTGCCCTCGTTTGTTGACGAAGAACTTGAGCAGTTGATTTCTGTAGTGAAGAATCTGTTCAATCAGATCACAGCCAAAGTTACTGCAAAAAAAGAAGCGAGAGACGTCAAGTTGCAGAGTTCTATGGGACTCGGCGGCATGGGATTTGACGAATAAATTTAAGAAGGCGGAGGGTTAATTTGCGTGGGTGATTACGTAGTTGCTAAAGTTAAAGACTTTGATATCTGGAAGGGACCGGAGCATGGCCAAGATAACGGCATTATGTCTTATCCCGAAGGTTATCTATATTACGCAATATTTCAGATAAAAAGCTTCCCTGATCTTTCCTTAAATAAAGACCTTTCAAAATTTGATTTTCAGCAAAGGGATAAGATTGTGTATGGGTATCAGCAGAAATTTGTTGATACATTGCACAAAATTGGAAATTACAGAACTAGCTTCACCTTGCGATATATTTTAAACCCGGATGAGTCATTCGAAAACAAGATTAATTTGTTCTTTATAGTAAGAATGTTCAGCGAGCAGAAGGACGAAGATGGGTTCCTTCACATAGTCCGGCAGATCTCTAACATATTCCCAACCGATATCGGACTCTATCATGCACCTGTTAAGGTTACCGATGAAAAGAACCAGAGAGAGGTGATAGAAAGCATCAAGGATATGCAGTATGTAGCTGAAATCAGGAAGAAAGAAAAAATGTATCAACCGTTCTGGAATATGGAGAATCTGCCTCCCGATTCTCCATACCAAAAAATTAAGTATTTCTACATCCCATTTAATTATGCTCCACAACTGAACACAATGATTCCCATATGCGAGACACTGGTAAAGCAGGGGAATCGAGCTGTTGTGGATATAAGTATTGTACCAACTGCCTTAACTCAATATGAACAGCATATCCTCAAAATACTTGTTACCAACTACGATAAACTTCAGAAAGAACAAAAAATTACCGTTGAAGTGGGAGAAAAAGATACTGAAGAGGTACCTGCTGATCCAATAATTAAAATGGTATTTGATACCTTTAAGAACTGCTTGCATGAGTATGCTACGTCAGGTGTATTTTTATTGAGCTGCAGAGTAGCATCGAACGATATTGCGGCTGTCGAATCGCTAACGACGGTTATGGGGCGCAACTCTGCCAAGGATTTTGATTATGAGATATTAGAGCCGACTAATAAGGTCGAATGGGAATCATCAATGAAGGGCCTTCTGCGGTGCGATATTTCCATTTCTACACAGAATAACGAAATTTGGGACATGCCCAATGCTCCAGTAGCGATAAAAAGATTGCATCGGATGGGTAGCTCATCAGAAGTCGGCGCATTCTTTAAGATGCCGATACCGTCAATTCAGGGGGTTCCGGGATTCCCGATCTCCAGTCGTCCGTACGGAAATACAGATGGTGCCGGGGATGAGTTGTGGTATAAGCATTGCCATGACAAGGCAGTCAGAGAGAAGACAATAAATCTTGGCAACATCGGTCTGAGAGGAGAGAGGCTACAAGAGGATTTGAGCATCAAGGTTAAAGACTTGGCAAAGCATGGATTAATCGTGGGAGTCCCAGGCAGCGGTAAAACTACAACATGCTTTCATATGTTATACCAACTGTGGAATTTACATAAAATACCCTTCCTTGTCATCGAACCCGCCAAAACGGAATACAGGGCACTTAAGGCATTAAAAGGGATGCAGGATTTGTTGGTATTTTCACTTGGTGACGAAAATTGTTCCCCATTTCGATTCAACCCTTTCGAGGTTTTACCTAAAATCAGTCTGGAAAAGCATATCTCCAATTTAGAGGCATGTTTTAGAGGAGCTTTGCCGCTTGACGGGCCGTTGCCTTTTCTTTTAAGCGAGGCCTTGGAACAGATTTACATAGATAGAGGCTGGCAGTTTACGCATGTTGGTGCGGTTGACAAGAGAAACGTGCCTATGATGATGGACCTTTATCAAAAGCTGATCGATGTAATAAACCAAAAGGGATATAGTGGTGAAGTTTTGTCCAATGTAAGAACAGCACTGGAAGTCCGGGTAGGAGGCCTGCTAAGAAGAAGCGTGGGCAGGATGCTAAATACTTTTTACTCGGTACCACCAGAGCTTATTATGTCAAAGCCGGTTGTAATTGAATTGGCCCCCTTGAACGATGAGCAGCAAGCGCTCATGACTATGTTCATACTCAACATGATAAAAGAATATGTAGGTGTGACCAGAAGATCTGGTGCGGCACTTCAACACGTTATTCTTTTGGAGGAGGCACATAATCTGTTGGGGCACGTACCTATATCGAATGAGCAAGGCAACCCAAAAGCAGAAGCAGTAAAATATTTCACAAAAATGCTAGCCGAAATGAGAGCCTTAGGTGAAGGAATCGTTGTTGCTGACCAGTTACCCTCGGCCTTGCATTCCTCGGTCATAAAAAACACAAACCTCAAAATTATGCATCGACTCACTTCAGAAGATGATCGTGTGCAGCTTGGCAATACCATGTTACTGGATGGTGAACAATTCATCAAAGCCGTGACCCTGACGCCGGGAGAGTCCTACATTTACAAAGAGGGCCTAGAAAGGCCGAAACACGTGTTCGAGCCCAATTTTAAAGATGACTTCAAGATTACCGAGCCTCCGGACGATGATGCCATGAGAGATGCCATGCAGGAGTTTAGAAACGAAAATAGCATCTTATTTATGCCGTTTGCCGAGTGTGGAATATACTGTAAGACTTGTAATAGCAGTTATCGAGTGGCAGCTGAGAGCATCATTGACGAGTATGCAAAGGCATCGACTCTAAATGAGCTCGTTCTTAAGGCATTAGAACAAGGCAAGAAGAAATGTTCATGCCTTTATCTTTTGAGCACTTTCTTACAAAAGCCTAAATTTGTTGCAAATTCTAAGGATCCAAAATTGATGATGTATTGCCTGTATGTCCATTTTCATCATAGGCTGAATAAATTAGTCAAACAAGGTGCACGAATTACTCAATGTAAATGTAAAGATACAAAAAGGAAGGAAGTATTTGAGATATTTTGGCTTACCAACAGCAAGAAATTGCAGGAGGTGTAATGGAAAAGCTGAACGAGTTCATAGATTCAACGAATGATGCCATGAGCAAGAAAGAGGGATTGGAAAAGAAAGTTGAAACCTTGGATGATCATATTCACAAAATCATTGAAGAAAGAGACAATTATATCATGGAGAAACTGAATAATCTCCAGGGTGATGCATCTGAAAAAGTTAAGGTTGCTCTTGATTCCCAGGCACATAAAAAGCTGGATGCGCTGACCGAAGCCCAAACTGAAATATCTGAAACTGAGGAAATGTTGACGACGAAACTTAAAACATTAGATGCGCAGATAAGCGAAAGACAAGACGCAAGAACAAAAATAGAACAATTAGGGGTTGATGCCCAAATAGATGTTTCTGGCGGTATAGCAGAAGTCACAGCTGAGATAGAAGGTATGAATGAACATCGGGATAAAATAATTGAAAAATTGCGAGAAAAGGCCAGGACTTCAGGCAGGCCTATAGTCATTTAATATGTTTATCGAAGGGGTAGAAAACACGATAGCAGCCTTAATAGGCTTAAAGATAAGGAGGCTTGACATGGAAAAGCTGGATTCTTTTGAAAGCGAAATGCAAGATGACATAAGTGAGTTAAGTGAAACTAGAGACAGCAAGGAAACACTGCAGGAAGAGCTGGCAGAAATAGATCGAAAATTTGATGAAATTATGGATCATCTGGAAGATCTTGAAGGGGATGCGGCTGAATCCGTCAAACAAGAATTGCAAGACGAGAAGGAGCAAAAGTCCAAGGAGATAGAGGAGAAGACTAGAGCCATAGAATCCAAGGAACAGGAACTTAATGAAAAGCTTCACAAATTGGAAGAGTCACTCTCCGAAAGACAGGACGCTTTGAATAAAGTTCAGGAGCTTGGAAAGACTGCTGACATAGACGTTAGCGATGCAGTTAGCGATATAAATGATGAGATCAATCGACTCGAAGAGGATAAAAAAACTATCGTGGATAATCTTGCCAGAAAGTAATGACATATAGCATATAGTCTATGTACGGTCAGTTCTTGAATGGAACAGCTAACAAGACGATCACTTGCAGTTAAAAAGACAATGGCGGTTAATCAAAAAGGTATTTTCTGGGAGGTAGTATGAAGCAATGCAAGAAATGTCACATTGAATATGACGATATTATGACTTTTTGTCGAACTTGCAATGGGCCTCTTTCATCTATAGCTAAGCAAAGTAACGATGCAGCATCGAAAGAATGCCATGCTTGTAAAACACTTAACCCAGCAGATTATGTGTATTGTAAGAACTGCATGGCACCCTTGAAAGGGGTCGGCGAAGGAGAACCCACTGTCGTTTCAGGAGAAGACAAAAGTACTATAAGGGCCGAAGATGGGGTTCGGGAGAAAATAGAAGTATCTAAGGCAGAACTGAGGGATGAACCTCAAGGCAATAAGGTTGGCATCGCAAGTAAAACTGAGGAATCAAGTCGAACTCAAGAAATACGGGATTCGCAGCGTGAAAAACCGGATTCAAAAAAACAGACTGAACCGAAAAAGACTATATATAAGAAAATTATGGTCGCCATAATACTATTGATGGTGATTATAGGAGTGGTCGTTATTGTAAGTCATCAAAAGAACTCTGATGTCACTCCTGCCCCAGCTCCGATTCCGCAACAGACCAATGTAAATATTACCTATGCAGTTTTTACCGAAGGACTTGATGCAAATCAAAGGCCGACAAATATAAGTTCAACGTTTTCTTCAGGGAGCAAGTTGCTCTACTGTTATGTTAGTTATACTGGTGCGGTCCCCGACAAGACAAGGTTCGACTTTACGTGGTATAAAGATGACGTTCAAATACAATCTTTGCCATTTGTAGCTAAGTTAGCAAGTGGTAATATCTCGAATCCTTTAACTTATGAGTTTTCACCCGGTGACTATAGTGTTTGGCTATATGTTGACGGCACACTAAAGACTGCGATGAAGTTCAACATCGTTGCAGCTTCGCAGCTTCAGCCAGGATCTCCATCGCCCTCTACGCCTCCGACTGCACAGGAAGGTGCAAGTATAGATATTACCTATGCAGCTGTTGCAGAAAGACTTGATTCAAATCAAAGGCCACAAGACATAAATTCAGCTTTTTTCCATGGAGATAAGAGACTCTATGTTTATATTAGTTATACTGGTGCGCGGCCTGAAAATACGAAGTTTATGTTTACGTGGCATAAGGATTACGCTGTGATCGGATCGTCACAATTTGTAGTTAAGGATGCAAATGGTAATGTCTGGAATTATTTAGATTATGATTTTTCTCCCGGTGACTATAATGTGCAGTTATATGCTGACGGCAATATGATGCGTACAGTGAAGTTTCATATCTATTAGTAAACAGTAGTTGGGTTATAGTTTGTGCGAAGTTCAAAGAAGTTGTAATATTGGCATGTAAAGTGATCTGCTTTGAATGAATCACAGCGTAACTGAATGAAGCATAAAGAGGTCCACGCCAATGGAATCAGGTTGGTGGAGTGCTCAATGGACCATAGAATGATCCCTGTGCGTGACATGATAGAGCAATAGATAGGAGGTAGATGAAACCTGTTTCCTGTCCATTGCTTTGGAAACTGAAGGTTGACATCTCGCAAATGATATCCATTCACTATTCAATTTTTGCATTTTGAATATCGGACACAATGTCCGGTCGGCAAGAAAGTATAAAAGAGTATAAAAGTCTGTATAAAGAAAAGTATAAAAAAATGGACACTATAGAATTAAAATGGAAAATTGGACCACCGTACGATACTGTTATCTATGTCGTATTGCGATTTCTTAGCTGCCGAGGAGTATCGGGCGAGTAAGATGCGAATTAATGCCAATAAGGGGGATTCGCGCAAAGGCGCCTGCGGAACTATCACATCGGATATACAAAAATGAAATTTGCGTATTTTATCGGAGGGGTATTCAGTTTTCTTTATATATCTGAACGGTTTATTGATCGACATCAGCCGGCGGCAAATTATGGCGTTCATCTCAGGGAAAACGACTTTTTACTCATAGTTTCGTTCATCTATATCTCCGCCTGTTGTGTCGGAGTAATGGGATTTCTGGGCTACCTGGACTATCTAGATTATCCAAAGAAAATATATTATGATGAAACCCCGAAGATTGGATCGCATATATTATTATTGTATCTTCTCGTAATTGGCGTATCCTGTTTTGTAGCAGGAAGGAACGAAGTGAAAAGCAGTTATAACATTCACATCAGAGACACCACGTTCGAATTCATATTATTTGCTATCTTCGTGATGGGAATGGTGAGTGGGACGCTGCTATTATCGTTCTTCATAAATAGATTGGACATCGCACAGAAATTAATTTATGATTCAATGACCAATTAAGGAGTTCACATATGAGCCTTGGGGTTGTGAAACAGGACCCCTATTACCTAACGAAAGAATGTCTATAAGGAGGCGCTGTATGCGAGGATTATTGAATAGTTCATTACTATGGGGCTTGGTAGCGCTGATAATGGTATCGTTCTCATTGCCGGTTTCTGCCGGAGTGGGAAGCAACGCTGGCACTTTTTTGCAGAATTTGGAGCAATATTACAAAAATATTCCGCCGTCAAAAGTGGCAATGCCCGATACTCCGGAGGCCATGAACAAGTGGTATCACAGCCTGCAAATGGTTGAGAAGGATTTGGCCAGTACGATCAGGTCAGCTCCGAAATTATCAAAAGCGGAGACGGTCAAGATGGAGTTTATATATTACAGAATAGTCACTGCCAAGGCGGGGTGGAGCGTCTCGAAATCCGTCGCTAATATAGTGAAAAATCTGAGTAAAGATATTAATTATTTTAGGAGATGCAGTGATGACTTGGGGATCGGGTATTGTAAATTCTATGCGCCAGACACGGTTCAAATTATTGAAACTTCAGGCAAGTCGCCGGAGTATTACTTTTACCCTGACGAGATGGTGTCTGCAAAAAAACTCATACTCCTCATACACGAAAAACAAAACGGCGGTGGTAAGTAAAGAATCCTGTGTCACACATTATATCGTAATAAGAGGGTGTAAATTAGGAACAAAACGGTACAAGTATAATTATTTGTCTTGGCACCTGCCGTATACTTACTTTCAATTTTCTGACGGGCTACAGTTCCAGAGATCTGTCCCGAGGTAAAGCGGAAACAATTATAAAGGCAGTTCTCGCAAATGAAAAGCTGTAAACTACCTTCTGTCAAACGACCTTCATTGTATTGGGAAGTGTGTGATTCACAGACATTCTTTCAATCTTTTATACTGAAATGACCTCTGAAATTACGCCTACATCCATTGTTGATGGGCATGGGAATGTGACCCACTTTAGGCCAAATCGGCAGTCACCGTTGTCCGCTGACACCGCAAAATATTTTCATATATTGTTATTAAAACGACAATGTGCGACATAAGATGCACAAAAATGAACCTGGGACAACCTAAGGAATTCAGGAGACACAATACTCAAGTCGCCTCATTTCATTAAATTTTTATCGGGATAATAGCAGTACCTCCACCGTTCTGTTATGCATAGAAGTGGTAGAAAATTCTGGTGATAGCGCCGACTAGTAGTGGACCCACCCGCAGCCGGAAATCGGACCCACCTGACCGTCTTTTTCAGTAGAGAATTGCCGGAGACATACAGACCCACCCAGTTATAAATTTTGCCAGCCGA
>Ga0182021_10000181_pt1 | contig 61066 bp, 52 predicted proteins | sample 612E3MmetaG_FD_120493 | JGI IMG/M metagenome (GOLD analysis project Ga0182021, IMG submission 120493) | Permafrost microbial communities from Stordalen Mire, Sweden - 612E3M metaG (Illumina Assembly) | ecosystem: Environmental > Terrestrial > Soil > Wetlands > Permafrost | place: Sweden...
CTATTACGGCACGCCATCGCGCTGGCAGGAAATCTACAACGCCAACCGCGACAAACTCAGCAGTGCCGACGCGCTGCCGCTCGACGTGGAACTGAAGATCCCCTGAGGTGCGTCCCGGAAATCTGATCGAGTGAGCCGTTCGTCGGGGGTGGCGGGCTGGTTCGATCCGATTTCGGTTAAAAAAAAGAAAGAACCTGCTCCGGGAGCGGCGAACCGCGTCCTGCGTTGCCACGTTGGCGGAAAGTCGTAAGATAGCTCACGGCTTTGGAGCCGCACTCCTCCCATGAAGACACGCTTCCCTGGCTTTGCTCTGATTCGCGCCTGGTGGTTCTTCCTCCTCGCTTTTCCTGCCCTGCTCCTCGCGGCTGACGCGGACCTCGCCGCGCTTCGCGCCAAGGCCGAAAAGGGCAACGCGGTTGCCCAATACAATCTCGGCCTGGCCTATACCGCGGGCGAGGTGGTGCCGAAAGACGCCATCGAGGCCTATGTCTGGCTGAGGCTCGCGACAGAGAATGGCGCGACCGGCAAGGCGCTCGGCCTCCTGATGGGAGATATGTCCCCCAGCGAGCTTGCCGCTGGAAAGCTTCGACTGGACGAACAGCGCCGCGCAATTGCAGCCCTCGCCTCCGGCGATCGGGATGCGCCGCCCGCCAATCCGACGATTGTGCCGCCGCCACCCGCACCAGTGGCCCCGGCACCGGTGGTGTCATCGCCCGCTAAGGAAGCGGCCGGCCCGGCAGTGGATTCCTCCGCCGCGCTGGAAAAGGAGCTCGCGGTCCTGCGCGACGGCAAAGCAAAACTAAGCCAGGAAATCGCGCTGGCACGGAAAGAGCTGGACAGTACCAAAGCCGCCGCCATCGAGGACCGTGGCAAGCTGGAAGCCACCGTTTCCGATCAGACCCAGAAGCTCGCCGCGTTGTCCGCCGAACTTGAAACCGCGCGCAAGGATCTTGCCGCCGTGCAGTCAGCCAGGGCCGAAGCCGCCTCGCTGCAGGAACAGGTGACCAAGCTCACCCAACAACTCGCGGCCGCGCAGGCCGATCAGGGGCAGGGCAACAAACTGGCCGCCGAACTCGACGCGGCCCGCAGGGATCTGGTGTCAGCCCAGAAAGCCAACGCGGACTCCATTGCGCGCCTGCAGAAGCTGGCGGACGAGCAGAATGGGATCAACCGCCAGCTTGGGGAGGCGCAAGCCACCATCGAACAATTGAAGCGCGAAAACGCCGACCTGCAAGCGGAGCGCATCTCGCTCACGGCCCGGCCGGCCCAATCTCCTCCGGCGGCTGCCATCCCGGCGGCGACAGTAGCGCCCGGCTCCGCGATTCCAACTGATGACGTGGCTCGTCTGAAGAGCGATCTTGCCCGGGCGGAGCAGACGGTCGAGATGACCGTCCGCAGCTTCGCGCTCATGCGGCAGGAAAACGAGCGGCTCAAGGCCCAGCTCGAGCAGGCCGGAGCCGAGCATACCGCGCCCACCTCTCACCAACCTATGCCATGACTCAATCCACCTTGTTTGATCCCGACGCACCCGGCGTCATCCATCTTGCCGACGCCACCCAGTTTTCCGAGAGTGGCATTGTTAGTCGCGCTCTGCACGATCGTGGTGGCGTGCGGGTGACGCTCTTTGCCTTCGCAGCGGGGCAGCAGCTGACCGAGCACGCCACGCCGGCCCGGGCGTTGGTGCAGATTCTCAGCGGCGCCTGCGAATTCACCCTTGGCGGAAAAAAGACGCTTCTGCACGCCGGCGATCTGGCGCACATGCCTCCGAATCTGCCGCACGCCGTGTCAGCCACCGAGGCGTTCTCCATGCTGCTCATGACCATTCGCGAAACCAAGGCCGCGCCCATCTCATAGCCATCCCCTCATGGCGAACCCGGTTCTGTTGGCAGCAGAATAGCTCTGGCCATCCCGCGACACCTCCCGATTCGGTTTTCATTTCGCACTGGCGCGGCGGCCGTTGATCTCGGAGACTCACCGTTTTCATGTCTGTCGACGTGGTTATTCGCGAACCGCCTTGGAAGGCCGGCCTGCGCGGCGCCCGGGCCAATCTCGGCCCGGGACTCGCGCTGCAGGTCGTGGCGCTGGCCTTGGTCCTGGCCTACTATTACCATGCGCCAACCCGCGCGGCGTTCGAGCGGGTCATGGCGTTCCGCGCCCACACGGGTTTTGTCTTCGGCATGGTGTCCACCGGATTGTTTGGCGGGGTGCTGCCTTTCCTCTACCTGCGGAGCAACCCGGAGACGCGCGCGCACCACCGCTGGAGCGAAGGCGTTTTCCTGACGCTCTTTTGGGGCTACAAAGGGCTGGAAATCGAGATTCTCTACCGCCTGCTCGCGCGTTTTGTCGGCACTGGTCACGATGTGCTCACGATCGCGACCAAGGCGGCGCTCGACCAGCTCGTCTACTGTCCGATCCTTGCCGTGCCGCTAACCGTTGTAGCCTACCAGTGGTGCGCCACCGGTTTCTCCACCCGGGCCGTTCTGGCCGATTTGCGCACCCCTGGCTGGTATGGTCGTACCGTGCTGCCCACGATGATTGCCAACATCGCGGTCTGGATCCCGGCCGTGGCCATCATTTACGCGCTGCCCACGGCGCTGCAACTCCCGCTGCAGAATCTCGTCCTCCTGTTCTTTACGCTCCTGCTGGCCCATCTGAATCGTCGGCGGTCGCACGCCGGCTAAGGCGGATCAGTGGGCTTTCCGACTCCGGGGCTCCGGGCGAAACGAGGCGGCGCGCTGCCGGCCGTGCGGCAGACCGCAACCCACTCACCGTGCGTCGAAGAGACCGGTCAGTCCGTCGATAACCTCGTCCACCTCGAGCTTCAGCTTCTGGACATCCGTCAGCGGTTTGTCGGGACCGGCCATCTTCTGGACGTAGACCTGCGTCGCGGCCGCCCGCCGCCGGGCTTCGGCAATGAAGGCCTGTTTGCACTCGTGCAGTTTGAGGCCGCGCGGATTGAAGACTGGCACCTGCTCGTCGCCGATCCAGAGGGACCAGGTTTGCGTGTCGGCGAAAAAGAGGGCGAGCGCACCGCGCTTTTCGACCCCGAGTTCGCGCGCCAGCCGGGCCCGGAGGTCGTTCACCGTCCCGCCGGGCGCGGCAGGTTGAAACATGCGAAAAACGCGCACGGCGACCCGCAGTCCGGTGGCGCGCTCGAAGTTGGCAAGCTTGAAATTGAAGTTTCTCGCGCGCGGTGGATCGACGGGCAGCAGTTTGTCCGGATCGTCAAATACCGACGCCGGTCCGGGCTCGGGCGGGCCGGTGTACTTCGGGGTCTTGGCCAGGAGCGCGGTGAAGGCGGCCTGGTCGGCGCGGAACGCCTGCGCCGACGGACCGACCCGCAGGATCTTCACCTGCATAGTGTCGCCTTGTTTGATCAGAGGCAGGACATCGAGTCCACGGGTCACGCGACCAAAGACGCTGTGCAGATAATCAAGACGGTTGACCTCGCGCAGGGTGAAGAAGAACTGCGAGCCATTCGTGTCAGGGCCGTCATTGGCCATGGAGAGCACGCCGGCGGCGTCGTGGTGCAGGCCGGGGGCGAACTCATCGGGAAAGGTGTAACCCGGTCCGCCCTCGCCGGTGCCCTGCGGGTCGCCGCCCTGGACCACAAAGTCGGGCACGACGCGGTGAAAGGTGAGTCCGGCAAAGAACGGCTTGCGCGGCGCGGATCCGAGTGTGCCCTCGGCCAGGCCAACGAAATTCGCGACGGTCAGGGGCGCCTTCTGGAAGCCCAGTTCGGCGACGATCACGCCGCGGGGCGTCGTGAACTCGGCGTAAAGCCCGTCCGGCAGAACCGGTTCGGGGTGGGGCGAGACCGTTGGCTCGGCGGCGCTGGCGCAAACGGCAACCAGCAACGCGAACGCGGCGAAACAGGTGCGGGGAAGCATGCGCACAGCCTGCCGGGAAATCACCGCGGCGCAACTCCGGCCGCAGGGCGGTTCACCCGAGGAACGAACAGATGTATTCGCAGAGGGCGTCCGCCTCGATCGTGAATCCGCTCTTGCCCGGCACGTCAAACTGCCGGCCGGCGCCGTAAGCCCGGACCTCGCGCTGGCCGTCGAGCGTCACCCGGCAGGCCCCGGCGACGATTTCCATCCGCTCGGGTGCACCGGTGCCGAAGTGGAAGGAGCCGGGATAGATCAGGCCGAGGGTCTTCTTCGTGCCGTCCGGGAAAAGCACGGAATGACTGACGACCTTGCCGTCGAAATAGACATTCGCCTTGGCTGCAACGGTCACACCGGTGAACTGGCTGGGGAGGCTGGGCATGAATTGAGCGCCGCGAAGTTAGGCGCGGCGCGAACGGATGCAAGCCGGGGAGGGCATTTTCCCCGATAACGCTGGAACCGTGCGGGGGGGCGGTCGACAACGGAGGACACCCCAGACTTGGAAAATGTCCGGCACTGCGTTATCCTACGGGCATGCTCGCGACGATTCTGTACCTCGTCTTGGGATTATTGGTTGCACTGGCGGTGATCGGCTGGCTGCTTCCGCGGGAAATCACCGTCGAACGCACGATCAGCGTCGACCGGCCTTCCGGCGCGATCTTTCCGTGGATCGCCAACCTCAAGACGTGGCCCGACTGGACCATTTGGAACAAGAACGAAGATCCCTCACTCGCGTACACCTACTCTGGCGCTGACAGCGGCCTGGGCGCCACCATGAGCTGGACCGCGAAGAAGATGGGCGACGGCGCGCTCACGATCAACGCGGCGCAATCGGGCCGGTTCATCCGCTATGAAATGCGCATGACCGGCCGGACGATGGTGGTGCGCGGCAACCTCGAACTCGAATCCGCGGGCGGGGGGGCGACGCTCGTCATGTGGTTTGATACCGTGGACCTCGGCGGCAATCCCCTGAAGCGCTGGCTGGGGTTGCTGTTGAAGCCGATGCTCGCGCGGGCCTACCACCGGAATCTTGCCGGCCTCAAGACCGCGGTCGAGACCGGGAGAGCGACCGGCCCGGGACCGAAGTAGTCTTCTGCCGCAGATTAACCCGGTTCCATTGCTGGTCGGAATCTGCCACTCGAGAACAGTCCGCGAAAGTCGACTGGTCGGCGGCCGAAGAATTGGCTCGCATCAGATGAGTTGGTGGGGCCATCCATGTGAAATGCTCCTCGATTTTACCAAGCTCCCGCCCCGCGAAGTGTACGGCTGGATGACCAGCGTCATCGCGCCGCGCCCGATCGCCTGGGTCTCCACCATCTCGGCTGACGGCCGGACCAACCTCGCGCCATTCAGTTTCTTCCAGGGCGTCACCTCAAATCCGCCGACGCTCATGTTTGTGCCGGTCAACAACCGTGACGGCCAGCCGAAGGACACTGTGCGAAACATCCAGGAGGTGCCGGAGTTCGTGATCAATGTCGTGCCCTACGCGCTGGCCGAACCGATGAACGCGACCGCCGCCACGCTGCCCTACGGCGAAAGCGAGTTCGCGAAGTTCGGCATCGAGGCCGCGCCATCGACGACCGTCCGCCCGCCGCGCGTGGCCGCCGCGCCCGTCGCGTTCGAGTGCACCCTGGACCGGATCGTCAATATCGGCGAGGGACCGCTCGCCGCGCACGTCGTCTTCGGTCGCATCCACCTCGTGCACATCAGCGACACAGTGCTCGGGGCGGACGGCCGGATCGATTCCGCGAAGCTCGATCTGATCGGCCGCCTGAGCGGCGAGCTCTATTGCCGCACGACCGAACGCTTCGCTGTCAAGCGGCCAGCGTGACGCCAGCGGCCCGCCAGGTCGGGAGCGGCCAACGACGGCAGGGACGCGACCGTTGAAAGCCTAAGGACGCCGATCATCTCAAGTATCTTGCGGTCGGAGCTCGAGTTTCGTTGTTTTGGCGCATGCCGAAAACACGTTTCTTCCGGGTGCTTCTGCCGGTCGCTGCGATCCTGGCCCCCTTGACGGGATTCACCGCTGATGCCGAGCCGCCCGCGCCACGGTTTAGCGTGGCTAACATGGACCCGGCGGTCGACCCACGCGTCGACTTCGGCCGGTACGCCGCCGGCAACTGGTACAAGACCACCGAAATTCCCGCCGACAAATCGAGCTGGGGCAGCTTCAACCAACTGGATGAGCGCAATCGATACCTGATCCGCCATGTGCTGGAGGAGGCCGCCGCCCAGCCCGGGCAGCCTGGCTCGCTGTCCCAGAAGGTGGGCGACTTCTATGCCACGGCGATGGATATCGCCGCCATCAATGCCGCGGGTTTGAAGCCCATCGAAACCGACCTGGCCCAGATCGAAGCCGTCGCTTCTGCGGACGACTTCATCAAGGTCGTCGCCGCCATCCAGAACAGCTACGGAATGCCGTTGTTCCGGCGGTTCGTGAGTGCGGACGACAAGCAGAGCGACACCTACATTCTCAGCCTCTCCCAGGGCGGCCTGGGCCTGCCGACGCGCGACTATTATTTCGATCCGCGCTTCGAGAAGGAGCGGGCCGCCTACTTGGAGCACATCGCCAAAATGTTTACATTGGCGGGCGAGACCGCCGACGTCGCGCAAGCGCATGCCGCGACTGCCCTTGCGATGGAAAAAGCGCTGGCCGAGGTCTCGAAGACGCCGATCCAGCTGCGCGACCCGATCGCGAACTACCACAAAATAACCCCCGCCGAACTGGCCGCGGCCAGTCCCGGCTTCCCGGTGCCGACCTATTTTGATGCCCTTGGCCGGACTGGTGAGACGCGGCCGATGGTCGTGCGCCAGCCGGAGTTCTTCGCGGCCCTCGGCCGCATGCTCCGGGGAAAACCACTGGCCGACTGGAAGACTTACCTGCGTTGGCGGGTGCTCGCCGAAGCCGCGCCTAATCTGTCCGCCGCGTTCGAGGAGGAGAGATTCCATTTCACCGGCACGGTCCTGGCGGGCACGCCCGAGATGGAGCCGCGCTGGCAGCGCACGGCCCGGGTGCTCGACAACGAGATCGGCCAGGCGGTCGGCCGGCTCTATGTCGACCGTTACTTCCCGCCCGAGGTGCGGGCCCGCCTTGATCGGCTCGTCAGCAACATCGAGGCCTCGATGAAGGCCCATCTCGAGAAGGTCGACTGGATGAGCGAGCCCACCCGGGCGAAGGCGCTGGAGAAATTCGCCCGTTTCAGGGCCATGATCGGCTACCCGATCAAGTGGCGCGACTACACCGGTCTCACGATCCAGCGCGACAGCTTCTTTGAGAATATCCGGCGCGCCGACGCGTTCGAGACCCGGCGCCAGCTCGGCCGCATCGGGCAGAAGGTCGACCGCGACGAATTCACCTTCCTGCCTCCGCAGGCGGTCAACGCCTATTTCCAGTCCTCTGCCAACCAGATTGTGTTCCTCGCCGGCATCCTGCAGCCGCCGTTTTTCGATCCCGCCGCCGACGACGCGGTCAACTACGGCGGCATCGGCGTGGTCATCGGACACGAGATCACGCACGGCTTTGACGACCGCGGCCGCCTTTACGACGCGGACGGCAACCTCGCCGACTGGTGGACGGAAGCCGACGCGAAGCAGTTCCGCGCCCGCGCCCAGAAGCTGGTGGACGAGTTCAGCCATTTTGAGGCGCTGCCGGGCCTGCCGGTCAACGGCGAGCTCACCCTGAGCGAAAACATCGCCGATCTCGGAGGCCTCGCGGTGGCGTACGACGCCCTGGAGCGGTCGCTCGCCGGCCAGCCCCCGCCGCCGAAGATCGACGGGTTCACGCCGGAGCAGCGCTTCTTCCTCGCCTATGGGCAGCTCTGGCGCACGAAGTTCCGCGATGGCGCCTTGCGCCGCCAGGTGATGAGCAACGAGCATTCGCCCGGCCAGTTCCGCGCCTTCGGTCCGCTCGTGAACCTGCCGGAATTCTACGCCGCCTTCGGCATCAAGGAGAGCGACCCGATGTGGCGCGCCCCCGAGCTGCGCGCGAAGATCTGGTAGGATGGATGGTGGCTCGCCCTCCGCCGTGAAGAGCGAGGATGGCGGCGACTCCCGGTCGGCCTGCCGGCGGGCAGGATTCCGCTTGCCGCGGTCTGGAATGAGCGAAACTTGGGCACATGACCGCACTCTTTTCTCCGTTCGTCCAGCGGGGCGTCACACTGCGCAACCGCATCGTCGTGTCACCGATGTGCCAGTACTCGTGCACCGGCGGCTTCGCGACCGACTGGCACCTGGTGCACCTGGGTTCGCGGGCGGTCGGTGGCGCGGCCGTCGTGTTGGCTGAGGCCACGGCGGTCGAGGCACGCGGGCGCATCTCGCCCCACGATCTCGGCCTGTGGCGGGATGAGCAGGTCGAGCCGCTGGCGCGCGTGACGAAGTTCATTCGCGAACACGGCGCCGTGCCCGGGGTCCAGCTGGCTCACGCGGGCCGCAAGGCCAGCACGGCGCGCCCGTGGGAGGGCGGCCGGCCGGTGCCGGCGGCCCAAGGCGGCTGGCCGGTGGTGGCGCCGAGCGCCCTCCCGTTCGCGCCGGGTCACCCAGTGCCGGCGGCGCTCGATGCCGGGGACCTCACCGGCATTGTTCAAGCGTTTGCCGCGGCCGCGAAACGCGCCCTGGCGGCGGGCTTCGAACTCGTCGAGATCCACGCGGCGCACGGCTATCTGCTGCACCAGTTTCTCTCGCCGCTCAGCAACCAGCGCACGGATCGTTATGGCGGAGCCTTTGAGAACCGCATCCGGCTGCTCCTCGAAGTCACCGACGCCGTGCGCGCCGTCTGGCCCGAGCGGCTGCCGTTGTGGGTGCGCGTTTCCGCCACGGACTGGGCGGAGGGGGGAGGGTGGGACCTGCCGCAGACGTTGGCGCTGGCCAGGATTCTCAAGGCCCGCGGTGTTGATCTGCTTGACTGCTCCTCGGGCGGCACGCTCCCGCACGCCAGGATCCCGTGGGGACCGGGCTTTCAGGTCCCGTTCGCGGAAGCGGTGCGCCGCGAGGCGGGCTTGGCCACGGGCGCGGTGGGGTTCATCACGGAGCCGGCCCAGGCGGAGAAGGTCATTGCCGCCGGCCAGGCCGATGTAGTCTTGCTCGCCCGGGAGTTTTTGCGCGATCCTTACTGGCCGATGCACGCCGCCAGGGCGCTCAGCGCGACGATCAACTGGCCCCTGCAATACCAACGGGCGAAGGACTGACATGGACGCAGCCATCCTTAAATCGAAGATCCGCACCGTTCGCGACTGGCCGAAGCCGGGCGTGAACTTCCGCGACGTCACCACGCTCTTTCAGGACGCCGGGGCCTTTCACGCCACGATCGACGCGCTCGCCGACGTAACCGCGCCGCTGCAGGCCGACGTCGTGGCGGCGGTGGATGCGCGCGGGTTCATTTTGGGCGGGGCCCTGGCTTACAAGCTCGGCCGGCCCTTCGTGCTGGTGCGCAAGAAGGGCAAGCTGCCTTACCAGACCGTGGCGGAGGATTATTCGCTCGAATACGGCACGGCCACGATTGAGGTGCATGCCGACTCCTGCCGGCCCGGCGACCGGGTCGTCATTATCGACGACCTCATCGCGACCGGCGGCACGCTGCTGGCGGCAGCCCGGCTCTTCCGGGTGCTGCGCGGCGAAGTCGTGGGCGTGGTCGCAATCATCGACCTGCCCGAACTCGACGGTTCGCGCCGGCTCAAAGAAAGTGGGCTGACGGTGAAGACGCTGTTCGCGTTTTCGGAAGGAGAATAAACGGCCGCGGTGCCTCTGGAATTTTGCCAGGGCTTTCGAATAACTCCTAGCCGTTCTTTTCCCTGGTGCGTTCGCGCAACGCCTGACTGAGTTTCTTCCATTCCTTTTTACGGCGGGCGGCGGCGGCCAGATCGCGGCGGACTTCAACCGCCGCCTGTTCGCGCTGGAGCTTCAGAAAACTCTGCCAACGACCCGGATCCATCGAACCGTCGGCCAGGGCGGCTTGCACGGCGCAGCCGGGCTCAGGGCCGTGGCTGCAATCACGGAATTTGCAGCGCGCGGCCAGCGCCGCGATCTCGGGGAACGCCGCGGCCACCCCATCACCGGCGTCCCAGAGCTGCAGCTCGCGCATGCCGGGCGTGTCAATGACGAGCGCGCCTGCCGGGGTGATCATCAATTCACGCACCGACGTCGTGTGCCGGCCTTTCGCGTCGCCACTGCGGACCTCCTGGGTCACCTGGGTCGCCTCACGCCGGAGGCCATTGATCAACGACGACTTGCCGACCCCGGAGGAGCCGAGAAAAGCCACCGTGCGACCGGGCTTGAGCCAGGGTCGCAGTTCCTTGAGTCCGCGGGTGGCAACAGCGCTGGTAAACACGACGGGAGTGCCGGCGGCCAGCCGGTTCACCTCGGCGCGGACCTGCGCAAGGTCAGATCGAAGATCGGATTTGTTGAGCACCACGACGGGCTGCGCACCGCTGGACAACGCCACGGCGAGATAGCGCTCGAGGCGGCGCGGATTGAAATTGGCATCGAGGCCGCTGACGAGAAACACGGTGTCGACATTGGCGGCGATGACCTGCTCCGCATCGTGCGGGCCAGCGGCGCGCCGGGCGAATTTGGTCCGGCGCGGCAACACGGCGTGGATGTCGACCATGAGTTCCCCAGGCCGGCTGCTTACCGCCACCCAGTCGCCCACCACTGGGAGGCCGGCGCGCGCGGCCGCGGCCTCCAGGAGCCGCCCGGTGCAGACCGCCGGACATGATCCCGCAAAGGTGTAGACGTCGTATTCGTGCCTGAATTCCACCGCCACGCGCGCGGGCCGCAGCCCCGCTGCAGCGTGCGGCGCAAAGACCTGCGAAAAATCATCGTCCCACCCCAGGGCGGCTGGATCCATGCGACGACTGATACACGAAGCGGGGCCCGGCTCAACAGCGCTCAGCAGCGACCGAGTGTCTCCCCATTACGCGGTGAGTCCTGGCGCATGGCAGGGAGGGCGAGGCTCCCGCCGAACCGCGCTGAGCAGAAATCAAGCAGTTGGGTGGAGCGGCTTGTCCCCAAGACGCTCTGAACCGGCATTGTAGCCGGCCTCGCTGAGGCCGGGCCGGGGTCGCTGACCCCGGCGACAACGTCCAGGGGTTTCGTCCCATCCGGCGCAAATCGTATTATGCAGTTCGGGCTGTATGAATCCGGCTGAGACCGGCGCCATGGGGCATCCCTGGGTTATGGTATCTCCCGCAACAGCCGGTCGGTCCGCGGACTGGCGAGGTGCGCCAGGTCGGCGGATGCAATGATGGTCGTTGCCCGGCCTACGATGCAGCGCCGCGGCGCGCACCCGAAATAGCGCGAGTCGTGGCTGTCGTCGCGGTTGTCGCCCATCATGAAATAACCTCTCGGCGGCACCCGCACCGGCCCAAACGTCCGCAGGGCGGGCCGTCCGGGCAGGATCCGCACGGGATGCGGCCGGCCGGCGAGTTCCTCCTCGGCCAGCAGGGCCGAGCTCCGCGATTCGGGGTCGGCCATTCCCGCCGGCAATGGCGCATAAATCACCGGCGTGCCGTTGAGAAAGAGGCAGTCATTGCGCGACTCCACGACGTCGCCTGGCAGGCCGACGACGCGTTTCACGAGCCGGATGCCGTCCTCTGGGGAATAGAACACGGCGACGTCCCCGCGCTGGGGATCGCCCCATTCAACCAGGTGCCGGGTGGTAAAGGGCAACTTCAGGTCGTAAGCGAGCTTGTTCACCCACACGAGGTCGCCAGGCAGGAGTGAGGGGATCATCGAGCCGGAGGGAATATAGTTCCATTCGGCGATCGAGGATTTGAGGGGCAGTACGATCGCGTCGGCGAAAGCCAGGGGGCGCAGCCACTCCCGCCAGCACCAGCGGGCGAAACGTTGCACGGGAGTTTTCATGTCCTGAATTAGCCAAAGACCCGTCCGGCCGGGGAATGTTTCTTTTCCGTCTGGCGGCCGGAAACTTGTCAACTAATAGTTGACAAGGGAATGAATGGGCGTCGAGCGGAGTTACTTCGACCTGAACCCGTCCAAAGCAAACGGGTCACCCAAAGGTGACCCGTTTGGGGGCGGTCCCCGTAGAAGGATTCAATGCTGCCCGACAGACGGTCGAATTCGCGGCGGGCTTTACGGCTGCGTTTTACGCAACGTGATCGTGCCGTTCATGGTGGCAATCTGGATTTCGGGGCCGCCGCCGTTGAGCGTGCCGCTGACGATCTTGCCACCGGATGGCGAGGGTAGACTGGGCGGCAGCGGCGGAATGGGCGGAATTGGCGCGCCGTGCGCCTCGGCGAGACCTTCCCGCGCGGCTTCCGTGGCTTCGCGCGCCGCATCCATGGCTTCCCGGGCGGCTTCAATCCCGGCGCGCGCGGCTTCGCGGACGGCATCGCGCACCTCGTTGTGCCAGTCGGTCTCGTCGCTGGGCTGGCCGGGGGCGCGCGGGGCCAGATGGGCGTGCTTCGAGAACCGACCGCGGGCGGCCTCGGTCTTGGTGACCAGTGCCTTCTCGTCAAAATCGGTCAAAACGGAGCCATTCTGGGTGCGGAGCCGGACGTTGGCCTTGGTATCGGCCGGAATGTGGACATCGATTTCGCCGTTCATCGACGTAAAGGAAAGCGGTTTGCCTTCGGAGACCTTGTCGAAGGTGGCATGGATTTCACCGTTCATCGTCTCGACCAGGGCGGAACCGCTGATCTTGTCCAGCGAGACCTCGCCGTTGACGCTGCGGATCTCGGCGTCGCCGACGAGGTTCCTCACGACGACATCGCCGCCAAGCGAGTTCTCGACAACGATCGAGGTGGACCGGGGTATGGTGATGGCGAGGGTGGCACCATTGGCCGCCGGGGACGAGCTGTCGCCCGCCAGGTCGATGGTGATGACGTTGTCTTTTTCGGTGGCGGTGTAGGTGATCTCGGAGTCGAGGCGGCGCAGACCGTCGGAGCGCTTTTCCGCCACGGCCTTATTCTTGACATTAGACACAATGGTGACCTCGGGCGCGTCAGTACCGGTGACGGTCACGTCGCCCCACATGATGTGAAGGCGCAGGCGGCCGGGCTTGGCCGGATCACTGAACTTGAGGCTGGTGGGCGAGAGGTTTTTATTTTCGTCGTTGTCCTCGCCGGACACGGCCGGCGCAGGGGCGGGGGCGACGGGGGCGGAGGAGGCGGCCCGCATCAGCCAGGTCGCCGCAGAAATGCAGATCAGGAGAGTAAGGAGACGGAGGTTAGTATGCATAGGGGGAGTGGTTGGAGGTTGGATGAAGTAAAATCCGGTGGGCGCTCAGAGTTGCGCGAGGGCGCGGCGGGCGGCTTCGCGCACCGCCTTGTCGTAGGTCTGGCTGCGGCTGACGTCCTCGAGGGTGGAGGAAACGGCGGGATCGCGACTGGCGGCGAGGAAGTCGATCATGGTTACCTGCACGAGTGGCGAGGGGTCGCGGGGAAGCGACGCGGCCACCGCCGAACGCACCGCCGGCATTGTGGCGTGCGGGTAGAGCGCCTCGAGCGCAGACAGGCGCACATTTACGCTTGGATCAAAGGCCAGTGCGCTCAGCAGATCGCTGACGACGAGCTGATCGCCTTTCTTGAGGTCGAGGCTGGCCAGCACCATCTTCAGGCGTTCGCCGGTCGACTGCTGCTGGAGAATCGAGTGGGTGACGAGCTGGTTCGTTGAGGCGATCTGTTCGTTCGTCGAGGCCAACTGCTTCTTGAGCGCCTCAATCTCCCTCGCAGTTTCCTCATTGACGGCGGGATGAATAAAACGCGTGCCGAAGAAGAGTCCCGCGCCGAGCATAAGGCAGGCGAGGGCAAACTGGAGCGCCGGGCGGGCCGGCAACAGCGCGGAAAAGAGGCGGTCGAAACGGCTGCGCATCTGCACGAAGGGACTGTGAGAATCGGATTCGCGCCGGTGGGTCTCGAGCATGGCGTAGAACTGCGTGCGCAGGCGCGGGCTCGGCGCGACGGGCGGCAACCGGTCGAGCTTGAGGGAAATCTCCTGCAGGCCGGCCCATTCGCGCTGGCAGTCGAGGCAGACCTTGAGGTGTTCGCGCACGGCGCTGGCGTCGGGCGGGGAAAGGCGGCCGTCCTGATAATCGAGAAAACTTTCCTGTATGCGCTGGCAGTTCATGGCGGGAGGAGGTGAGAGTAAGAGTTAAAGTGGTTGTGGAGGTACAGGTGGAGGTGGAGGTGAGCGGAAAAGTGAGCGTGGAGGCGGCGTCACGCGGTTTGTTCCCGGCTGAGTTTGAAATAGATGTCGCGCAGATCCTTGAGGGCGCGGTGCACGCGAACCTTGACCGCGCCGACCGATAGGTCGTAAAGGCGGGCGATCTCCTCATGCTTCAGGTGCTGAAAGCGGGCGAGGACGAGCATTTCACGCTGGTTGGGTTCCAGGGCGGCCAGCGCGGCGTGGAGGCGGGCGGTGTCGTCAGCAGTCACGGCGCGATCAGCGGCGTGCGGTGCCTCATCGGGCACGGCATTCAGATCATCCGGGTCGGTCCCCCGCGGGGCGGCATTGGAGCGGCGGAAATGATCGGCCGCCACTTTGCGAGCGAGATGATAGATCCACGCGGAAAAGCGGCCCTCGTCGCGGTAGGTGTGGCGATACTTGAGAATGCGGTAGAATACGAGCTGGACCAGGTCCTCGCTCGCGGTGCGATCTCCCGTGTGGTGCACGAAAAAACCGTACAGCGGACCGTGGTGGCGTTCGAAAAGCTCACCGAGCTTGCCGATTTCGCCCGCGCGAACCGCAATCATGAGTTCGTGGTCGGAGAAGGAATCCACGGCTGGCGGAGAAGATTCAACCACGGGCGGGGGTGATTGAACATGCAATTGTGGCAGGGCTTCGGCGATCACGGCGGGAAAGGGACATGACTGGATGGAGATGAGAACCGGGGAGGCGGACAAAAGTTACAGGAATTTGGGTTTATTCCATAGGGGATTCCGTTAGGCTGGCCGGCATGAACCGCCGCACCTTCCTCCTTCGCTCGGCCGGGCTGGCCGCCGCCGGCCTGTTTTCCCGCACGCTTCTTCGCGCGCAATACCCCGCTCCCGCAGCCGGTTCCACAGCGGCCGGCGCGAAACCGTCGGCGCCGTCGGGTCCCCCGATCACCGAGTTCAAGCCATTGCGCCGCAATACCGGGGTATTCACCGGCCGTGGCGGCACGATCGGCTGGCTGGCTTCGCCGTCGGCGTTGATCGTCATCGACACGCAGTTCCCTGACACGGCTGCAGCGTGCCTCGCCGGCCTGCCCGGCCGGAAGGGGCGCACGCTCGACGTGGTGCTCAACACGCATCACCACTTCGATCACACCAGCGGCAACCCTATCTTCAAACCGGCCGCCCGAAAAATCGTGGCACAGGCCAATGTGCCGAAACTCCAGTTCGCCGCCGCGGAGAAGTCCGGAGAACTTGAGAAGCAGGTGTTTGCCGACACGACCTTTGCCGAGGCCTGGCGGCACGACTGCGGCGACGAGGTGGTGACGGCGCAGTATTTCGGCCCGGCGCACACCAACGGCGACGCCGTCATGACTTTTGAGAAGGCCAACGTGGTCCACATGGGCGACCTGGTGTTCAACCGCCTTTATCCCTACATCGACCGCCCGGGCGGGGCGAGCGTCCGCGGCTGGGTGAAGCGACTGGAGGAGGTGCATGAGAACTTCCCGGCCGACGCGATCTACATCTTCGGCCACGGCAGCTCGAAGTTCGGCGTGACCGGCACGCGCGACGACCTGCTGGTCATGCGCGACGTGCTCAACGCGATGCTCGGCCACGTGCAGCAGGGCCTCGACGCCGGCAAGACCAAGGAGCAGATCGCAGCACTCGACAATCTGCCGGGCTTTCCCGATTTCCACGTGCCCGCGCCCAACCGCCTGCCGAGCATCCTCGGCACCGTCTACGAGGAACTGACGGCAAAGAGCTAGGACTCCAGCGGGTCGGCGCGCGCCGGAATCCTCACTTTCCGCCCAGCCGCGCAAGAATCTCCCCCGCCAGCTCCCGGAACGCCTCGGCGCCGGTCGCGGCGTGGTCGAAAAGCACGACCGGCTGGGACGCCATCGGGGCCTCGCTGAGCGTGATGTTCTCGGGGATGACCGTGCGGAAGAAATGGAGGCGGCGAAAGGCGGCGGTGCGCGGCAGGCGCTGCATCGTTTCCTGGTGGAAGGCGATGTGGCGCCGCACCCTTGCAAAAACCACTCCGAGGCAGCTGATCCGGAACTCCAGTTCCTTGCGCAGGTAGGCCAGGCGGTCCTGGAGAAGACCGAGTCCGATAGACGAAAGGAAATCGGGCTGCATCGGCACGATGTAGTGGTCGCTCGCGAAGAGCGCGTTCTGCGTGGCGGTCTGGAGGTTGGGCGGACAGTCGCAGACAACGAGGTCGTAGTCGGGCAGCACCTTCTCGAGCTTGCGGGCGAAAATGCGCTCGCGGCCGGGGCGCGCGGCAAGGTCGAGATCCAGAAACGTGAGTTTCAGGTGGCTGGGCAGCAGGTCGAGGGTGGGAAGTTCGGGCCGCACGCCCAGCACGATGCAATCGACGAGTTTCACCGCGTCCTCCTGCTTGCGGCGACCCTCCACTTCAAGCAGATCGGCCATGGTTCCGTGTTGCTCGGCCCACTGGGCCCATGCGTCCTCGGACATGAGGCTGAGCGAGGCGTTGGTCTGCGGATCAAGGTCGACGAGCAGCACCTTCTTCTGGTGGTCGCGCGCAAAGTAGGCGGCAACGTTGACGGCGCACGTGGTCTTGCCCACGCCGCCCTTCATGTTGACGAACGAAATGACTTTGGCCTTTGGCATGATGACTCCCTTTTTCTGACCTGGATTGAGACGGGAAGTGCCGGCTTCGGAGAACTCCCGCCATTTACAGCCTGCCGTCAGCAGCTTATTACGCGGCGGCGCTCGCGTGACAATGCAGGAAAATCGGCTGCGGCCGAAAGGCGCGATCAGTGCCCGGGCACCTGGGCGCCGTTGCCTTCGTCGAAATACTGGACGCCGTTGACCTCGCTGACGTTCAGGTACTGCGCCCAAGCCTGTCCATTGCCAAGATCGCGCTGGGCAGTAAGGTGCTTGAGCTCGAGGGAACGCAACGGCGGCGCGTCACCCGCCAGGGCCTCGCCAAGCACGCGGCCGTCGCGGTGCAGCGCCTCATTCCTAAAGCCGAAGATCCAAAGGATGGTCGGCGTGAGGTCGGTGTTGGCACTGGGCACGGGGTCGCGCACGCCGGCACGGAAATCGGGTCCGGCGGCAATGAGCGTGTTGTGCATGTCGGTGGCGGAGAGGCTGCCGTGCTGGCCCTGTCCAGGGCCGCGCTCCGTACCGTCGCAGCAGATCAGACCCGGCGTGCCGTTGCCGCTCTTTTCGCCGGTCCAGCGGAACGCAACGGCGATATCCGGCGCTTCCGGCGAATCGAGGTGAACAGTGGCTAGTCCGAAGGCGCCCTCGACCGGTTCGCGGGCAAAGACCACGCCAGCCCAGTCCCGCGTCTGAGCCCAGCCGGCCAGCCGGCGGCAGAGGTCCCGGTCAGCGCCGCCGACGTAGAAGAAAACCGTGCCGCCATTGCCTGCGACCAGCACCTGGCCGGTCTGCAGGCCGCCGGGCGCGGTGCGGGTGGCGTTGAATCCGGCGGCGGACAAATCTGCGGCGACGTCGATGGCGTGCCGAATTGTGGAGAAGCCGTGATCGGAGACAACAAACACATCCGTGGTGGCACGGAGCCCGCGGCGGTCGAGCTCGGCGAGGACGAGGCCGAGATTGGCGTCGCTGCTTTTGATGGCGGCGAGAGACTCGCTGGAGCCAGGACCAGTGGAATGCTGCGAGCTGTCGGGCTCGGCGAGCCACAATTGGGAAAACGGGGGCACGCCGTTCTTCCACAGAACCTGCAGCAGGGCACGCGTCGTCCAGGCGTCGCGGGCCAGCTTGTTTTCGCGGCCGGATTCGCTCCGGCCCGCGGGGGGAAAGGCGCCGAGGGCCGCGGTCAGTTCTGATTCCAGTCCGGCGGGGAGGGCGCCCCCTTCGAAGACGATCGGAGGAGAGGACGCCTCATCAGGGCGCGCGGCACGGTCGGCCAGCAGCGCGACCTGCTTGGCCCCGGCGATCGCGGTTCGAAGGCCGTGCGCCTGGAGGAACTCGGCCAGGGTGCCGACGGCCAGATAATGGCCTTGGGAAAGCTCATCGCCGCGGCGGACCACCGCCGGCTTTTCGGTGCCCACGGGCGCCGCGGGATCAATGCCCGGACGGTATTCCTTGTTCCCGATGAGCGTGCTGTGCGCGGGATACGCGCCGGTGGCGATGGCGGTGCCGTTGACCTCGGTGGCGCTGGGAAAAACCGGATGGTGATTCGCAAAGATCACCCCGTCGCGAGCCAGCCCCCAGAGGTTCGGCGTGGTCTCCGCGCTCACGAAATCCGGTCGCATGCCATCGAAGACCAGAACGACGACCTGGCGTTCGGAGGCGCTGCGGGCCGCCGTCGTGGCGATCATTGCAGCTAGAACGATGAGCAGATGGGTGCAGAATCGTGGCATGAAGAAGACGGGTCTGAAGTTTCAGCGGAAAAGGAGACGGCGCGGATCCGGAGGGATGCGTTGAAGCCGAAGGCGAGCCCAGCCGGAGGTCAAGGAGCGAAGACACATTCAATTGGCAGGAGAAAGTGGCCGGAGGGGGCGATCGGAAGACAGCGGGATGAGCATCGGTAGAACCTATCGTGTCAAAGTGACGTCTCGGTGACGTTCAGGGGAAGATCATGCGCCAAGCCGCCACCGATCCCGGTGGTTGAATTTAGCCGGCGCGATGGTATGGTGATGGCCGAGGCTCAAACCATTTATCATGACCGATCTTCGCTGGGGCATCCTGGGCACCGGCCGCATCGCCGGCATTTTCTCACGGGGTGTCCTCGCTTCGCAAACCGGGCGACTAGCCGCCGTGGGCAGCCGGGCGCAGGCGACCGCCGACCGGTTCGCGCGCGAATACAGGGTGGCGCGGGCACACGGCTCCTACGAAGCGCTACTGGCGGATCCCGGGGTTCAGGCGGTGTACGTGGCGACGCCGCATCCGCACCATGCCGAGTGGACGATGCGCGCGGCCCAAGCGGGCAAACACGTTCTCTGCGAGAAACCGCTCACATTGAATCATGCGCAGGCGGTAACAGTCGTCGAGGCAGCGCGCGCCGCCGGCGTGCTGCTTATGGAGGCGTTCATGTATCGCTGCCACCCGCAGACGGCGCGCGTGGTGGAACTCGTGAAGAGCGACGCACTTGGCCGGGTGGGCCTCGTGCAGGCGAGTTTTGGCTTTCAACGGGAATTCAATCCTGACGCCCGCCTCTGGAACCGGGCCCTCGGCGGCGGTGGCATCCTGGATGTCGGCTGCTATCCAGTGTCGTTTGCCCGGCTGATTGCCGGGGCCGCGGACGGCCAGCCGTTTGCTGATCCGGTGAGTGTCGCTGGCACCGGCTATCTTCATCCCCAGGCGGGGGTTGACGTCTATGCCGCCGGCACGCTGAAATTTGCCAATGGGATGGTGGCGCAGGTTGCCTGCAGCATCGGGTTGGTGCAGGACAGCTCCGCCCGCTTATACGGCAGCGAGGGCTGGCTGCATGTGCCCGTGCCGTGGATTTCCACCCGGGATGGCGGAACTTCTTCCATTTTTCTGCACCGCCCCGGCGCGTCGGCGCCCGAGGAGATTGCGATCACTGCGCCGCCGCTCTACGCGCTGGAAGCGGACGCGTTTGCCGCCGCGCTCGCGGCCGGGTGGCGCGACGTGCCGCAGATGACCGTGGCCGACACTCTTGGCAACATGGCCGTGCTCGACCAGTGGCGGTCCGCGGTCGGCCTCGTCTACGACCTCGAGAGAACCTGACGCGGGGCCGGCCGGTTCGGGCCAAAGCCCAGCATCTCCTTGAGCCAGGCCCAGGCCCGGCGCAGACCGATGTCGATAACGTCCGGCCCTGGCCGGCGGATAAGCTAGGCCCGCTCCGCGAGGTGGTGCGTCAGATTCCGGAGCATCTCCTTCCAGCAGTGCCGGCGCTCGGCGACCAGCTGCGCATTGGCTAGCCGGGTGTGATCGACGGCCACGACGCATCGGGAGCGTCCTTTCGCCGTGATCGCGACGGAAATATCCGTGTCGTCGTCCTCGCAGGTCAGGCGCACGAACTTCGGTGCAGCCGCCTGGCGGATGGTGAGCTTCACGCCGACCAGCCAGCGCGCCCGGCGGCGGGAGTCGATCCACGCCGCGAAGGTTTTTGCGGCGGTGACGTTGATCGTTTTGCTGGCGCTGACGGCAAAGTCGCCGGAGCGTTTTTTCACGGCTTCGTTGAAGACTGGCGGCTTGGCTGACGGGACCACCAGACCCGTTTTCGTGGCGCGGACGGGACGCATCATGGTCTCCACACCTACCACTTCGAACGGCAAGGGCGACGCCGAAATTCGGGATCCCCTGGGCCGGCCGGTCCATGGTGAAACCGCAGTCTGTCCCGGCCTGTCGGCGAAAATCAGGTCTAACGCCGCACGGGATGAGGCCGGCCGGCCTCATCGATGGCCACATAGGTGAACAGACCCTCGGTCACGCGGTGGAGCGGGCCATCGGTATGGCGCTGAACCCATGCCTCCAAGTCGATCTTCATCGAGGTCCGTCCGATGGATTGCAGGCTGGCGAAGCAGGTGACGATGTCCCCGACGAGCACGGGATGAATGAACGACATTGCCTCAATGGCGACCGTCGCGACGCGGCTGTGGGCCAGGTTGCGCGCGAACACGGCGCCGCCCAGATCCATCTGCGACAACAGCCAGCCGCCGAAAATGTCGCCGTTCGAATTGGTGTCGGCCGGCATGGCGATCGTGCGGATCACGAGGTCTCCCTTGGGGGGCGGCGGGTGGCGGCGCGGGCGGGTTCATGCGGGACCGATAACCTCCGGCAGACCCCGCGCCGGGGCAAATGGAAAGTCCGGCTGGACTCCGGCGACTTTCACGTTGTTTTCGGGACCGGTCAGGACGATATTACCCGCCCCATATGCCCACCCCCCAGCACGCAGCGTTCCGCCGCCTTTTCAGCGAGATTGGAACAGTCGACGCCGTCGGCGTCGAGGAGCGGGCCGGCAAGTACACCACCCGCAGCATCAAGAAGCGCGCGAAGCAGTTTGGCTTGAAGCTCGCCGTATCGATGGTCGACCTGACGACGCTGGAGGGCAAGGACACGCCGGGCAAAATCGCGTCGCTGTGCCGGAAGGCGGTGCGCCCGCACAACGATCCGGACGTCCCGCCGGTCGCGGCAGTCTGCGTTTACCCGGCGATGGTGCGGCACGCGCGTCGCGCGCTCGGCGCCGACACCCCGGTCCGAATCGCATCGGTCGCAACGGCCTTTCCCTCCGGCCAGATGCCGCTGAAGACCCGGCTGGGCGAGGTGCGGTCAGCGGTGGCCGACGGCGCGGACGAGATCGACATGGTGATCAACCGCGGGGCGTTTTTGGCGGGGGAGTTTGCCCGGGTGCAGGACGAGATCGCCGCCGTGCTCGCGGCCTGCGGCCCGGCCACGCTCAAGGTCATCCTGGAAACCAGCGAGCTCGAGACTTACGACAACATCCGCGCCGCCTCCTTTGTCGCCATGCGGGTGCTGCGGCCGGGAGATTTCATCAAGACCAGCACGGGCAAGACCTCCGGCAACGCCACGCTCGGCAACAACCAGGTGATGCTGGAAGCCATCCGCGACTTTTTCCTCGAAACCGGAACGCCCATCAGCATGAAGCCCGCGGGCGGCATCCGCACCGCCAAGCAGGCCCTGCAGTTCCTCATCGCAGTCAAGGAGACGCTCGGCGACGCCTGGCTCAACAACCAGCGCTACCGCTTCGGCGCCAGTTCGCTCCTCAACGACCTGCTGCGCCAGCTCGCAAAAGAGAGAACCGGCGCCTATCAGGCTCCGTACTATTTTAGTGAAGCCGCGGAGAGTTACTAGGACCGTGTTCTCACCCCAAAGCCGCGAAGGACGCAAAGAATCTTCCATCAAAAATCCCGGCGCACGTTACGTGGATTCTCCCCCCGACATGCCGACATTATCCTCTGCCAGGAAACCTGCGCGGCCGACCGCCCGGACCAGCGGCCGACCCCTGCCTGAACTCATCTTCGGTGACCTGTGGGATTACGATCCCGCGCCCGAGACGGCCGACCCGAAGCTCAAGCCGCGCTACGACCTCTTCATTGGTGGCCGGTTCGTCGGACCGTCGACCGGCAAGTACTTCGACTCGATCAATCCCGCCAACGAGCAGAAACTGGCCGAAATCGCCCTCGCCGGCGCCGCGGATGTCGACGCCGCCTACCTGGCGGCGAAGAAAGCTTATGACACCGTGTGGGGCCGCCTGCCGGGCCGGGAACGGGCCAAGTACCTCTTTCGCATCGCCCGCCTGCTGCAGGACCGCTCCCGCGAATTTGCGATCGCGGAAACGATGGACAACGGAAAGCCGATCAAGGAAACCCGCGATTTCGACGTGCCGATGGCCGCGGCGCACTTCTTCTACCACGCGGGCTGGGCGGACAAGCTCGAATACGTTGCCGCCGGCCGCCGCATGGCCCCCCTCGGCGTCGTGGGGCAGGTCATCCCGTGGAATTTCCCTCTGCTCATGCTGTCGTGGAAGATCGCACCGGCGTTGGCCATGGGTAACTGCGTCGTCATCAAGCCGGCGACCAATACGCCCATCACCGCCGTGAAGCTCGCGGAGATCTTCCAGGAGGCCGGCCTGCCACCCGGCGTGGTCAATATCATCACCGGGCCCGGCTCGACCGGCGGGATACTCATGGCGCATCCGACGGCGGCCAAGATCGCCTTCACGGGCTCGACCGAGGTCGGCAAGGTCATCATGCGCTCGGTGGCCGGGAGCGACAAGAAGATGACGATGGAACTCGGCGGCAAGGCGGCCAATATCGTGTTCGATGACGCACCGCTCGATCAGGCGGTCGAGGGCATCGTCAACGGGATCTTCTTCAACCAGGGGCAGGTTTGTTGCGCGGGCTCGCGCCTCCTCGTGCAGGAAGGCGTGGCTGACGTTATCGTGAACAAGCTGAAGCAACGCCTGCGCGTGTTGCGCGTCGGCGACCCGCTGGACAAGAACACGGACGTCGGCGCGATCGTGTCCCGGGCCCAGCTCGACACCATCCAAGGCTACCTGGCCTCGGGGGTGGAAGAGGGCGCGGAAATGTGGCAGCCGCCGTGCCGCCTGCCCGCCCGGGGGTTCTTCATGCCGCCGACCATCTTCACCAGCGTGACGCAGAGCCACCGGATCGCCCGCGAGGAGATCTTCGGCCCGGTGCTCAGCATCCTGACGTTCCGCACGATCGACGAGGCGGTCGAGAAGGCCAACAACACCGCCTACGGCCTCAGCGCCGGCGTCTGGACGGACAAGGGTTCCCGCATCCTGAAAATGTCGACCGAGCTCAAGGCCGGGGTTGTCTGGGCCAACACCTTCAACCGGTTCGACCCGGCGTCGCCATTTGGTGGCTACAAGGAGTCGGGCTTCGGCCGCGAAGGCGGCCGCCAGGGCCTGCTGGATTACGGCCGGCTGGTTTAACCACGAAGTGCACGAAGGACACAAAGCGAAACACCAAGAGGATTCTTCGTGTTCTTCGTGGTGAGGAAAAACTCATGAATAGACTTCCCATCACCAAAACCCCGAAGGTCTACGTCGGCGGGGCGTTCATCCGCTCGGAAAGCGGGCGCACGTTTCCGTTGAAGGACCCCGCCGGCAATTTTATCGCCCATGTTCCGCAATGCACCCGGAAGGACCTGCGCAATGCCGTCGAGGCCGCGGCCAAGGCCGGGCCCGGCTGGGCGAAGCGCACGCCGTACAACCGTGGACAGATCCTCTACCGTCTCGGGGAGATGGTCGAGGCCCGGCGCGGCGAAATGGCCGCGGCGATCCTGATGGGAGGCGCCACGAAGGCCGCCGCGGCCAGGGAAGTCACCGCGACCATCGATCGCCTCATTTACTATGCCGGCTGGGCCGACAAATTCGCGCAGGTCCTGGGCAGCGTGAATCCCGTCGCTGCGCCCTACTTCAATTTCACCGTGACCGAGCCGATGGGCATTGTCGGCGTCCTGGCTCCGGACGAGGTGCCGCTGCTCGCGCTGGTTTCGCTGCTCGCGCCGGTGATTGTGAGCGGCAACACCGTGGTCGCGCTCGCCTCCGGTGCGCAGCCGTATCCCGCGATCGTGCTGGGCGAGATGCTTGCCACGAGCGATCTGCCCGGCGGCGTGGTCAACCTGCTCACCGGCCTGCGCGCGGAACTGCTGCCCACCTTTGCCACCCACGCCCACCTGCGCGCCCTCAGTGCGGTGGCCAATGCGGATGAACGCAGGACGCTCGCACTCGGCGCGGTCGAAAGCGTGAAGCGGACCCATTTCTGGAAGGCCGAGGACAAAATCAACTGGTTCTCCGAGAAAGCCCAGAGTCTCTACGCGATCCGCGACTTCCTCGAATTCAAGACGACCTGGCACCCCGTCGGCGCCTGACCAGGCCGTCGGGACCTCGCGCTGCTCCAGCTCGGGGGGCGGGTTATCCTTAACGCGCCGCTTTGCCGGGGCTGGCGTGATCGAGCCCGCTGAAGGAGTCTGCGACGCTGGGGCGGCCGGAGTTCCCGCCGCTGGTCCCGCGGGCCGACCGTTTGTCTAAAGTTTGCCGCGGAGGTAGCCGCCTGCTGTAGTGTGCAGGCGCATGGATTCCGCTCCCACCAATTCCGTCCCGGTTGCCGAGATCGGCCTGCGGCAGCGCGCGAAAGAAAGGCTCTATGTCATCTGCCAGGTGGGCGGCTGGGGCTTCTTTTTCGGGCTGCAGGCGGTGTTCTCGGTGTTGTTCGCGAAAAAGGACGGATCGCACGATTCCCTGGAAACCCTCACGGTTCTAACGGTGGTGACCGCGGTGGGGCTGCTGCTGACGCATTATGTGCGTCCGCTGATCACCCGGTGGGGCTGGAAACAACTTGGCTGGCGCCCACTCGTGCCGCGGGTGCTCGCGAGCAGCGCGGTGCTTTCGTTCCTTTGGAGTCTGTTAACCTATGGCATCATTTATGGCGTCATCCACCTCCCGTGGACGGCGAAGGTCAGCCCTTTGGTTGTGTTCGCCTTCACCTGGATTCAAGGCACCACCCTGTTTGTCGGCTGGCTGTGCGTCTATTTCTTCTACCACCTTTTTGACCGATTCAGCCGTTCCGAGATCGAGCGCCTGCGGCTTGCCACCAGCGTGAAAGAGGCGGAACTGCGGGCGCTCAAGTCGCAGATCAATCCGCATTTCATCTTCAATTCGCTCAACTCGCTGCGTGGGCTGATTGACGAGGACCCCGACCGGGCCCGCCAGGCCGTCACCCAGCTCGCCAATCTGCTGCGCTACTCGCTGCAGTCGGGCCAGCTTGAGACGGTGCCCTTCGAGGACGAGCTGCGCACCGTTAACGACTATCTCGCTCTTGAGCAGGTGCGGCACGAGGAGCGCCTGCGGGTGCGGCTCGATGTCGAACCGGGAGTGCTCAACCTCTCGATTCCGCCCATGCTGCTGCAGACGCTCGTGGAAAACGCGGTCAAGTACGGGATCGCGCCGCGGCGCGAGGGCGGCGAGATCGCGATCACCGCACGGTGCGAACACGGCCAGCTCCGTCTCCAGGTCACGAATCCCGGCACGCTGGCGGCGGGCGGCGGCTCAACCGGGGTCGGCCTGCGCAACGCTGCCGAGCGGCTGCAATTACTTTTCGGCGCCCAGGCCACGCTCGATTTGCGCGAAGGTCCGCCGGGCTGCGTCACCGCCGGCGTCGTCATCCCCCTGGGATCATCCCCCGGCTCCGATGCCGTTCCCGCCACCCATCGGGCAGGGCTGGCGGTCGCCGGCCGCTGACGCTGCCGCCGCATGAAAACTCTGCTCATCGACGACGAGCGTCTCGCGCGCAACGAGCTGCGCCGGCTACTCGCGAAGCACCCGGACATCGCCGTCATCGGCGAGGCCGCCAATGCTGATGAGGCCCGGATGCGAATCGCCGAGCTGGTGCCCGACCTGCTCTTCCTCGACATTCAGATGCCGGGTGACAACGGCTTTGTCCTGCTCGAGTCCCTCGAGCCGCCGCTGCCCCAGGTGATTTTCACCACGGCCTACGATGAGTTCGCGGTGAAAGCCTTCGAGTTCAACGCGCTCGATTATCTTTTGAAGCCGGTCGACCCGGTGCGGCTGGCCGCGGCGCTCGAAAAGACCCGTGCGCGGACGGAAGGCTCGGCGGCCGGGCCCGCCGCTTCCCTTGAGCGCCCAAGCCATTTGGCAGCCGAGGACAAGGTGTTTGTGCGCGAGGGCGAGCGCTGCTGGTTTGTCGAGGTGAAGTCGATCCGCCTGATGGAAAGCGAAGGGAACTATACCCGGGTGCATTTTGGCGACGCGCAGCCGCAGCTCTTCCGCTCGCTAAACGCCATGGAGGAGCGGCTCGACCCGCGGGCGTTCTTCCGGGCCAACCGCCGGCAGATCATCAACCTCGCCTGGATCGAGCGGATCGAGCCGTGGTTCAGCGGCGGCCTGCTCGTCTACCTCAAGGGCGGCCTGAAGGTCGAGCTCTCGCGGCGGCAGGCCCAGGCCTTCCGCGAACAAATGAGCCTGTAGCTGAAAAGCGGGAAACCGGGAAGCGGAGAGTTCCGGAGATCGACCACACGCAAGAATCGACAGATCGACGAGGGGTCGTCTGGATCTCGTTATTCGCTTTGCCGCCTTTCCGTTCTCCCCTTTTCCCGTCTTTCCGCTTTCCCGCTTTTCCCCCAAGATTCCCATGATTGAAGCCCGCAACCTCACCAAATTCTTCCACGACAAGAAACGCGGCGAAATCCGCGCGGTGGACAACGTCTCCTTCACCTGCCGCCCCGGCCAGATCTACGGTCTGCTGGGAGCCAACGGCGCGGGCAAGACCACCACGCTGCGCCTGCTTGCGACCCTGCTGCGCCCCACCGGCGGGTCCGCCACTGTGGCCGGATTTGACACCGTGGCGAACCCGGAGCGCGTGCGGGCCAGCGTCGGCTTTTTGGCCACCAGCACGGCGCTCTACAGCCGCCTGACCGCCCGCGAAACCATCGCCTATTTCGGCCGGCTGAACGGCCTGACGGCGGCGGAGGTCGCGGAGCGCACCCGCCGGCTGGCCGATGAACTGGACCTGCACGAGTTCCTCGACCGGCGGGTGGACAAATTCTCCACCGGCATGAAGCAGAAGACTTCGATCGCCCGCACGGTGGTGCACGACCCCGCGGTGCTCATTTTCGACGAGCCGACGATCGGGCTCGATGTGATGACCGCGCGCAACATCGTGCGCTTCGTCCGCGACTGCCGCACCCGCGGCAAGACCGTGATCTATTCCACCCACGTCATGAGCGAAGTGGAGAAGATCTGCGATGTGATCGGCATCATCCACCAGGGCCGGCTGGTTGCCGAGGGCCCGCTGGCCGATCTCCGACTGCGGTTTGGCGAGCAGGACATGGAGGAGATTTTCGTCCGCGCGATTGGCGGCGAGGAGGTGGCCGCATGAACCGGTCCAATGTAGTCACGGTTTATTTGAAGGAGCTGCGCGACTCGCTGCGGGACCGCCGGACACTAATTTCGATGATCGTCGTGCCGACGCTGATGATCCCGGGCATCATGCTGGTCGCCGGCGTGGTGTCCTACATGGTGGTCAACAAGGCGCGGGAAGAGGTCCCGGCGGTGATGGTGCTTGGCGGCAATGACTCGCCGGTCGTCCGTGCGGCGCTGACCGCCGACCAGAAGATCCGGTTGGTGCCGGCGACCGCCGACTGGAAGCAGCGCATCACCGACAAGCAGCTGCGCGCGGCGGTGGAGATTCCGGCGGGCTTTGACGCGGCGCTGGAGCACGGCGACGCCACGGTGCTGAAGATCTTCAACTACGAGAGCGAGCTGCGGTCCGGCTTCGCGGTGGGCGAACTGCACCGGTTCTTCAACACTTATCGCGAGAAGATCATCACGGCGCGTCTCACCGGGCGGGGCCTGCCGGCCGCGCTGGTCAAACCGTTCGAGGTGAAGACCGAGAACGTCGCGCCGCCCGAGAAGGTGGGCGGCAACGTCATCGGTGGCATCATCCCCTATCTCTTCATCCTGCTTTGCTTCACCGGGGCGATGTATCCGGCCATCGACCTGACGGCGGGCGAGAAGGAGCGCGGCACGATGGAGACCATCCTGTGCAGCCCGGTGGGCCGGGCCGATCTCGTGCTCGGCAAGTTCCTGATGGTGCTCACGGCGGCGCTCGGGACGGTGGTGTTCTCGCTTCTTTCAATGGGGCTCACGTTTATGCTGGGCGGATTGCTGTTTGCCAAAACCGCGGCCGGGGGCGCGGCGGTGGCGGCCGCGAAAAGCGGCGCGGCGCCGATGCTTCCGACCATCGATCCACTGGGCACGCTGACTGTACTGGCGATGGTGCTGCCGGTGGCGGTTCTGTTCTCCGCTGTGCTGATGGCGGTTTCGCTTTTTGCCAAAAGCGTCAAGGAGGCGCAGAGCTACGTGTCTCCGCTGATCGTCGTCGTCATCCTGCCGGCCATGATGGGCATGCTGCCCGGGGTGGAGCTCAACACACGCCTGGCGCTCGTGCCGATCCTCAATCTCGCCCTCGTTAGCAAGGAACTCGTCTCGGGCGTTTTTCACTGGCACTATCTCGCCCTCATCTTCGGCTCGACCTGCGTCTACGCCACGGTCGCGCTGGCTTTTTGCGTGCGCATGTTCAACCGCGAGGACGTGTTGTTCCGCACCTAGCGCTGAATTCACGCGGCCGGTCCCGGGAGGCGGCTCACCGCCTCGCGGGGTAAATTTCTTTTCAAAACCGGCGCGGTATCGCCAGTCACCAACAAGTGATCATGCAGGATGCAATCCTGCAGGTTCCCACGGGATAAAAAGGCGTAAATCCTTTGGGCACCGTCCAATTGCGTTTGGGTGCGTTCAATGATCGTGCCATGGTTTCGCCTCTCGGGCCGCGCCCGGTTCAACCCAATCCAGCCATGAATTTCGTTAAGAAGATCTTGCTTGTGCACGGCGATGCGAACTCCCGCCGCACGCTCACCCTGCTGCTTGCCGGGGCTGGCTATGATGTCCGCCCCTGCGGACAGCCGGAGGTGGCCCTTGAGGCCGCCCGTTCGGAATGGTTCGATCTCTCGCTGGTGGCGGATCCGTTGCCGGAGATGAGCAGTTTCGGGTTGATCGAGGAGTTGAAGAAACTTCAGCCGAGCGTCGCCGTGCTCCTGCTGGTCAAACAGCTTGAGCTCCCGGCGGTCATCAAGGGAATCCGGCTGGCCGTCACCGATGTGCTCGCCCCCGACGGCGACTGGAAGCTCGTGATCCAGCGGGTCAACGCGATCCTACGCCCGGGCGAAATCGCCACGCCGGTTGACCTGACGCCGGAGGAACTGGCCGAGGTGGAGGCCATCCTGTCCCGGATGGAGCAAGGGTCGAGCCCGCCCATCACGCTGGCGCCCGATGTGATCCTCCCGACCGGTGATCTGCGCGAGGAGCTGGTGCGGCTGGCGCGCGACCGCGACGACTTCAAGAAGACCGCCGAGCGTCTCGCGCAGGAAAAGACGGCGCTCGAAGTGGAGTTGAAGGCGCAACTGGCGAGGCATGCCGACGCGGTGCGCCAGGAAGAGGAGCTGACCGAGCTGCGCAGCGAGCGCGAGGTGGTGACCGCGGCGCAGACGGCGGTGGATGAGAAGGCCCGCAGCATCGCCGCGGCCCGCCAGGAGCTGGCCCGGGAACGCGCCGAGCTGGCCGCGGAACGCGCCCAAGGCCTGAACTCCGAGGAGGCGCAGCGCCTCAAGACGGCCGATGCACTGGCGCGCGAACGCGAGATGCTGGAGGATCTGCGGCTCGATGTGCGCGCCGAGGACGTGCGGCTCCGCGAGGAGGCGGTCAAGATGCGCCAAGTGCAGGCCCGGGTGGATGCCGACCGCCGGCAGTTGCAGGATGATCTCGATCTCCTGCGGGAGCAGGAAGCCAATTTGCGCACTTACGAACAGCGGTTGCGTTCGATGTCCGCCGAGGTTGAGGCCGACCGCGTGCTCAACGCCGCGCCCCACCTGTCGCGCGATCCGTTTCAGCGCGACGCGACACTGGAGGCAGCGTGGACGCGCCTGGACCGCGCGATGGACATGCTGGAAGCCGAGCGGCGGAATTTTAGCGGTGAGCGACTCGCGTTGAAGGAGGACATGGATCGGCTGCAGCAGAAGGAGGAGACCCTGCAGCAAAGGGAGAAGACCCTGAGCTACCAGGAAGCCTTGCTGGCCGGACGCACCCTCCAGGCTCCGGCGCCGCGCCGGTCGTCCTTCACCCAGACGCCATTACAGGCCGCGAAGGCCATTTTCACCAGCGGCAAGAAGTGATTGCCCAGCCCGAAAGGCGACTCGGCAATGAGCCTGCCGTCCGCGCCTGGGAAGGGCGCGGCTGCAAGTGATGGGGCGGTTGCGTAATTCTACCCGGCAGCGCAGCGGGATTCGCCATTCAGCACTCGGAGCTCTGGATTGATCGCGCTTGCCCCAGTCGCGGCGCCGGAGAAAACTCGGAGCTCGACATACCCCGGGCATTCCCTTGAACCGACAAATTCCTCCCTGGCGCCAGTTGGTCGCCGGCCTCATCTTGGTGCTGTGCGGCGCCGGGCTGGCCCCACGACCCTGTCAGGCCGCGGCGACCCCGGGCCGCGCACCGGCGAATCCCATGCACCCGATCCGACCCGATTCCGGCGGTCACTATCTGGCGACCGATGATGGCCGCCCGTTCTTCTGGTTGGGCGACACGGCCTGGCTCGTGATGCACCGCGGCACGCGCGAAGAGGCATCTTACTATCTCCGAACCCGGGCCCGGCAGGGGTTCACAGTGATCCAGGTGTCGCTCTTGCCGGAAACCGACGGACTCCGCACCCCGAGCACGTGGGGTGAACTGCCGTTTGAAGGGACCGACCCGCTGCGACCGCGCGCCGCGTACTTTCAGCGCATCGACGATTTCTTCACCGAGGCCGAATCGCTGGGCCTCTACGTGGCGGTGGTGGCCTGCTGGGGTGACAAGCTGACCGCTCCGTGGGGCGACGGCCCGCGGATCTTCACCGCGGAAAACCTGCCGATCGCGCGGCAGTACGGCCGCTGGCTCGGGGCGCGGTTCGCGGCCCACCCGAATCTGATCTGGATCATGGGTGGCGACCGTCCGCCCCGGCTCGGCGGTCATCCCGACAACTGGAGTGAGTCCACCGGAGTGCAGGCGGGTTTCCCGAGGGACCAGGACTGGACGCCGATCTGGCGCGAGATGGCGAACGGGTTGCTCGAGGGCACGGGCGGCCGGGCCGTGATCACCTACCACCCGCAAGGCGGTGGGGCCACGACATCCTATTACCTGCATCAAGAACCGTGGCTGCACATCAACGGCATGCAGAGCGGCCACGGTGGCGGGCACGATCAGCCGGTGTGGGAATGGGTCAGTCATGACTACGAGCTCGCCCCCGCCAAGCCCACGCTCGATCTCGAGCCGAACTACGAGGATCATCCGGTCAGCCCGTGGCCGCGCTGGGATCCGGCGACGGGGTATTTTCGCGACTACGATGTGCGCAAGCAATGCTGGCGCAGCGTGCTTGCCGGCGCCTGCGGCGTGACCTACGGACACCACGCGGTGTGGCAGTGGTGCGGCGATCGCTACGACGTGATCAACCACGCCGATCGCGACTGGCGCGATGCGCTGAACCGCCCCGGGGCCGCGCAGGTACGTTTCCTCCGCGACCTGATCGAGAGCCGGCCGTTTTTCCGCCGGGTGCCGGACCAGGGGCTGATTCTCTCCGAGCCGGGAAAAGGCGGGGATCACATTTGCGCGTCGCGCGATCGCGAAGGCACGTACGCGTTCGTCTACGTGCCGCACAGTGATCAGCGCGTGAAAATCAACTTCGCGGCGCTGCGCGCGAAAACGGTGCGCGCCTGGTGGTACGATCCGCGGAACGGCCTCGGCAGGTTGATCGGTGAGATTCCGGCGGTGCCGACGGAGTTTGTCACTCCACCCTATGGCCCGGACTGGGTGCTGGTGTTCGACGATCCCGCCGCCGGCTACGCGCCGCCAGGGTTGAACCTGGCCAAAGGATGACCTGACGGCCTGAAGCGGACTCCGCCCATTTGGAATGGTGATCCAAGACGGAATACCACTGACCCTATGCGCCATCGGTTCATTCTACTTCTCGCTTTTTTGGCCGCGGCTGGTGTTGCGCCGGCAATGGAACCCGCTGATGCCGTCAACGTCTTCACTGGCACGTCGAACTCACGCTGGATGCTTTTTCCCGGGGCGACGCTGCCCTTCGGCCTGGTCAAGCTGAGTCCCGACAACCAGACCAACGTCTGGAACGGCGGCTACGAATACACCGTCAACAGCATTTCCGGATTCAGCCACCTGCACGCCTTCTGCCTGAGCGGCGTCAGCCTGATGCCGGTCACCGGCCCGATTGAATATAACCCCGGGCTTTTTCGGGTGTTTCCGGGCGCCCCGGACGGACCGTTTGGAGGGATGTGGACCTCCGGCTACCGGTCGCGCATCCGCAAGGAAACGGAGCACGGCGCGCCCGGCAGCTATTCCGTCGATCTCCTCGACTGGCGGGTGAAGGCAGAGCTGAGCGCCACGATGCGCTGCGGCGTCATGCGCCTCACCTATCCCGCCACCGCCGAAGCCCACCTGCTCCTCGACTTTGCCTTTCCCACCGAGGAACTCTGCCAGATTCACGAGGCCCGGGCGACACAGACTGGCCCCGGGGAGATCTCCGGGCACATCCGGCAGTCCAACAATTACACCGGGGAATACACCGTCTATTTCGTGATCCGGACCGATCGCCCGCTCGCGTCGCTCGACGCCTGGCAATGCGATCCGTTCACCGGCAAGTCGACCAACTACGGCACGGACTGGCAGACCCCCGTGCACTATCAGCGCAAGATCAGCGAGTTCACGGGGCACGACCACTGCGGCGTGGTGCTCGATTTCCAGACCGCCGAGGGCGAGCAGATCCAGGTGCACACGGGCATCTCCCTTGTCAGCACGGCCCAGGCGCGCCTCAATCTCGACACCGAGTTGCGGCCCTTCGGCTGGGATTTCAACGCGGTCGTGCGCAGTGCCCGCGAGACGTGGAGCCGCGTGCTCAGTGGCGTCGAGGTTGCGGGGGCGACGGCGGAGCAGCGCGCGATCTTCTCCACCTGCCTCTACCGCGCGTATTCCGCGAAAAGCGTGATCACCGACGTCGACGGAACCTACGTCGACATGAACCGAAAGGTGCAAAAGGTCTCCGATCCCGCCGCGGCGATCTACAGCAGCGACGGGCTCTGGGGCTGCCAGTGGACGCTGTTCCCGCTCTGGACGCTCACCCGTCCCGGCGTCGCCAGTTCCTGGGTGCACTTTTTCCTCGAGGCCGCCGATCGCGGCGGCTGGATCCCGGAAGCGCCGGTGAATGGCACGTATTCGCCAGTGATGGTCGCGCAGCATCAGCAGTCGCTCATCGTGAGCAGCTATCAAAAAAACATCCGCGATTTCGACGCCGAGCGGGCTTTTCGCGCGATCAAGCATGACCTCACAACTCAAGGCATGCCGGTCGCCAACGCCGGCTATGCCGGCGACCGCCACATACAGGCCTATCTGGACCACGGTTATGTGCCCGATGAGGCCGGTCCCACCTCCAACACCTTTGAATACGCCTACGACGACTGGGCGGCGGGGCAATTCGCGCGGGCGCTCGGCCACGACGAAGAGGCGCGGGAGTTTCTGCGCCGCTCCGGCAGCTGGCGCAATAGCATCGACCCGCAACTCAAATACGCGCGCCGCCGGCACGCCGACGGCCGCTGGGTCGAGCCGTTCGACCGTTTCCGCTTCGGCACCGAGGGCGGCTGGAACGGGCCCGGTTTTGTCGAGGGCAACGCGTGGATCTACACGCTGTTCGTGCCCCAGGATCCGGGTGGACTCATCCAGCTCATCGGACGCGATGAATTCAACCGGCGGCTCGAGGAAGGTTTTGAGAAAGGCTACGTCGATCTGACCAACGAGCCGAACCTGCAGGCCCCGTTTCTGTTCAATTACTCCGGCCAGCCCTGGCTCACCCAAAAATACACCCGCCAGAGTCTCGAGAAATTCTACAGCACCTCACCGCTGGCCGGCTGGATCGGCGAGGAGGATGAAGGCCAGCTCAGCGCCCTCTACGTGCTTTGGTCGATGGGACTGTTCGAGATGGACGGCGGCTGCTCCGTCAAGCCCTACTACGATCTGGGCAGCCCGCTCTTCGAACGGATCGTGATTCATCTCGATGGTCATTACTACAGCGGCAAAGACTTTGTGATCGAGGCCCACCACAATTCGCCGGCCAACGTCTACATCCAGTCCGCCCGCCTCAACGGCCGGCCGTTGACCCGGGCCTGGATCTACCACGCGGAAATGGTCGCGGGCGGAAAGCTGGAATTCGAAATGGGCCCTCAGCCGAATCCGCAGTGGGGCACCCAGCCGGAGGAAGCACCGCCATTGCTCCGGCGGTCGCCGTGAGCGCAACCTCCCTCAGCGCGCCAGGGCTAGCGCGACGGCGCCGCCTACGGCGATGGCCCCACCCGCCAATGAGCGCCGCGCCGGCCGCTCGCCCTCGAGCAGATAGCTGAACGGGATGATGACCAGCGGCGTGGTGGCAACGATCGGCAGCACAATGCCGCTGGGGGTGGTCGCGAGCGCCCATTGGTAGCAACTCACGCCGATTACGGCGCCGCAGAGTGCGTTGACCACGATCCAGAGATAATCCCGAGCGGGCGGAGGCGCCGGCGTCTCGGGCGCGCGGTCGCGCTGGACCAGCGCGCGCAGGGCGAAGAATGCTGCGGTGACCGCCAATCCGCCGATGATGCGCTGGTAGGCAGCGGTAATTCCATCGATTGATTCGCCGGCTTGCACGGCGGCCTCGGAGGCGCGCCGGCTGACCACGGCCCCGAGGCCCTGGCCGGCGGCGGAAAGAAACCCCCAGAGGAAGCCGATCGGTCGGATCCGCACGCGCGGCGGGGATTTGGGCGTGGGCATCAACGCCAGGGTCACGCCGAGGAGAATGACCCCGCCCCAGAGGAACTGGCCGGCAGTCAGCCGCGTGCCTAGCCAGAGCCGCTCGGCGATGATCGCGATCGGCACGGCGAGACACTGGCCCATGAGAATGGACAGCCGCGATCCCAGCAAGGGCAGGGCGTTGAAACCGGCCAGGTCGCCCAGGCCCATGCCGATCAGTCCGCTGAGCAAAAACCAGTTGCGACCGGCGCCGCCGAGTCCGCGTCCGAGGGTATGCGCGTAGGCGCCGAGGCAGACGAGCGCCACCAGCAACCGGCCGAGGTTGGCGCGCGTGACGCCGACCGCGCGGATCGAGCGGTTGGCAAAGATCACCGACAGGGAGAAGAAAACGGTTGTGAGAAAGGCGCCAAGCATGACAGAGGGCCGGCCAGAGTAAGGGTTCCCGCCGGAAGGGTAAGCCCAAAGATATGAGCCAGAAACGCCAGCTGAACCGGAGTCGCCTCGGGGGAATTATCCCAGGGTGGGCCTCCTCGCGATGGCGGCCTTTTTTCAGGTTTTGGGGTGGTTTCCCCAAATGAGGTCCGCATTCGCGGGATTCCGTTTTGCGTTTTGAGAGTTTGCGCGGACGTTGGGTCAATGTCCGATGCCGCCCCGGCCCGCCGCACCAACCGCCTCGCCCGCGAGAAGTCGCCCTACCTGCGCCAGCACGCCGGCAATCCGGTCGATTGGTTTCCGTGGGGTGAGGAGGCGTTCGCCAAGGCGCGGGCCGAGCAGAAGCCCATCTTCCTCTCCATCGGGTACTCGACCTGCCACTGGTGTCACGTGATGGCGCACGAGTCATTCGAAAACGGGGCCATCGCCGCGCAGCTCAACAGCGATTTTGTGCCGGTGAAAGTCGACCGCGAGGAGCGGCCCGATGTCGACCGCGTCTACATGACGTATGTGCAAGCCGCCACCGGGAACGGCGGGTGGCCGATGAGCGTGTGGCTGACACCCGGCCTCGAGCCGTTCTTTGGCGGCACCTACTTTCCGCCCGAAGACCGCTGGGGGCGACCGGGGTTCGCAACGCTTCTCGGAGTGCTCGCCCAGGCGTGGGCCAATGACCGGGACAGGTTGGAGGCGGAAGGCGCGCGCGTGGTGGAGGCACTGCGCACCTACGGGCAGCGCGCAGAATCGGCCGGGGGCAGCCAGGAGTCGGCGCCGGATATGGCGGCCGCCGCGACTGAGGCCATCGCGCGGTGCGTCCACCAACTGGTTGAGTCATTCGACGCCGAGCGGGGCGGATTCAGCGGGGCGCCGAAGTTTCCCCGGGCGGCGTTGTTCAACTTCCTGTTCCGCGTGGCGGTCCGCGGGGTGGCGTCGGCGGCTGGAGCGAAGGCGGCGCAAATGGCGACGTTCACCTTGCGCAAGATGGCAGAAGGCGGAATCCACGACCATGTCGGTGGCGGCTTTCATCGCTACTCGGTGGACGCGGAGTGGTTTGTGCCGCACTTCGAGAAGATGCTCTACGACCAGGCACAGCTCGCGATCAGCTTTCTGGAGGCGGCGCAGGCCACGGGCGACGAACGCTACGCCGCGGTGGCGCGCGGCATCTTTGAATACGTGCGGCGGGACCTCACGGACCCGGCGGGCGGGTTCTACTCGGCGGAGGACGCGGATTCCCCGCTTCCAGCGGAGAATCCGGGCGAAAGCCGAGGGTCGAAAGTCGAAGGCCAGCAGACCGAGGGGGCATTCTATGTTTGGACCAGGAAGGAAATCGCACGCGAGTTGGGCGACGACGCAGAGCTCTTCTGTGCGCACTTCGGGGTGGTGGAGGGCGGCAACGTGCCCGCGGAAAGCGATCCCCAAAGCGAGTTTTGCGGGAAGAATCACCTGCGGCAGTGCCAGCCGCTGGCGGCGACAGCGCAGCAGTTCGGCCTGCAGCTTAAAGACGCCGACCATCGCCTGTCGGCGTCCCTGGACCGGCTGCAGCAAGTGCGGTCCGGGCGCCCGCGTCCGCACCTCGACGACAAGATTCTCGCGGCGTGGAACGGGCTGATGATTTCCGCGCTGGCGAAGGGACACCAGGTCTTGGAGGGTGCGAACCGCCGCCCGCGGGATGATCGCGCCGGGAGCAGCGAGATTCCAGGTTACCGCTTGGTCGCCGTGCGCGCCGCGGAGTTCCTCCGGCGGGAATTGTACGACGAGGACACCGGCCTGCTCTATCGGAATTATCGCGAAGGGCGAAGCGACGTTGGCGGTTTTGCCGAAGATTACGCGTATCTGGTGCAGGGGCTGCTCGATCTTTACGAGGCGTCATTCGAATTCCGGTGGCTGCAATGGGCGGAGCAGCTGCAGGCCAAGATGGATGAACTTTTTTGGGATGCCGATGCTGGCGGCTATTTCAACTCGCGGGCGGACGACCCCTCGATCATTGCGCGGCTGAAGGAGGATTACGACGGCGCGGAGCCCGCGCCAGGCTCGGTGGCGGCCCTGAATCTCTTGCGGCTCGACGCGATGCTGGGCGGTGCCGGCGCCGGCGGGATGAATTTCCGGGATCGGGCAGTGCGGTGCATGGAGGCGTTTCGCGGGCAGTGGATGAATGCGCCGCAGACCCTGCCGCAGATGCTGGGTGCGCTTGAGCTTGCCGGGGAGCCGCCGCGCACCGTCGTGCTGGCCGGCGATCCAGAGGCGGATGATTTCCGGGCGCTGGCCGCGGTGGTGCACGAACAGCTGGGTCCGCGACGGGCGTTGCTGGCGGCCGATGGTGGCGAAGGTCAGGCCTGGCTGGCCGCGCGGCGGCCTTATTTGGCAGAAATGGCGCCCATCGGCGGCCGCGCAGCGGCGTATGTCTGCGAGAGCTTCGCGTGCCGGCAGCCGGCGACCGAACCCGCGTCCCTGCGGGATTTGCTGAGCGCGGGAGGCGGTCTGCGGTGTTGAGCCCGGCAAAACCCAGCCCGATCCTGTTTACCACTAAGACACAGAGCGCACTGAGGAAATCGATCTGATTGATGCAGGGCGCCGCATCAGGATGAATCCGAATGTAGTTTCGCCACAAAAGAGCCCAGCGCGGCGGAGCCGCAACCAAATCCGGAAATGCATTTCCTCACGCAAAGGTCGCCAAGCAGCAAAGTCATGTAGGAGCAGTACTGTAACTGAAGCCGAGAGGATTTGGATGCGCTATCCCCAAGGCCTCACGGCCTTGGCTACAAGTATACCTTTGCGACCGTTGCGCACTTGGCGTGAGGCGCAATGACCTCGATCCGAACTTCGTCGGTGCCCACGAGGATTTTGACCTATAGTAGTACATAGATCACAGGGAAATCCTCTTTGAGTTTCCTGTACGACAGTAATTCGAAATCCCTCTGGCCTGAGAAGAACTCGAAAACTCCAACGCAGTCCTTTTTCCGCGGATTCCACGGATAGGCGCGGATAAGCCGGTTTTCATCCGTGTCATCCGCGCAATCCGCGGGCGAGGTTGCTATCAATCTTTTGGATGAGGCTCCGTCGCGCTCGACTACAGCCAGGCTATGGGCTTGGCACCACGGGCGGACTTGGCTGAACTGGGCGATCGCAATGAACGACGATCGTCAGGCCCTCCTTGAAGAAAAGCTCGCCTGGCTGCAGCGCCACGTGGCGGAGCAGGACAAGGCCATGCTCGAGATGGCGGCCGAGATCGACCGTCTGAAGAAACGGGCGGCGGAGGTGGCGGAGAAGCTGGCGGCCGAGCCCGGTTCGCCGCCGGCAGGTGACGAACATCCGCCGCACTACTGAGAGTTGATGCGATGGGGCACGGGCGGACAGGGCCAAGCCAGGTCTGCGGCTAGAACGTGGCGGAGACCTCTTGCTCGGTGCCAGGCGCGAGGGTGAGTGGGCCGATCGGAGCCTCGAGTTTGTCGTTCTTGTAAATCCGGCAGACCACGGGGGTCGTAGCCTCGCCGGTTTCCCAGCGCCAGCGCCCGATGGAGACGAACTGCAGCGGCACGCCTTTGGTCGCGCTCAGGCCCGGGCCCTCACCACGGAGGTACAGCTTGTTGCCGATGCCGATGTAAGATGTGACAGTCAGGCGCGTGCGGCCGTCGGCCGACGGGGTCGCGAGGGGCAGGTTTTCCTCGGGGGGAACCTGCGAGAAACTCTCGGGGGCCGGCGGCTCGTCCGTGACCGGTTCAGCAATAAGTTCGGCTGGCTGCGCGGGAGACGAGGGATGGGCAAATGCGGGCGCGGATCCGGTGCCGGGCGCCGGTTCGCCGGGCCTGGAGGTTCGCGGAGCCCGCGGCTTGCGGGGAGGTTTCGGCATCGGCGGCATTGTCAAATCGTCTGCCGCGGAATCCGAGGCGGCCGGCTCAGCCGGATGAACCACCACGGGCGCGGCGGCAGGAATCGGTTCAGCGGACGGCGCTGGCGTGGGAGTCACCAGTGAAGGCGTGCTGGCGGCCACTGGAACCGCGATTGGCGTCGGCGTCTCGATGGCCGGTGGCACATGTTCAGGACCGACCGGCGAAAATGATGCGGGCGCGAGAACTTCGACGGCCACAGCCGGGCCGGAGGATTCCGGCGCGAAGGGCGCTGCCGTCTTGGGCTTTCGCGGAGTGCGTGGTGGGCGCACCGGCTTGGGTGCGGCTTCTGGCGAGGGCTCGTCTTTCGCGACGACGGATGGTGCGCTGGCTGGTTCGACCGAAGCGGCCACGGCCGGCGCAGGTTCGACAGGCGGGCGGGAGCCCGGAAGAACCGGCGGAGGTGGCGCGATGGCGGCGATCTTGCCGTCGATGGCGGCGAGCACGGCGGTGAGTTTTTCGTGGAGTTCGCCGGCGGCCGCGAGCTGTTGGCGCGTGCCGGCCTCAAGCCTGGTCCACTCCACGACGGCCTTCGCGATCTTATCGGCGGCCGTGGTGAGGCGCTCGTTTTCAGTGGACCGCAATGTCGCCAGCTCCTGTTCCAGAGCTTCCTTATCCTCGGTTTCCGTTTCGGCGAGCTGCTGGTTGAACTCGGCGATTTTTTCCTGCAGGCGGTAAGGAAGCCTCTCGGCCGCCTGCAGGTTCTTGGTGGCAATCTCCTCGATGGTCTTGAGCTGGACCGTGGAATGCTGGAGGTGCTCGGAGGCGGCCATCAGCCGCTTGAATTGCTCGCTCAGTTCGCGGCGCAGAGCGCCCGCGACCTCCTCCTGATCGCGCACATAGTTGATCACGATCGGAAGGATGAATGCCAGGCAGCCGGCGCCCACGCAGCCGGTCATGATGAGCAGCGGGAGAGGCGAGAGGGGATTCGGATGGCGAACAGCGATGAAACCGGCGAGCAGCAGCAAGGCAACGTCGCCAACGATGAAGGGGAGCTTGGGCAACCGCGGGGCGTCTTCGAATTTCATAGGCGGGGAACGGGGGGAGAAGCAGCGGGACGCACCCGTTTTGCTGGTGGATTCACGATTGCTCAAGGCTAAATCCGCCTCCATCTTGCCCATGGTCCTCGCGGAGACCGCGGGCCGGCGGGAGATCGGCAAATTGGGGCTTGTGGCGGGTGATGGGATGGTTACGGTGCGGGTCGCTCGCGGCCATGCATTTTCCCAACTTCCTGCGGATCGAGCACGACGAGCCCGGTTCGTCCCGACACTACGTGGTGCATACGCGGCAACCGAATTTCCTGATGGAGCTCGCCCCGGATTCGGGGGCTCCGGACCGGGTTGGCAACGGGGTCTTGAAACGGATCTGCGTTCCGAACTCCTGGGCCGGTGACTACCAGAAATACTTCCGGCTCATGAGCGGCGCCCAGAAGTTCTTCGTCGCGTCGTTCGGTCCGCCGGCACCCAAGGGGTTCACGCGACGCCTGGGATACTGACGTCACTTTAATCGGGCGGGGCAGCAGTGACCGGTGCGGCGCACGACGATTCTGATTCTCCCTCAGCCATCCTTTGTCGCCGAGGATACGGAGGACAGATCGCGCGCAAGCGCGCTTCCTACAGATGCATCGTGCGGGCTACAGCAGCCGGCGCCACGCGAGCACGCAGAGTGACAGCAGCATGCCGATGCGGATGGACCCCTCAAAAGTCAGAATCACGAGCAGCCATTTCAGTCCGCAACCGCGCCGGATCGCGAAGCCGAGCCCGGAGACGCCAATGAGGATCAGCACCTGCAACTGCCCCCACGGCTGGAACAGCATTAGCAGCATCCACCCCCAGTAAGCCATCAGCGTCAGGCTCCAGACCGCGGCGGTAACCTCGCCGAGGCCGAGCTCGCGCGGATCCGTGCCCCGCGCGATCTGCTTAAGCCCGACATAACGCTCTGCGATGACGAGCTGCCAGAGCTCAAATGCGAAGAACATGGGAGCGAAGGCGAAAAGCAGGGTCACGGCACCGGACAGTCTCGCGCAGAGCCGGGGTGCTGCCAAGGCCGGAGCGCAAGCGCCTCTCCGAGTTGCCGGTCGCCCGAGGTGGCATGGGCCTCCGGCATTGGTTTTCCATTCCCCAAAGCCCACGGCTCGGGAGAGCCGTGCCACTTTTGATCAGAATCACAATCTACCATCAATCGGGAGATGTGTCCCCGGCGCCCAACGCCCTCACTTTCCTGCTGCAAGCGGCAGTCGTCCTGGCACCATGTGGCGCATGACTTACCGTGAGGCGAAGCCGGCTGATTATCCGTTGCTGGGCTCACTGAATCACCAGCTCATCCGGGACGAAGGGCATCGCAACCCGATGAACGTGGTGGAGTTGACGGCGCGCATGCGGCGCTGGATCGGCAGCGGCGATTACACAGCGAAGCTATTCGAAGAAGACGGCGAGCTGGTGGCTTACGCGCTTTACCGTGAGTTCACCGAGGAGATCTACCTGCGGCACCTGTTCGTGGTGCGCAGCCGGCGGCGGCAGGCGGTGGGTCGCCGCGTGATGCAGCTGCTCCGCGAGGAGATCTGGCCGCGCGGCCGGCGGCTGACGGTCGAGGTGTTGTGCGCAAATGCCGCGGGCGTCGCCTTCTGGAAGGCGATGGGTTACCAGGAGTATTCCGTGTGTCTCGAGATCATGCCGGAAAAACAGTCGTGACCGGCGCCATGCATTAACATGGATTCAGGAGTTCGTCACAGAGCACACAGAGAGATGGAATAGAGAAATCGGAATGCAGACCTTCACCCGCCGGGTGAGGTAATCAGAAAAAGACGGCGCATTCCCGACAATCTCTCCGTGCCCGCTGTGACTTGCCTCAACTGCGGACTCTAAGGTTGATTCTGGCCGGCGCCGATTATCCGTTCCAGCTCGCGGTGGTCCACCTTGCCCGTGCCGAGCTTGGGGATGGCGCGCACGAAGCGCAGCTCGCGCGGCAGCCCCAGGTTGGGCAGGCCCTTGGCACGAAGCACCGCGCGAATTTCGTCGAGTTTCAGGCGGGGTTCGTTGCTGATCGCGACGAGTTTCTCACCCTTGTCGGCGTCGGGATGGGCGATAACCGCGACCTGGCAGCGCAGCCCGTAATGCGGAAACGCGCCGGCCAGGGCATCCTCGACCGCGCCCAGACTAACCATCTCGCCGCTGATCTTCGCGAAGCGTTTCAGCCGTCCCTGGATGTGGACAAACCGCTCTTCATCCACTGTGGCGATGTCTCCCGTGTCGTACCAGCCCCCGAGGGCTTGGAAGCGGGCGTTGGCCTCGGCATTGAGGTAGCCCTTCATCACGTTCGGCCCGCGCACCAGCAGCCTTCCGCCCTCGGTCACGCCCGGGACCGCGTCGAGCCGGAACTCGATGCCCGGCAAGAGCCGGCCGGCCGCGCCGTGCTTCGGACGCAGCGGCGTGTTGGCGGCAATGACGGGACTGCACTCGGTCGCACCATAACCCTCGAGGACCCGCACGCCGAACTGCCGCGCCCAGGCCGTCGCTGTGGCCTCCTGCACCTTTTCCGCGCCGGCGAAAAGGTAGCGCAGGGTGTGGAAATCGTAGGGATGCGCGCGGCGGGCGTAGAGGTTGAGAAACGTGTTGGTCGCGAGCAGCAGGGTACTGTCCTGCAGGTAGACCAGCATCGGGATGACACGGTAGTGCAGGGGCGAGGGGTACAGGAACGTACCAAAGCCGCGCACGAGCGGCAGGAGCAGACCAGCGGTCAAGCCGAAGCTGTGGAAGAGGGGCAGGGCATTGAACATGCGGTCGTCATCCTGCAGATCGCAAACCGCGAGCATTTGCCGGACATTCGCAAGCAGATTGGCATGGGTCAGCTCGACTCCCTTGGGCGTGCCCTCGGAGCCGCTCGTAAAAAGCACGACGGCGGTGGCCTGCGGGTCGCGGCCGGGCGGCCTCGGCAGCCGCATCAACCCGCCGAACACCGCCAGCTTGCGCGCCCTGCCGATGGTCCGGCGGACGTCTTCGAGGTAGATCAACCGAAGGCCGGCGGCAGTGAGCGGCTCCAGCTTCAACCGGGCCTTGTCCACGAATGCGCGCGAGGTGATGACATACTGCAGTCCGGCCAGTTGAGCGCACGCCAGCATCGTCGCGGGTCCTGAGGTGAAGTTGAGCAGGGCCGGCACCTTGCCCAGAGACCACAGGCTGAGCAGTGTCACCGGGGCGGCGGTGACATTCGGCAGGAGAACGCCGACGCGGGTCGTCTGCGCTGGAAGGAGCTTCCGCCATTGGTTCGCCAGCAGTGCGGCGGCCTGGAGGAACCGCCGGCCGGTGAGGATTCCCGTGAGATCCCCGAGCGCACGGTGACTGGGCCGCCGCCGCACGGTTTCGACAATGGCGGCGGGCACGGTGGACGGGCCGAACAACATTTCCGTCTCGAACTGCTGCTCCAGCATCCGGTCGCGCAGCCAGTCGCTGAGCCGATTCCGCGCCTCCGCCGTCGGGAGGTGCGGGAGTTTCGGTGGGGTCAGCACTGCGCCGAAATGGACCGTGACACGCGAGAACAGCTGCTTCCGGTCCGGGTTGCGCGAGAACGGCAGCCGGTGGGTGCCGCGCAGATAGGCGGTGATGACGCGGGTATCGGAGCGGTGAAGCAGAAAGCCGGCGCCGTCGAAGAGCTTCATCAGCGAACCGGTCTGCGACATGCGGCCCTCGGGAAACAGCACCAGCCGCCCACCGGTCTGCAGGTACCCCGCCAGGTGCTTGGCCGCGTACGGCGAGAGCGGATCGATGGGGTAGGTGCGACGGTTGATCATGATCCAGCGATGCAGAAATGAGAACTGGGCGGTCGTGGACGAGGCCACGAAACGCCAGTCCGATTCCAGGCACACGCCGAGGAAGATCCAGTCGAACCACGAAAGGTGATTGGGGAGCAGCAACACCGGGCCGGGCGTCTGCAACACGGCCTCGTTGAATGCCTTGAAACGGAAGAGCAGGCGGAGCAGGAGGCGGGCGAATCTCAGCATGGTCGGGTTGGTTACTTCGGCGCTAAATATATCCGCTCCCGGTGCGAGCCGTTAATCGAAAAATCTGATGCCGGTCATTGCGTGGGCCGATGGGTTCGCGACCTCTTCAGCTGGTGAAACGGCGGGGTTCGGCGACCCCGCCCTACAACACTGCGCCGGAAATCTCACAGAACTACGCGCGAAAACGGGCGGCAGCCTACCGATACGGACTCATGCATTAGAACCATGGTCGTCCTCAGAGGAACACAAACCGCTCGATGAATGAGGTAGGAAGCCCGCTTGCGGGCGATTTCCGCTTTGCCATCGCGCTTCCTACAGATGCATGGTTCCGACCTACGCCGCGCTGGATCCTGCAGCGGTTTTCGCCGGATCCGCCGGTGGAATCCCTGGCAGCGCCATTGGCGCCAGCTCCATGTCGCGCTGCAGGTGGCGGGAGCCGAGCAACCAGAGGGCGCCGGCGACCAGGAACATCACGCCCACCACCAGAAAGCCGACCGTCAGGCTGTATTTGTCGCTCAGCACACCGATTACCACCGGCGAGAGCACGTCGCCGAGCGTGTGAATGACAAAGATGTTGAGCGCGAACCCGGCGGCGCGCATCGAGGGATGGGTAACATTGGCCAAAATCGTGTTGGTTGGACCGGTGTTGAAAAAGAGGCAGAAGCAGGCGAGGAAAATCAGCCCCCAGCCCAGCGGAAAGGGCGCCTTCAGCACAGCAAGGAAGAGCGGGAAGCCCACGAGCATCGCTGTGCCGGAAACGAGAAAATAGGAACCGGGAAACCGCTGACGCAGCTTATCACCCGCCAGACCGCCGAGAAATGTCCCGGCCAGCCCCGAAACGACGACGATGGCGCCGAACGTGGTGATCGGAGATCCGCCGGTGCCCGGGCGTTGCTGCAGGTAGAACGGCATCCAGAAGGCGATGCCACCGATGGCGAAGGTCATCGCGGCCATACCGAGCGTGCAAAACACATAGGAGGGAGTGCGCAGCAGCACCAGATAGTCACGCCAACGGACGGCAACCGGCGCGGCGGCATGAACCAGATCCGCCTGACCGCGCGGCGGTTCGCGCAGGAAGAAGCACCGGGCGCCCAGGAGGAGGCCTGGCACCACCACGAGGTAGAACGCCCACCGCCAGCTTTCGGGACTAGTGCCGAGGACCGCCGCCCCCCAGGGACCGATGCCGGATTTCGCCACCTTCTCGCCCAGCACGTAGCCCAGGGCGGTGCCCACGGGGATCGCCATGTAAAACCACGCCAGAACCTGCCCGCGGACCTTCACCGGATAGAAATCGGAAATAATCGAGGGCGCGACCGGTCCGTACGCGGCCTCGCCGATGCCGACGAAGCAGCGGGTCAGCAGGAGCATCAAGAAGGTCGCGGCCAGGCCGGAGGCGCCGCTCGCCAGACTCCAGAGCACCACACCTATTCCCACCAGCATCCACCGTGACCATCTCTCGGCCAGCCGGCCGAAAACCGGTGCCCCGATCATGTAGATGACCATGAAGGCGGTGCCGAGGATTCCGATCAGCGCATTCTCCGGCTTGAAGCCGAGGTGCCTTTGGGACCATTGCAGCACCGCCGTGAGCGTCTCGCCGCCGTCCATCACGACCCCGTTTGCGCCGAAAAAGGATTCCTTGATCCAAGGCACAACCGCAGCGAGCACGTAGCGGTCGATATAATTGAACAGGTTAATGAGCAGCAGCAACACGAGGGCGCTGCGGGCGCCGGGATAGGGCTGATCACGGCCAAGGGGCGGGTTGGCCGGACGCAAGGCGGCGGATGTCATGGGGATGACTGGCGGGGCGAAGGCTTGGATGGTGGCCGCGGCAAGAGAGACTGAAAAGGCAAAACGCGGCGGCAGGCAAGGGGCGGTTCTTCAGAAAACCGGTTCATGGCGGAAAAGGTCCTGCAGGCGGTTCAAGGCTGGCGGGGGCTTTCGGTGGGGGTGGCGAGCGCCGGCGCTGACGGAAGCGCCCCAGAGCCCGCTGTAAGCCGAGGCCACGGCCATCCCGGCGCCGACAACGGTGCCCGCCCCGAGGACAACATAGGTCCCGGTCTGCCGCGCGCCATTGGTCTCCCACCACTTCTTGCTCAGCCGTTCGAGCGCCCAGGGATCGACCCCGGGATTGATCGGAGCGCCTTGTTGATCGTGCAAGACGACGGAATCGATCGTAAGTGGTGCCGGACCCCGGTTCGTTGCACTCACGACATACTCGTCCCGAAAGGCTTCGCGCTTCCACGAGCGGGGTCCTTGATACACGACGACCTGGTGCACGGCCGCCCCGACCGGTGGTTGCGCCGCCTCCAAATGAAGCGCCACCGGCGCGGGCGTATTCTTGGGCGCGAGCTTGTAGCCGCGGGTGACGCATCCGCTCAGAGCAAGCGCGGCTGCGCCAAGAGCGGCGGCGTTGGCATGCGAATGCAGAGAGGTGCGGCTCAGCAGAATGCTCATGGTCGGATGGGGATCAACGGGGCCGAGTCTACCTGATCCGCGAGCGCACCGGTTAATTGATAAATCTAATGCCGGTCATTGCGCGGGCCAATGACACCCGGCTTGGCGGCGGGCCGCGCTTTTCACCCCGACTCCCGTGAGGAACAATCCGAACCAGACCCCGCCGGCTTGGTTGGAGTGCTGGGTCGGCCCAGCCCATGAACGGGAGGCTCACATCGTGTTAAGGTGAATGCCGCCGCTCGCGAGGAACAACAGAAAGGCCACTCCGACCACAATTACGATGCCCCCGACGCCAGCCAGGGCGGTGCGAGCCGGATCCACTTTCGCCACCTGCAAGCTCGCCATGTCTTGAAACTTCACCCGGACCTCCTGCGCAGAGGAGGAAGTCTTGCCGACCAGCGTGTCTGATTCGATGACGGTGATCGTGAAAGCGTATTTCTCGCCGGTCCTGGTCTGCACCTCGACCTTGTCGCCGACTTTCACGACGACCGCCTCTGCCGACTGACCCGGTGCCGGCACCGGCACGCTTTTCATGGTGACGCAGCCGGAGAACAGGACGCTCATTCCGAGCAGCAGCGCAATGATGGAGCGGAAGCCGGGAATCGGGGAGAAGTTGGCGAATGAAGTTAGCGTTTTCATCCTGGGGTTTCCTTCAGTTCTCGGCCTTTGATCTTGCCGGGCAGGTTTGGGCGGACGGGTAAACGCGGAATGTCGGGCTTCCCGGGCGCAGGATCCGTGGCGATGAGCAGGGAGAGCAGTGCGAGGACGATGATGCATTCATTCATGGCTGAGCGGAGGTTCGACTCCATTCATCCATGCGAAAATACGCTCCCAAAGGGATCATTGTTATGACACGGCGATAGTCCGGGGATGCCGGATACACTGCCGGCCGTTGAATCAAGGTGATGCAACGGTCGAAATTGACGGAGCGTCCGGAGGACTCTTGGCATGAGGTTTAACGTGCAGTTTTGCCAGCGGCGGCAGCGCGAGCGTCACTTCGCCGGCGCCACCGGCTGACCGATAACGCACGACGAGCTGCCGGGGGGCCGGCGTGACGGGAAAATACCAACTGCCCTGCAGCACCTGGCCGGGGGCGACCGGCACCGGCAACGCCAGGCGTCGTTGGTTGAAGTCGGCCTCAACCTGCTTCCGACCCTTGGCGTTGAATTCGGCCGCTTTGACGGCGTAGAGGGGCGCAAGCACCGCGGCGGCTACCCCGTACGATCCCCAAGTCAGTAGATAGGGCGCGTACAGTCCAACCGCCACCAGGGGCGGACCCACGGCGCCAACGGCCACTGCGCCAAAGCCGATCCGGCCAGCGCTGGTCACTCCGTGACTGTCGGTTTGCTCGAACCATGGCTTGCGGCGGTTGGCGAGCCCCCAGGGGTTGTCGCCGGGAACAACGGACTTCCCCTGGCCGTCGATCAACTCAGCAGCCTCGACGGTGACCGGCACGGTGCCGTGGACGGTGATGGTGGTGACGTATTCGTCCCAGTAGGAGTTGCGCCCCATCGGGCCCGCTTCCTGCAGGATGACCACGGTCTGAAGGGTCAGCTCGAGCGCGGGCGCGGCGCCAGTCGGGTTGGGCGTAGCCGCGGCGGACAGATGGACCGCGACCTCGGCCGGGTTGGCGGGCGGACTGGTGCGTTGACGGGGAGAAGCGCAGCCGCAGCAGAGCAGGACCAACGAGAAACAGACCGTGCCGATCGGAACGGTGACACGCGGACGGCGCCGCGCCTCTCCGAGCGCTTTGACCATGAAGCACAATCCAGCGATGACATCAGGTACGGCATTCACGGCTCGGACCGCGTTCCTTAGAATATTGGGGCGGTTAGGACGAATCGCTGGGCGTGCCGTTGTGAGGGATCATGAACATCGACCGGTCGAACGCAGCCCGGTTGCGCGAGGTGGATCACTCCAGCCACCGCGCAACCGAGACTGCAGATCTAGTCCCGGTTATATCCGGGCTCTTTATTACAGGAGGCGAGCGGCGCCTACTTGATACGCAACTCGGCCGCGAGCGCCGCGTGATCGGACGACCACAGCGGTGGCTCCGTCCGGCCCAGGGAAATGTCGATCGGCTCGGCCTTCAGCGGGACGAAGCCGAATCCCCGGAAGAACACGAAGTCAATGCGCCGGTCGAACGCCACGCTCGGGTCAGCCAGAAACTCGTCATGGCCCCAGGTTAAGCCCCCGGCCGGATGGAACGGATGCAGGAGCGCCCAGGTGTCCCAGAAGCCCGCGGCGAGGAACTTGGGGTAGGCAGTGGGCTGGCCCTTCGGGCGGTCGCGGTGCAGGGGATCGGAGTTGAAATCCCCGACCAGCACAACGGGCAGGCAGGTCTTCGCCGGGCCGGCGAGGAGTTCTTTCGCCTGCGCCACCTGGATATCCGGCCAGGTTTCCTCCTCCAGGTGCGTGCAGAGGTAGCGGAAATTCTCACCATGGAAGCAAACATCCACCGAGCACCAGCCCCGCGTCACCGGAAAACCCTGGAAGCTCACGTTGACGAAATTGCCGCTTTGGGGATGCGACACGCGCAACTGACCGGGAGGCAGATCGGTTCGGACCAGGATCGCCTCGCGATCGGTCTGACGCACGTCGTCGACACCGGTCGGCACCCCGTCAGGTCCGAGAATATACATCGGCATCTCGACATCCCACTCCTGGGAAGTAGAAACGACTGCGTAATGCGCCCCGCGCGCCTTGAGGGAATCCACGAGGATCTGCAGATAATCATACACGACCTCAGTTGCGGGCGTCGTGCCGCTCAGGGCGATGTTACCGTGCACCCGGAGCAGCGTCGCCTCTTCCACGGCCACCATATCCGGCTGGCGGGCGGCGATGCGGTCCGCTAGGGCCTGGAGGCGAAGAGGCGGTTGCGAGGCCAGGAGCTCGTAGTAGGTACCCGTCACGGCCGCGAGCAGTTCATCGACGTAGTTTGGATCAGCTGGATTCAAATTCGTGATGGTTTCCGTACCTGTGCCGATGTACAGGTTGGCGGTCATCGTCTTGAAGTCGCGCTTGCCATCGGCACACTTTTCACCCGCCCGGGCCGGCAGGGCCGACGCCAGCAGGGTGGTCAACAGGAGGAGGCACGCGAGGGGAGCAAACGCCCCGGCGCTTGCGCGGAATATCCAAGGCCATGCCGAAGGGCGCATGGTTTCGTATATTTTCAAGGTACTCATGATAGGATGTCCTTTTGTGGCGGGGATTCGTGCCACCGCGCCGGTCCGTCACCAGCCGGCGTTGGCGGAGATGCGTCCGCTTGATCGATCAAGCGGATGTTTCAGGAAAAGCGGTGCATGGACGGATTTCGTTCTGATAAGGCGCCTCGGCTCGAGGCCTGCGGGGTGGGGTCAGTACGCGCCGAGTCTATCCAATGTCGGGACGAATTCCCTAATTGATAAATTCAATGGGATCTATTGCGCGGGCCAATGGTCGGCCGCCGGATCACGCGCGGCCTCCCGGCAACAGGCAGGGCAGTTTGGATGTGTCCCCGCGCGGCTGGGCCGCAGTCGAATGTGGAGGGCCCGGCGGCGTCCGGGCCAGAGAATCGGACATTGCCGGCGACGGCGCACCGCCCTCCAGCAAAGTCGACGCGCGCCGCGACGAAGCGCAAACGGCGGCGGCAACGAACCTCGTCACCGGACGTGGTGGAACAACCCCGGCAGCCAGGTCGTCAGCCACGGCACATAGGTGATCAGGAGCACGCCGATCACCATGACGGCGAGCATGGGCAGCGCCGCGCGGGTGACCTGGCTCATCGGTTTGTTGAACCGGTACGAGGCGAGCAGGAGGTTCAGCCCGACCGGCGGGGCCAGGAAGCCGAGCTCCATGTTGGCCAGGAAGATGATCCCGAGATGGATGGGATTGATCCCGAAGGCGATCCCCAGCGGCACCAGCAGCGGGACCACCACCACGATCGCCGCATAGATCTCCACGAGTCCGCCAATCACGAGCAGCACGACGTTGAGCCCGAGGAGGAAAACCCATTTCGAGTGGATCGTGGCCGTGGCCCATGCGACCGCCTGGTCGGGGATCTGCGCATCAACAAGGTAGTAGGTGAAACCGAGGGCCACCCCCAGGATTAGCAGCACGCCGCCGACGAGCAACCCGCATTCGGTCATGACCCGCGGCACATCGCGGAATAGGTGGAGGTCGCGGTGAATCACGACGTTGATAAGGAAGGTATAGAGCGCCGTGATCGCCGCCGCCTCGACCGGGGTAGCGTATCCGCTGAACAACGCTGTCAACGCCACCACCGGCACCAGCAGCTCCCACTTGGCCGCCCAGGCCGCGGCCCGGGCCTCGCGGGCATTGAACGGCTGCCGCCCCGCCTCGCCGCGGCGCGGACCCTCGCGAATGCCCCACCAACACGTCATGCCGACCAGCAGCACGCCGGGCAGGAACCCCCCTTGAAACATCTCCTCGATGCTCACACTCACCTGTCCGCCGGTGCTGGCGATGATGGCGTAGAGAATCGGCGGCAGGCAGGGTGGGAAGAGCATGCCGAGCGAACCGGCACCGGTCAGCAGGCCGAGCGAGGAGCGCTCCGAGTAGCGGGCCGCGAGCAGGACCGGCATCAAAACGCCCCCAAGCGCGAGGATCGTGGCGCCCGATGCGCCCGTGAACGAGGTGAAGAAAGCGCAGACCAGCGTCGTGACGATCGCCGGGCCGCCGCGCAGGCCGCCGAACAGCGCCTGGAACACCCGCACGAGGCGCTTGGCCGCCGCGCCTTCGGCGAGAAAATATCCGGCCAGCGTGAACAGCGGGATGCTCGGCAGGGTCGGGTTCACCGTGAGTTGGTAATGCTTCAGCGGCACCGGCGAGACCGGCTCGCCCCCAGTCCAAAGGAGGATGAGTGCCGCGCCGCCCAGCGCCGTGAAGACCGGGGCGCCCATCGCGACGGCGATCAGCAGCACGATCATTGCCGGCCAGCGCAGGTCCTGCGGGTCGACCGGCGCCCATTGGATCACGGCAATAAAGGCGACGGCCAGCGCCAGCGTGGCCACCCGCCAGCGCCAGCAGGCGGAGGCGTTCAGGATGAGCCGGACGGCCACCAGGCCGAAACCGATCACCAGCAGCAGCTGCACAACCCAGGCGGGCAGGCCGAGGCCCAGAAAATGAAAGAGGATCTTGCCGAGTGATTTCTGCGAGACCACGAATTGCCAGCTGGCCGCACATAGCAGGGCGCTCACCGCCGCGGCGAACCCATAGCCGATCACATGGGAGAGCGTGAGCAGGCTGCCCTTGAACCACTGGGCCGCCGCGGAGAGCGCGAGCAGGCGGTTTTCGCGCGCGGCCACGGCGCCGCCCAGCATGCCGACGGCGAGCACGAGATGCTGCACAATCGTCGCCGAGGCCGAAATGCCCGTGCGGAAGAAAAAGCGGAGGACGACCTCGGTGACCGGCAGGATGGTCATCAACGCCAGGGCTGCGACTACCAGGAGGTTCTCGCCACGTCGCAGGCTCCGGAGCCAGCCGGGCAGGTTGGGCGGCTCGGTCAGAGCGATCCCGGGCCCCTGGGCAGCTGGAGGATTCATGGGTCGGGACCGGCTCCGCCTATTTCTTCTGCGCCGCGCGGTACGCGGCGAGCGCCCGCATGGTTTCGTCGAAAATGTCCGCCGGGACGAGCTCGCCGCGAATTTTTGGATACACCGCCTCCGCGAGCGCCCGCCATTCCGCCTCGATCTCGGGCGTGACCGGGGTGACCTTCAGTCCGCGCTTGACCATCGCGGCCACCGACTCGTCCATTTCGCGGCGGCTGATGGCCTTGATCTCGCGGCCGGCGGTCTCGGCGGACTTGAGCAGCGCCGCGCGGGTGTCGCTGGGAAGCTTGTTCCACGTTTCGGCGCGCACCACGAGCGCTCCGACGAGCGGCGCCCAGTTGAGTTCAAGCATGTAGGGGGCGCGTGAATCCATCTGGCTGGCCATGGCAAAGAACGGAATCGTCGGCACGGCGTCGATCAACTTGGTCTGCAAACCCGGGACGATGTCGACCGTTTCGAGCGGCACCGAGTCAAAGCCTACGGAGTTGTAGAGACCCACCTGCTCCGGGCTGCCCGACCAGGTGAAAAGCTTGAGCTTCCGCAGGTCGGCGGGATGGGTGACGGGTTGATTGGAGAAGAACCGGACCCAGCCGGCGTCGGTCCAGAAGAGGACCACGAAGCCCTTGGCAGCCATCCGTTGCTCGAGAAAGGGGCGGAGCTTTTCGCCCACGTAGTCGACCTCGTCAAGGTTGCGGAAGCCCATCGGGATATATTGGAGGCCGGTGACCGCGGGTTCGATCTCGGAGACGCCGACGACGGTGAGCAGCGCGGCCTGGAGGGAATTCACTTTCATCAGGCCCACCATCTCCGCTTCGCCGCCGAGCTTGCCGCCGGCGAAGATATTGAGATCCACCGCGCCGGCCGAATCCTTGCGCCAAGCCTCGCCCATCATCATGAGCGCCTTGTAGGCGGACGTGCCGACGGGCACAAGGGTGCCGAGTTTGAGCTTGGGCGCAGCCTGCGCGCCAGTGGCCAGGAGGGCGGCCAGCAGGACCGGGGCGGCCAGCCGGCGACGAAGTTTCGGGGAAAACGGGAACATAAAGGGGAGTCAGTTGCCGGCCGGCTTTGCCGGGCTGAGAAAGAGGTCGTCCTTTTTTGACAGCAGCCAGCGCGCCCGCCGCTGCATGACGAGGTTGGCGAGGCGGAATTCCGGCGCTGCATCCGGATCCACCGCGAGGGCCCGGTTTAGCAGCTGCTCGAATTGCGCGGCATCCTGCTTCTCGACGCAGACTGCCTCGGCCAGCGCGACGAACGGTCCGGCCTGCCGGCCGCCCGACAGTTCCAGCGCCCGGTCGAAATGGCGCCGCGCGCGCTCGGCCGGGTCGCCCTTGATCCCCGAGCGGCTCATTTCGTAGGTGATGAGGAAGGTGTGGATGGAACCATGGTCCCAGCTTTCGTTGAGCTCCAGAGCGCGGTCGATCAGCGTCTCCACCTGGGGAATCTCCGCGATGAGCGCCGGATCGTCCTTACCCAGGGAAATGGCCGCGCCCCAGGAGGCCGCCGCCCAGTACGCCATGGGCACGTCGGGTTTTTGCAGCAGCCGTCCCGCCGCCCGGGGCGTCGTCCGCAGCTCGCCGCTGAAACCCGGATGCGCCGCGTCCAGGCCGCGCAGGGCGTAATCGCGTGCGCGCAAGTAGAGCCGGCGCGCCCGGATTCGCATGGCCTGCGCCGCCTCCACGTTCTGTCCCTCCAGTTCATCGGCGTCCTGCTGGACGAACGCGTAGGCGTATTGCGTGAACCCGCTGGAGGTGGCGAAGAGCAAGCCGCGGTGGCGTGGGCTCTCCGCCAGCAGGCTCTCCATCAGCTTCAGGCTGAACGGGACCGCATCCTTGACGAGCTGGGGATCGTTGTCGGAGGCAAACACGCCGCCCCCGCCGGCCAGCGCATCTCCGACTTTGTTGGCCACCATCTGGTTGATTGAACAGCCGGTGGCCAGCCCGGCCAGGAGCCCAGCCAGCAGCACTTTGACGGCCGGGGCGGCGGGGCGGCCGCGCAGCCAGAGCCGTGCAGTCTGGCCTGAATGCTTCGAAGGCAGACGCGGTCCAACTGCATGAATTCGGCTCAGCGGCACCAGGCAATATTCTTCGGGCTGCATAGGATCAGCGGCGGGAATCGGGAAGGGATTCTGGTAGAAAGATGCGAGATTGGGATATTAAAAGGACCATGCCGTCACCGGGCGAGAAAAACGAGGACGCAGTGGAATGGAGAAATCAAGGGCTTGGGCGCAAGAAGGAGCGGAGGGAGACGCAGCCTGGCGCGGCACCGATCGTAGTCGATTCCATGGAGAATCCGTTAATTGATAAACTTGATGCCGGTTATCACCGGGGCCAATGGCGACCGCCGGATGGACATTGCGTCCAGGTCGGCGCCCGGTACGCTGCCACACATGATGAATATTCATCATCTGGAGCTGTTTTATTATGTCGCGAAAAACGGAGGCATCAGCCGCGCCGTGCGCCATATTCCCTACGGCATCCAGCAACCCGCTGTTAGCAGTCAAATCTTGCTGCTTGAGGAGGACCTCGGCACAAAGCTGTTTGAGCGCAGTCCGTTCCGGCTCACCGCCGAAGGGGAGGAGCTGTTCGCTTATGTCCAGCCGTTCTTCGAAAACCTCGAGGCGCTCGGAACAAAGCTTCGCAAGACCTCAACACCCCAGATCCGGATCGGCGCGCCCGAACTGGTGCTGCGCGAGTACCTGCCGGCCGTCATGCAATTGCTGGGCCGGAAGCATCCGGGCGTCCGGCTGAGCCTCCAGTCCGGCTTCACACCCCAGCTGGAGGCGTGGCTGCAGGACCGGCAGATTGATCTCGCCATCACCCCGCTCGACGGCCGCCCGCCGGCCCGGCTGCGTTGTCTGCGGCTGATGCGCGTCCCGCTCGTGCTGCTTGTGCACAAGAAATCCCGGTACCGTTCGGCGGAAGAGTTGTGGGGGCAAAGCCGGATCGAAGAGTCGTTGATCACCCTGCCGGCGATCGAGAACATCAGCCGGCTGTTCAAGAAGGGCCTGCAGCGCCGGCGGATCGATTGGACGCCGGCCATCGAGGCCAGTTCCCTCGACATCGTCACCCAATATGTCGCCAACGGTTATGGCGTCGGCGTCAACGTGAACCTGCCCGGCGTGTCCCGCCACCCCCAGGTGCGCATCCTGCCACTGGAGGGGTTCGAACCGATCGAGATGGCCGCCTTGTGGCACGGGCAGCCGACGCCCCTGATCCGGGCGGTGCTGGAGGAGGGCCAGCGGTACATCCGCCAGGCCTGGCCCCAGTGGCAGTGTGACGACACGCTCGAGTAGCGGACGGCGAGGCGTGTTATTTGCCGGCGGGCACCGGTGCCCTGACGTGGAGTCCATGCACGGAATCCAACGGAAGCATGAGTTCCCCGCCGGATGTGCCGCTCAACCAGTGCAGGGTAAGTGCGCGGGGATTGGGGATCATCGGGAAGAAAAGGCTGCCGACGCGCGCCCCCCCGGGTGCGATGGTCAGCGGCAGCGCGAGGCGACGCTGCCCGAACTCGCTCGCGAAATAGACCTTGTTGAGGCTGACGATTTTCCTGACGTAAAAAGCCGGTACCGGGACTACAGCCGCTGCGACTGCCAAGGCAATGCCATCGCCCAAAGCGCCACCGGTGGCAGCAACGAGGCGAACCCCGCCGCCCACGGTGACCGCAGCCGGTCCGGCATCGCGCGCGAAGGCCAGGTCGGTGGCGAGGTATTTCTGCTCGAGAGTTGTGCTGCGCTTTTCCAAGGTCTGCATCTCGACGCCGGCGGCGTGGCTGGTGCCGGCAGAATCAGTCAGCGTCGCGGAGGCGATGGTCAGGGGCTGGCCGCCCTGGTTGGAGATGGTGACGACATATTCATCCCAAAGAGCTTCCCGCTTCCACGAGCCCGGACTGTCGTAGGTGATGATCGTGTGCAACACCATAGCCGCCGGAGGTTGCACAGTGGCCAGATTGACCGGCACGAGTGGAGGCGTGTCTCCTTGCGCCGTCTGGTCATTGGTGGAGGCGCCGCTGGACAACAGCGCGCCGGCGCTGAGCAAAAAGGCAACGAGGGTTGTTGTTCTCATGTGCTTTCGTTGGGCTAAAGGTTGAGAGCAGGCGCCTTACTTGCCAGCCGAGGCCGGGGCCTTCAGGTGCAGTCCTTGCAGAAAATCGAGCGGGAGCGTGAGTTCATCTCCAGACGGACCGCTCAACCAGCGCAAGGTGAGCGCGCGGGGACTGGGGGTCATTGGGAAGAAAAGGCTGCCGATGCGCGTCTCGCCGGGTGCGAGCGTCAGCGGCGGAGCCAGGCGCCGGCGGGTGAACTCGGCCGCGATGCCAGCCTTGTTGTCACTGTTGACGGCCCACACACCGAGAAAATAGATCGGCAGCGCGACTCCGACCGCCGCGCTGGCTGCCGCGCCGGCGCCTGCCGCCATCACGCCGCCCGCGGCGGCCACCGCACCACCCCCAACGCCGCCCACAATGACCACGCCCGCCCCGGCATCGCGCAGGAAGGCGACGCCAGCGGCGCGGTATTTCTGCTCCAGCGTCTGACTTTCCTTCTCTAAAGCCCAGAGGTCGGTGCCGGGAGCGTGGCTGGTGCCGGCGAAATCGGTCAGCGCTGCGGACGCGATGGTCAGCGGTCGGTCGCCCTGATTGGAGATGGTGACAACATACTCGTCCCAGAATGCCACCCGTTTCCACGATCCGGGACCCCGGTAGATGATGACCATGTTCAACGCCACCTTGAGCGGCGGTTGCGCCGCAGCAAGATTGAGCAGCCTGGGTGGAGGCGCATTTTCCGGCGCCATCTTGTACTTGGTGGAGACGCAGCCGGATAAAAACACGCTGGCGCCAAGCAGCAGGTGGGCCACCGCCAGAGGCGGCGCAGGATGAGCACGGGGGGTCATGAGGTTCATGGGGCTGGTGCGTGGATGGTGGGTATGGCTACGCGGACGCCGCGGCGAGGAATATCATCGTTGGGCCGAGACTCGCCGGGCGCGGGGTCAGTGGCGGTGAGCAGCGAAAGCAGCGCGAGGATAATGACGCAGGTGACCATGGCGAGATTAGACCGAGGAGTTGACGGTGCTTGAAGCGATCGCGTCGAGAATACCCGACTTTGGAGAAAGCCCGTGAATTGATAAATTCCTCGGAAGCCATTGAGCCAGCCAATGGCCCGTGTTCTTGGAGACGGGCCACGGTTCAACTGAAAAGGGGGCCGCTGGTGGGCTCACGGAAGGGCGTTGCCATCGGAAAACCGCGCCGTTAATCCTGTCCAACCCCTGTGAACATCCATCATCTGGAGCTGTTCTATTATGTGGCCCGGAGCGGCGGGATCAGCCGCGCGGTCCAGCGCATGCCGTATGGCATCCAGCAGCCGGCCCTCAGCAGCCAGATCCTGCTGCTCGAGGAGGACCTCGGCACCAGGCTGTTTGAGCGCAGCCCGTTCCGGCTGACACCTGCAGGCGAAGAGCTCTACGCATTTGTCCGTCCTTTTTTCGAAAATCTCGCTCCGGTGGGTGCGCGCCTGCGCAAACAATACAAACCGTCCGTCCCTTCCATCCGGATCGGGGCCTCGGAGTTTGTGCTGCGCGATCACCTGCCGGCCGTGATCGAGCGTTTGCGCGCCCAGCACCCTCAGATCCGCCTCTCACTGCGTTCCGGTTACGATCCGGAGCTGCTGGCGTGGGTGCTGGACCGACAGATCGACCTGGCCGTGACCGCCATGGAATCCCGCCCCCAGCCGGTGATCCGCTGCCTGCGGTTGATGCGCCTGCCCCTCGTCCTGCTGGTGCCGCGAAAATCCAAACTCAAGTCCGCCGCCGAGCTCTGGGCCCAGAAGCCCATGAAGCAGCCCCTGATTACCATGCCGTCCTTCGAGCCCATCACGCGGCTTTTTCAAAAGGGTCTGCAGCGCCTCAAGGTCGACTGGCCGACGGCGATCGAGGCCAGCTCGATGGACATGATCACCTGGTACGTCGCGAACGGCGACGGGATCGGCTTGAGCGTGCAGTTCGCGCTCGCGGCAAAACCCGCCGGCGTTCGCGTGCTGCCGCTGGAAGGCTTTGCTCCGCTCGAGGTGGCGGCGTTCTGGCGCGGCGCCCCCACGCCGCTGATCCGAGCGATCATCGAGGAGGGGCAGCGCTACGTGCGCGAGAACTGGCCCGAATGGCAGTGCGACGATACACTCAAGTAGCGGCCGGCCGGCCGCTGCAGTCGGAGCAATCGGCTCCGGACCGGGCTGCAAGTCTGCCGGGGATTGCTGGTTACCACGGAGACACGGAGGGATCCATGCAATCGGACCACGATCTCGCTCGCGCTGTTTTCAACCGTTTGATGGACGTTGGAGGAGCCTGCCTGCAGGCGAAATCCCCGGTGGAATCGCGAGTGAACTCGCTCCTACAATTGCATTACTCCGTCGCAGAATGGATCGATCTGAGTGATGCACCGCGTTGTATCAGGATAGTTCGAAATGAACGCCGAGAAGGTTGCCCGTGGAATGGGCCCGCCTGGCAACCAAACCCAAAGAAACCGTGCCGATGACCGATCATCAGAAACCCAACCTTACATGAGAACGCGGAGGCAGCAGAGAGCCCGTTTCGCTACCATTGCGTGAAGAAGCTATCGGGAAAACCGAGATGACTGAGGCCCCGAGCCTGCGCCATGGGCCCCGCTGCCCCACAAAACCGCGCCCCGCCTTCCGCCCCAGCGTTCAATCGGCTGGGTTAGCGCCGGCAGAGCTAGGAAATGGTGAAATGCACGGCCTGACCATTTTGGTGTCTTCCCCAACGAAGTGATTGGATAGCCTCCCGTCAGCAGATGCCGGGGCCGTGGTGAACGGGTCTGATCTGCATGCAGCGAGCATCATTGAACCGAGCCTGCCGAATGGACCGCCCCAGGGACGCGGCCAATCCCCGAATGTTTGACTTCCCTCATCCGGCCAAACACCATCGCACCGTGCAAATGCTGCTTCTGGCAGGTGCCGAACGACGCGTGACCTTCGGCGCAGGAAGGCGATCTTTTTTCAGTCGGCCAACAATCAACTGTCCCATGATTACGCCCCGCGCCTGGACCGCGATCACCGTGCTCGCCGCGGCCTTGGTTCTGCCCCTCCACTCTGCGCACGCGGCCCTGCCCGATTACAAGTTGGGCGATGTGGCCAGGGAAGATATCATCACCCCCGTCCGGTTGCTCGTGGTGAATCCCGACGCCACGGAAGCCTTGAAACAGAAGGTGGCGCTGCAGGTTCCCTTCATCGTCCGCCGGACGCCGCAGAGCGCGGATGAGGCGGAACAGGACTTGCGGCAAAGCATCGCCACGGCCCGGACGAAATTCATGGCCGCGCTGCAGGGGGCCGTGCGCGGCCGCGTCCCCAGCGTGGCGGATTTGGACACGCCGGCAGGCACGAGCGTGATCCAGGCAATGGGCCGCGAGTCCCCCCAAGACCTGCCGATCGACAAGCTGGCGCCCCTCTGGGTCCTCGGAGTGAGCGATCAACCCTTTGTGGAAAGCCTGCTCCGGCCGTTGCGTGAGGTGATGGCCCAGCCCGTCGTGGGCAACAAGACGGAGAGTCAGTTGCCCGCCAATCAGTCCGTGCGCCTGATTTCGGTGAAGAGCGCCAGCGAGCGCCCGACCGCACTGGAACTTGAAGACACCGGGGTGACGGTGTCGGCTGGAAAAGTGATCAGCCTCTGGCGCGCGCGGCGCCTGGTCGAAACCCGTTTTCCGGCCGGCCAGGAGCAGATGGGCAGGTTCGCCGGGTCGTTCGTCCGCGTCAGCGCGTACTCCGACGCGGGCCTGACCGCAATTCTGCGCGACCATCGATTGGAAGGGGTCGCGGCGAACGACACGTACGAAGCGGCGCAAGTCATCGTCCGCAAGGGACAGACGATTGACCGCAAGGCGCTGAACGCCCTGGCGGTGCTGCGCGAAAAGAGCCTCATCGGCACCCTGCAAACCAAACTCGAGCAGGAACAGTCCGTCGCCGGCCAGATCGCAAAACAGACGCTGTGGATCGCCGGGGGTCTGGGAGTCGTGGGCCTCGCGCTCATCCTGATTTTCTGGCGTCTGCGCACCCGTCCTGCCCCCATGCTGCTTCCGGTGCTGGAGAACCCGGCCCTGCCCGGATCGGAACAGAAGGCCTTGCCGGGCGATGCAGGCGAAGACGAGTGGCGCAGCCGGGCCCTGTTGGCCGAGGGGAAGGCTGAGCGGGCCCATGCCGCCATCCGCTCCGGGACTCTCGGCTGGATGCGTGAGAAGATTTTCCAGACTCTGTTCCGCCAGCGGGCGGAATTGCTCTCGGTGCAGCAGAAAGCCGAGGCTGAGATGCACGAATTGGAGCAGCGGCTGGAGCAGTTGCACACCCCCCTGCAGGAGCGCATCAGCGCCTACGAAAAGCGCATCGCGGAACTGGAGAAGGAGCTGGCCGCCAAGGGCGAGGAGAACCGCGAGTTGATCGGGGCCCGGATTAATGTGGCCAAACAGCAGTTGTCCCTGGAACGCGAACGGTTTGCCACTAATTAGGGCGGGTCGTCAGACGCTCGCTTTTTGACAGCTGTCTGAATCATGGAGTTTGAAAACACGGCCTAAACCGGACTCATGCAGTAGAACGTAGGGCCGGACCTTGTGTCCGCGCTGTCTTGCGAGGAAAGAGCCACCGACCAAGGTCGGGCCCGGCCCGTACGATCGGTCGCAAGCACCCAAACTGTTCGGTGAATGATGTCGGGGTAGTGGGTCAGTTTGCCAGGACTGGACCGTGCCGGTAGGTCGGGGTTTATCCCCGACAGCGTGATGTCGATGCGCATTGCGTCGGGCATGAAGTCCGACCTACATAGTCGTCCATTAAAAACTGCGCATATTATTGCGGAATAGCATCATAGGCATGGTTTATGCTTGTTTGGATTACCAGGAAAACGGCCATGAGGGCCGGATTTC
>Ga0182021_10000182_pt1 | contig 60962 bp, 52 predicted proteins | sample 612E3MmetaG_FD_120493 | JGI IMG/M metagenome (GOLD analysis project Ga0182021, IMG submission 120493) | Permafrost microbial communities from Stordalen Mire, Sweden - 612E3M metaG (Illumina Assembly) | ecosystem: Environmental > Terrestrial > Soil > Wetlands > Permafrost | place: Sweden...
CATATTCGTTACAGTAATTTCTGTTCCATCCCAAACTCCGTAATCAATGTACAGACCTAAATTAATTTTTGCAGCCTCATCCCCCCGGTAAATTGAAAATCTGAATCCGATATGGCGTGGTTAACACCGTTATCTTTGCTGCAGCTGAATATTCCAAGAACAATCGCGGTAAGAAACAAGAGTTTTAAATATCCGTAAAATGATTTGTTCATTTTCTTTCTCCACCAAGGTTCATGGATAATGAAATAATGGTTAATAAAACATTTCCCGAAACAGCATGTTTTATACTAATTCTATATAATATTACAGTTGAGTAAATGAAAACCCTACTTTACTTTATTCTTCTTCACATCTTTCTTTGTAAAGACGAGGCATGCCTCGTCTCTATATTCCTTCTTTATTCTCTACATCTTTTCGTAAAGACGATGCGCTAGCTGATAATCCGACAGTTGAATGCTGAAAGCCCTTCCCATTCCCCACCTTCTTAAATCATCCATTAAGGCTGTCGAGGACCATTCCTCGACATAAATGTAAAAAGTTACAGTCAAGGTATGAGCCTTGACTGCCAGGAAAATATTGAAACTATGCGTTGTTGGGAACGCAAAGTCTTGTCCGCTTTTGGTGGATTACGTTCTCTACTTTTCTATAGAACAAATTGATTGACAAAACTAAATCACTTCTCTAATTTTCTTGCCGGCTAAATAAAAAGAATAAACAAAGTATAATTAAATTCATCGTTCACGCTAATAGAAAAGCTGTAGCCAATTCTACAAACTGAATCGAGAAACTACATAGCAATTAAATAACCGAGGGTGCTATTATGTTAATGAACAGGAACCAGAGATTGATAATTTCATATTTATTAATGCGGAGATTAATTGGCATTCTAGGAATAGCGCTGCCTATCATTGTGGTCTTTGGCGGATATATGCAAGATGGGTCTTCTATACAGGGATCAATAAGCGGTTATTATTACACAAACATGCGCGATTTTTTTGTCGGGTTACTCTGTATAGTTTCCGTATTTCTAATATCATATAGAGGTTATGAAAAAATTGATAATCTGGTGGGGAACCTTAGCGGGATATTTGCATTGGGAATGGTAATCTTCCCGACTGCAATGTTCAGTGGAAAAGTTGTTAAAGTAGGAATGTTCCTTATAGATGATAATATTTCCGAATATATTCATTTTGCTTTTGGTTCATTATTCTTTCTTGCGTTGTCATTCAATTCGATATACCTTTTTACGAGACGTCAACCGGGATTTCTTAGTAAAGAGAAAAAGCAGAGAAATTTTATATATCGTTTTTGTGGTATAGTAATGCTCTTATCAATACTATGTATTTCTCTTTATATGTTTTTTCTGCGGAATACATTTATTGCGAAATTAAACCCGGTACTAATATTAGAATCTATTGCATTATTTGCGTTTGGTATTTCATGGTTAATAAAAGGAAATACTTTTTTTAAAGATCAGATGAGCCATCTGGGTGAATAAAGGGACGGGCACTCCAGAGAAAAAAGAATCGAAAAAAATATTTCCGACACGACATTCTCAATTAGATTTGCTGATGGCTGATAGCCGACAGCTGTCAGCTTTTTATAGAATAAATTGATTGACAAAGCTAAATCTCTTCTCTAATTTCTCATCAACTATCGTAAAAAAATAAACGAAACACCTTTCCCGCTGGAAACACGATTATTTAGTTAAACTAATTAGCCATTATTTAATAAAAATAATAAAAGGAGAGATTATGAAAAAACTAGTTGCAGAATTTATCGGAACCATGTGGTTAGTATTGGGAGGATGCGGAAGCGCTGTTTTAGCTGCAGCTTATCCTCAATTAGGAATTGGATTTGTAGGCGTTGCTATTGCTTTCGGGTTGACAGTTGTGACAATGGCATATGCTATCGGACATATTTCAGGTTGCCATCTTAATCCGGCTGTATCGATCGGACTTTGGATTGGCGGTCGTTTCGATAAGAAAGAAGTGTTGCCTTACATTGTTGCTCAAGTACTGGGGGGAATTGCTGGTGCAGGTATCTTGTACATTATTGCAAGTGGAAAAGCAGGATTTGAAATTGGTGGATTTGCAGCTAACGGATATGGAGAACACTCGCCTGGTGGATACAGTATGCTTGCTGCTTTAGTATCCGAAATTGTAATGACCTTTATGTTCTTAATTATTATTCTAGGTGCCACACATTCAAAAGCATCCAAGGGATTTGCGGGATTAGCTATTGGATTGGGATTAACTCTTATTCATTTAATAAGCATACCTGTAACAAATACTTCCGTGAATCCTGCAAGAAGTACAAGTCAGGCAATATTTGTCGGCGATTGGGCGCTCGGGCAATTATGGTTATTCTGGGTTGCGCCAATTGTTGGAGCAGTTCTTGCTGGACTTGTTTATAAAATGATTTCACCTGAAAAAGAATAAAAACAATAGCTAACAAAGTTGTAGGGAACGCAAAGTCTTGTCCGCCTTTGGTGGATTGTGTTCCCCACTTTAAAACAAATTGATTGACAAAGCTAAATCGCTTTTCTAACTTTTCTATCAACTATATTAGAAAGCTTAACAAAGCACCTGTCCAGCTGGAAGCTAGATTGCATAGTTATTTTAGTTAAACTCAATTGCACATTAGGAATTTTATTTTGAGCAAACTTGAAGATCGTATTGAAAAATCATTTATTGAAAATGGTATCTCATATGAGAAACAAAAACCTATAATAATTACAGATTATCCTTGGAAGACAAATAGATCAAGATCGAGCCCGAAAGTTGATTTTTACTTACCTGAGAATAACTTATATATAGAAATAAAAGGTTTTATGACTATGGAAGCAATGTCAAAGATGTCATTTCTTGCACGTCAATGTTGTAATTATTATATTTTTCAAGGTACAGAATATGAATGGAATCCATTCATTGAGAATGATACTCCTATAAAAAGTAAAGAATTTAAAGGTACTTTAAGTAATTCAAAGCAACTTGAGCTCAATATTTCCGAACAAATTAATGAAATTTGTACAAACACAAGAGATTATTTTGACAATATTTCGTCTAAAACATTGCTGAGATTACAAGATTTTATTAGAAAGAAAATAGATCAATATGAAAAATGGAATGGTGTGTGGTATTAACATTTAAAGAGGATATATTATTTCAATGCTGTCGAGGACCATTCCTCGACATAAATGAAAAACAGTCAAGGTGTGGACCTTGACGGCAAAGAAATAATTTTTTTGTTGGTAGCTGACTGCTATCAGCTTCTTCAGCCATGATATATTTTTCTTCTGTTCGGTGCTTCGAAGTTTTCTTCTTCACAACTATAAGAATTAGACTGACCACTACTTTCTATTATCCTGTCTAATTATAACTTCCATTGCTATATTGCAACCAAATAATACAGAAACCCAATTTTTTATGAATGAACCTTTAGTAAGCATTGGCATACTTACCGAAAAAGAGATCCGTTTTGATCTTTACGGCGAATTTACTTTGAAGGTATTGGACAAAAAGATCAGCGGCAGATTCAAAGCTAAATTGAGCGGTGATAAGATTTCAATCAGCCAGGATAAAAAAGAAATTTTTTCTGCCGATGAATTACTTTTTAATCCTAATGATCTTGAAACGGAATCGTTTCTACTTAGAGATGTAGTGATCGGAAAAGGTTTTCACTGGCAGAGCAAAGAGAATCAAAGATTCCGCGGAAGATTAAAATTTATAAAAGAAAAAGATCAAATTACCGCTGTTAATATTCTTCCTCTCGAAGAATATCTTACTAGCGTTATCTCGTCGGAAATGAGCACCAACAGTTCGATCGAACTTTTAAAAGCGCATTCAATAGTATCGCGCGGATGGCTTCTTGCACAGCAGGAAAAAAAGAACAAGAAAGCTGTTAACGAAATTATCGGCGATGACGAAATTATTCGGTGGTATGACAGGGAAGATCACACCAATTACGATTTCTGCGCCGATGATCATTGCCAGCGTTATCAAGGCGTAACAAAAATTATTAATGATAATGCCGTTAACGCAATTGCTTCCACGTGCGGACTTGTTCTAAAATACAAAGATACGATCTGCGATACGCGTTACTCAAAATGCTGCGGCGGTATTACTGAAGTATTCGAAAATGTTTGGGAAAACGTTCCCCATCCATATTTAAGTTCCGTCCTTGATTATAAATTCAAATTTGAAGACGGCATCACTGATCTTGAAAAAGAAAAATCCTCCGAGCATTGGATAAATTCTACTCCTCAAGCTTTCTGCAATACAACCGATGAAAAAATTCTTTCAACCGTACTTGTCAACTTCGATCATTCTACAAATGATTTCTTCCGATGGAATGTTGAATACACACAAGATGAAATAGCAGAACTTATCAAAACAAAAAGTGGAATTGATTTTGGAAATATTATTGATCTAATACCAGTTGAACGTGGTTCTTCAACACGTATTATAAAATTAAAAATCATCGGCACTAAAAAAACAATCACGCTCGGAAAAGAACTTGAGATAAGAAAGATTCTTTCAAAAACACATTTATACAGTTCTGCTTTTGTTGTTACAAAAGGAAAAATTGTTAAAGGTGTTCCTCAAAAATTTATTTTACACGGTGCAGGATGGGGACATGGTGTTGGTCTCTGCCAAATTGGTGCGGCTGTAATGGGTGAGCTTGGTTATGGTTTTGATGAGATACTAACACACTATTTCAACGGTGCGCAAATTCAAAAAATTTATTAACGAATGACTTTTCTTAATCCCGCTATATTATTTGGTTTGATCGCTGCATCTATTCCGATTGTTCTTCACTTTCTTAATCTGCGCAAGTTAAAGAGAGTCGAGTTCAGCACTCTTGCTTTTTTGAAAGAACTTCAGAAGACAAAGATCAGACGGATAAAATTAAAACAGTGGCTGTTGCTGTTACTGCGGATAGCAATAATTATTTTTCTTGTAATGGCTTTTGCGCGTCCAACTGTAAAAAATATTTCTATCGGGAATTCTTCCGCGGCTAAAACAACTGCTGTAATTATAATAGATAATACGTTCAGCATGTCTATAGTAACCGAGAACGGATCTTACTTAAACCACGCAAAGCAGATTGCAAAGAACCTTCTTTCCAACTTTCAAGACGGCGATGAGATCGTTTTGTTAAGCGTTGGTAATTTATCTAATGAAGCGGTTCAACCAACGACTAACAACAGACAACTAACAAAACAAATTGATGAACTGGAAATATCTATATTAAGCAGAACTCTAAACGAATCGATGGTAAAGGCGGCGCAGGTTCTATATCAATCTAATAATTACAATAAAGAAATTTATTTGCTTACCGATCTGCAGAAAGGAAGGATTTATAATTCACCAAATGAGTTGTCAAATCTTTCCGGTATTTTCAACAGCAATGTACGTCTCTATTTAATTGATCTATCCGAAAAAGAACCGGTTAATCTCGGCATTGAAGAAATCAAGCCCAACAACCAAATATTTGAAAAAGGAAAAACCGTCAGCTTTGATGTATCGGTTAAAAATTACTCCAAACAATCCGTCAATAATTCTGTTGCATCTCTTTTTGTAAATGGAAAGAGAAGCGCACAACAAAGTGTTAATCTTTCTGCGGGTGAATCTAAAACAATTCCATTTGAGACAACTCTTTTGGATACCGGTTTAGTTGAGATTTATGCAGAGCTTGAAGATGATGATATTCTTCAGGATAACAAAAGATTTTTCAGCGTTTATGTTCCGGATAAAATTTCTGTCCTTTTCCTTACAAACAACAAGGATGACGAAAAGTTTATAAGATATGCTATAGATGATCCTTCTAAACAGAAAGTGAAAATTATAGAAAATAGTTTATCGCAGGTTTCGTCATTGAATTTAAAAAATTATGATGCGGTTATTGTTATCGGCTCGGAAAGAAATACTGATTGGAAAAATTTGACCGGATTTACAGAAAGCGGCGGCGGCTTAATATTAATGCCCGGTTCTCAAAGCACTTTATCAAATTTTCAAAAGTTGTGTAATTCATTAAATATTTCTTCGCCTATAAGTGCGGTAGGAAAAATAAATTCACAAGACTCGCCTGCTCTGTTTGATAAAATCAATTATCAAGATCCGCTCTTTGCAGATCTATTTGAAAACAAGAATAAGCAGCAAGTTGAGTCGCCGGAGATTTATTATTACTTCAAAGTTGTTCCGGGAGGTGCCGGCAGAAATATTATATCCATGTTCGATGGTTCATCTTTCTTAAGTGAATATACACTCGGCTCGGGAAAAGTATTTTTATTTAATTCATCATTAAATCTTAGTTGGAATAATTTTCCTCTCAAAGGTTTTTTCGCACCGTTAATTAACAGACTTCTTTTATATTCCTCCTCGAAGGTCAAAGAACAAAACATAATTTTCACCGGGCAAAATATCATAGCGGATATTTCAAATCATTCCATATCTCAAATCAAGGTTGAAAAACCCGGCGGTGAAACCGAATATGTAAATTCGGATTCTTTGACTAACCAAAATTATTTTACCTATACCAAAACGGATGAAGCAGGCACTTACAAATTTTTCTCTTCAAACAAATTGCTGGATTATATTTCTGTTAATCACGATCCGAAAGAATCGGTTACAGACAAAGCTGGCTTTTCGGAGTTTGAAGATTATCTGAAACAAATTAGTTTCGAAGGAAAATCTTATTCGCTTTCTCCAAACGATGATTTTACAAAGGTAATCTATCAATCGCGTTTTGGAACCGAGTTATGGAAATATTTTTTAATCATTGTTTTGATTTTAGCAATTGCAGAATCGCTTGTTGCAAGAAACACTAAGAAAGATTTATCAAGCATCCAGAAACCAGAAACCGGAATTAAGAATGATCGAACTTAAACCTATACCCAAAGAGCGCGCTATACTAATTGCACTTGTAACCGAGGATTACTCAAGAGATCAAGTTGAAGAACATCTTGAAGAGTTGGAATTACTTACGAACACTGCCGGTGCAGTAACTGTTTTCAAAATTATGCAGGAACGTTACAGACCCGATCCGGCATTTTTTATTGGAAAAGGAAAAGCCGAAGAAGTTGCCCAGCTAATTGAGTTAAATGATATTCAGCTTGTAATATTTGATGATGATTTGAATCCTACACAAGCCCGTAATCTTGAAAAACTTTTTGAGCGTAAAGTTTTAGATAGAAGCGGATTGATCTTTGATATCTTTGCTTCTCATGCAAAAACACGCGAAGCGAAAACTCAAGTAGAGCTTGCACAGCTTCAGTATATGCTTCCCCGTTTAACTCGTGCCTGGACGCACTTATCAAAACAGTACGGAGGTATCGGCACAAAAGGTCCCGGCGAAACGCAGATCGAAACCGACAGAAGAATTATCCGCACAAAAATTAGCAAGCTGAAAGAAAATCTAAAAAAAATTACGGCACAGCAAGTAACAAAAAGCGCAGGAAGAAAAGATCAGATCACGGCTTGTCTTGTCGGTTATACTAACGCCGGAAAATCTACTTTGTTAAACCGTTTAACTGAAGCCGGAGTTCTTACGGAAGATAAATTATTCGCAACGCTTGATTCCACAACACGATCTTTTGAAATTGAAAAGAATAAAAAAATTCTGATGAGCGATACGGTCGGATTCATACGCAAACTTCCGCATCATCTTGTTGCTTCTTTCAAGAGCACTTTGAACGTTGTAAAAGATGCGGATCTTATTCTTCATGTAATTGATATCTCTAATGATTTTTTTGAAGATCATATAAATGTTGTTGATTCAACACTTGAAGAATTAAACAGCCAGAAGAAAGTCCAAATAAAAATTTTCAATAAAGTTGATGCATTAAAAGACAAGAATAGAATGGATTATGTTTCCAAACAATATAAAAACAGTATTCTTATTTCAGCCGAACGTGGAATTAACATTACCAATTTGAAAAAGATGCTTCTAAATATTTACGAACAGAATTTTGTAACAGGCAAGGTTGAATTAAAACACCACGAATCAAAAATGGTTTCCAAACTTTATGAAATGGCTGAAATAATTTCTGCTGATTATGAAGAAGAAAAAATTGTAATCACATACCGGGCTAATAAATCTGTTAATGATAAAATCCAGAGAATAGTAAGAGAAAAATCAACTTAAAATTTATTCTGATTCCTTATTCCTTATTTCTGACTTCTGTTTATAAAGGCTTTCCTTTCCAACTCTGTCTTTCTTATCAATCCAGCTATCTATCTTAGCGATCAACAGTCCAAATAAAGCCAGCCCGATTATGATCAAAAAAGTAATAACGATAAAAACTATTGTAAATAAACTCATCTTATGCCTTATTTTAAATAATTAGACGTACTGATATCTAAATCTATCTATATTAACTATAATTTTCTCCCTCACTTTTTGGCAAACTCTTCTTAAGTTTGATTAGTCAATTTTCTATTTCTCGGAGGAAATAATATGCCTGTTGTTCTTGATGGTTCAAATTTAACGATCGAAAAACTAGTTGCAATAGCCCGCCACAATGAAAAAGTAGAATTACATCCGGAAGCTTTAGAAAGAATTAAAATCTGCCGAGCAATGCTCGAAGAAAAAATCAAAGCCCACGAGATTATGTACGGTGTGAATACCGGAATAGGTGAATTCTCGGAAGTTGTATTGAATGATGATCAAGTAAAAGATTTTCAAAAATATTTGATCTACAACCACGCCGCGGGAATCGGCGATCCCGCCCCTGTTGAATATGTAAGAGGTGCAATGGCTGGACGCATTAACGTTCACGCACACGGCAACTCAGGATGCAGACCGGAAATCACGCTAACACTTGTTGAAATGCTTAACAAAAATGTAACGCCTGTAGTGTGTCAGAAAGGTTCTGTAGGCGCTTGCGGTGATCTTGCCCCAATGAGCCAAATTGCCTTACTCATGATGGGAGAAGGCGAAGCTTATTTTAACGGTGAAAAATTGCCCGGTAAAGTCGCATTTGAAAAAGCAGGAATAAAAATTCCCGGTCTCCAGGCAAGAGACGGACTTGCAACAATTAACGGTTCAAATCTTCTTACTGCAATGAGTGCAATTCATCTTTATGATATGAATCGCTTTTTAAAGCAAGCAGAGATTGCATGCGCAATGTCTCTGGAAGCTTTGTTGGCAAATTTAAAACCCTACGATGTTCGTCTTCATGAAATACGCGGATTTAAAGGAGCTGTTAGAAGTACAAAATCAATTATGAAATGCATCGAGGGAAGCGATCTTCAAACCGGTAAATTAAAAATGAAAGTTCAAGATGCATATTCAATGCGTTCTTCACCTCAAGTTATCGGTGCAGCTCATGATGCAATCGCTTATGCAAAGAGTCAAGTTGAAATTGAATTGAACGGTGTCGGCGACAATCCGATCTTTCTTCCGCAAAGTAAACTCACTCTAACCGGTGCCAACTTTCAAGGCTCGCCGGTTTCATTACCAATGGATATGGCTGGTGCGGCAATTACCATGGTTTGTGTGTTGTCTGAAAGAAGATTAAACCGTTTGTTGAATCCCGCATTAAGTGTCAGGCTTCCGGCTTTCCTAACAAAAGGCGCCGGTATGTTTTCCGGTTTAATGTTAAGTCAGTATACTGCAGATACTTTAATCGTTGAACAGAGAATTTTATCTACGCCTGCTTCTATTCAATCTATACCCGCAGCGGCAGATCAAGAAGATTTTGTATCAATGGGAATGAATACTGCAATTAAGAACGGACAAATTATTGATAATGCACACGGAATTTTAGGAATCGAATTTATTGCTGCGGCTCAAGCATTGGATTTCAGAGAGTTCACTCCCGGTCGCGGAGTTTCAAAAGCAAAACAAGTCATTCGTAAATATGTAGATCATCTTGATGTTGACCGTCCGCTTTATCCCGATCACACAAAGATGAAAGAAGTTGTTAAAAATTGTTTTATCTTAGAAGAAGTTGAAAAAGCCGTCGGCAGTCTTGAATAATTTTTCAACTGAAGATATAAAACATTAATTAATAGATGTGTATTCTTAATTATTTTTTTAACTAAATAGGAGCACTTCAATGAGAAAACATATTTTAACAATTAGTCTATTCACATTTCTAATTTTAGCTGCAACTTCCCTGAACGCACAAGTAAAAGTTCAAACCGGAACTTGGAATGCAGATAGGACAATTTCAAACTATATGCTTGCAGCAGGCGGAGAAAATGAAAGATCGGTTAATATTAGCGTTTCTTTTCCAAAACCTTTTAATACAAAACCCGAAGTTATTTTAAGCGTAACCAGATTTGATGGCGATGCCAACATTAATACACGCTACGAAGTAATATTGGTTTCGGTGCATAAAGCCGGATTTACAATGGAAGCTAAAACTTGGGGCGGTTCTAAAATTAATTTAATCGGCGGCACGTGGATGGCAATTGGTGAGTAAGATTATTGTAGTGGACGCAAACTTTGCGTCCACTACAAATTATTATTTACTCAATTCAAACATATTTTCTGTAGATATTTCCTTCCCGGTCAGTTCATCCTTTACATAAAAAGTGATCTTATAGTTTCCTGTTTTATAACTTGAATCAAGTTTTATCTGTGACTCAATCGGTATTTCAGGAATTTTTTCGTTTTCAGTTTTGTTAATTATTCCAGAAGAAATTTTATTTATGGGCTTACCTTCGGGGGTTTGTAGATTTACATAGTAAGAAAGCTTTGCAGAAAATTTATTGTTATTCTCTTTCTGCTCAAATCCTCTCGCACGTACTGTTGCATTTAATTCCCAGCCGTTATCCATTGAATAAGCGAATGATTCCGGACTGAATAGTTCAAACTTTTCTCCTTTCTTTGAACACGCATTGATTGAAAATAAAATTAAAAGGAGCAGAAAATATCTCTTCATTACCATTTCTCCAAACATTAAAAAATAGGGTCGAATGATATTCAGCCCTTAAACTATTTACTAAATACTAATTCCTTATTACTGCTTTAATTATTTTTCTTAAAATCACTCATAAAGGAAACTAATTCTTCTACACCCTTCTTCGGGAAAGCATTGTAAATTGATGCTCGTATTCCGCCGACAGATCTATGTCCTTTCAATCCGCTAAATCCTTTTGCCGAGGATTCTTTGATAAATTTTTCTTCAAGCTGTTCGTTCGGCAATCTGTACGTAACGTTCATCAATGACCGGTCTTCCTTTACAGTTGTTCCTTTGTAATAGCCGTTGCTGTTATCAATTGCATAGTACAAAATTTTTGCTTTCTCAACATTACGTCGATACATTTCATCGAGTCCACCCATATTTAACAGCCACTTAAATACTAATCCGGCAATATAAATTCCGAATGTAGCCGGTGTATTGTACATTGAATCATTATCAACATGAATCTTATAGTTCAGATAAGTATGAAGTGAATCGGAAGATCTTTCAAGCAAATCTTTTTTAATAATTACAACAGTAACACCGGAAGGACCGATATTTTTTTGAGCGCCTGCGTAGATCAAACCATATTTATTTATATCAAGTTTTTTATGAAGGAAATCCGATGAAGCATCACAAACGAGCGGAACATTCCCGGTTTCAGGTTCGTTGCGCCATTCCGTTCCAAAAATTGTGTTATTGGAAGTGAAGTGAACATACGATGCATCGGGATCGAATTTTAACTCGGACTGTTTTGGAATGCGCGTGTAATTTTCCGATTTAGTTGTCGATGCTATATTCACAGTTCCAACTCTCTTTGCTTCCTTCACGGATTTTTCCGCCCATGCACCTGTAACAATATAATCAGCTTTATTTTTAGGCGGCATTAAGTTCAGCGGCACCATTGAAAATTGTAATGTAGCTCCTCCCTGTAAAAATAAAATTGAGTATTTATCATCAATGCCTAAAAGTTTTCTTAGATCGGCATCCGCCTCTTTAATAATCGCATCAAAAATTTTTCCGCGGTGGCTCATTTCCATTATACTCATTCCGCTTCCTTTATAACTGTACAAATCTTTCTGAGCTTCAAGTAAAACTTCTTCAGGTAAAATGGCGGGTCCGGCACTCAAATTATAAATACGTTTTTCCATTTTTAATTACTCCATTTATTTATCTGTATAAACCTGACTGCCGTCAGGCAAGTTCAGTTCGATCCGTGTGCTGCAATTTAAATTACATGAACAAGTAATCCGTCTCTGAGTTTCGGTTCAAACCAAGTTGATTTCGGCGGCATGGTTTCTCCGGCATCGGAAATATTTATCAGATCATCTACTGAAACCGGATACATAGAAAATGCAACGGCTGCTTTTCCGCTATCAACTAATTTTTCTAATTCTTCCGTGCCGCGTATTCCGCCAATGAAATCAATGTTTGTATCGGTACGTGGATCTCCAATTCCAAGAACCGGATTGAGCAGATAATTTTGCAGAAGGCTCACATCAAGGTTATCTCCTACAGTAACTCCGGGTTTCACGTTATTGTTCGGTTTTAATAAATACCACTTTTTATCAATATACATTGCAAAAGTTTTTTTCGATTCCGGATGGGGCGAACTTGTTTCTTCAACTGAAAAATTCTTCTCAACTTTTTTTATGAATTCATTTTTCTTCATCTTCAAATCAAGAACTCCGCGGTTGTAAGGAAGTATCTTCAATTGATCTGCCGGAAAAAGAACGCCAAGAAAATAATTATATTCTTCGTCTCCGGTGTGATTTCCGTTCTGATCTTTTTTTATTTTTTGCGCTCGGCTTGCACTCGCAGCACGGTGATGCCCGTCTGCTATGTAAAGATTTTTGACTTTACCGATTTCATTTACAATGATATCGGCATAGTCGTTTGGTAAAATCCAGACTTGATGTTTAATCCCATCGTCAGGAGTAAAATCATAAATCGGTTCAGTCTTTTTCAAAGTTTCGCTAATTACCTTATCAACTTCTACAACCGGTTTGTAGGTTAGGAAAACCGGGCCGGTTTGAGCTTCAGTTGTAACAATATGATTAGTGCGGTCGTCTTCTTTTACTTTACGCGTCTTTTCATGTTTTTTAATTACATCATTATCATAATCATCAACCGAAAATGTTGCGGCAATTCCTACTTGAGAGTGATTACCCATAGTAAGTTTATAAAGATAAAAGTGAGTATCTTTATCATTGATTAGAGGGGCATCAATTTTTAATTGTTCCCAATTCTCTTTTGCTTTCTGATATACCTCCTGCGAATAAACATTAATATCTTTTTCCATTTCAATTTCCGAACGGGTAATACGTAAAAAAGATAAAGGATTACCTTTTGCCAATTCTGCAGCTTCTTCACGATTTACAACATCATAAGGTACACTAGCAACGAGGTGTGCAACTTTCTCGTTTGGCCTAACTGCTTTGAATGGACGAATAATCGCCATAATTACTCCATGGTTTCGAAAAATTTACATGTGAAAATTAGCACTAAACGATATGAGAGTAAAATGAATTTGAAGTGAATTGCTTTTAAGTACCCAAGTAATTGAGTGCGTGAGGATCTTTTACTTCAACATTGCAATCGTTGTCGTGAATTTGTCTTTCTATAGAGGGGAAAAAAATTGTATTAGTTGATTTAGAAATCCATGATCAAATCAAAAAGAATAATCTGTGAATTAATATTTGCCGAAATCTTTATTTTATTCTCTTGTGTTACTTTTACAGCATCGCCCGATAAAAGAGAAACGCTGTTTACATTCAGGGATCCGTCTATAACATGAACATATAAACCGCGATTTACATTTAAGTTGTAAGAAATTTCTTTCCCTTCTTCCAGATCGGACATAAATATTTCAGCATCCTGGTTAATAAAAATTATTTCTTCTTCTTTTTTTCCGCTGACAACTTTTAACAATTTGTTTTTCTTTTCTTCGTGCGAGAATTTCTTCTGCTCATAACCCGGTGTTAATCCTTGTTTGTTTGGAATAAACCAAATTTGTAAAAATTTTAGAATCTCGGTCTCCGAGGCGTTAAACTCGGAATGCATAATCCCTTTACCAGCGGTCATTCTTTGAATTTCATTTACAGTGATTGTGCCCTCTCCGCCGGAGCTGTCTTTGTGCGCAACCGTTCCTTCAAGAACGATCGTAACAATTTCCATGTCGCGATGAGGATGGGTCGGAAATCCTTCGCCCGGCTGAATGATATCGTCATTCATAACACGTAGGGGACCGAAGTGAATATTCTCCGGATCATAATATTCCCCGAAAGAAAAACTGTGGCGGCTATCCAGCCAATCAATTTTTGTATGACCGCGTTCATTGCTTTTTCTTACTTCAATCATATAACAACCTTTCGTAATTAATTTGTTTTTATTATGCGCCGATATAGTGAATTACGAGTTAGAAACAATAATAGAAAAATTTTTAGTTTAGTTTACTAACAGTCAATCCTAATTTTTTTAAAAGCCCGCTAAGTGTTTTTTGTTCTTCGGCAGAAAGAACAGACATTAATTTTGTAACATGCTCTGCGTGATTCTTAAAAACGTTATCAAATAAATCTTTTCCCTTCTGTGTAAGTTGAATTAATATCGCTCTTCTATCTTCTAAACTGTGTACTCTTTCAATGAAACCCAATTTCTCAATATTATCCAAGACTAAAGTCATATTGCCGCCGCTTACAAGCATCTTATTACAAATCTCACCAACCTTCAACGGTCCCAAATGCCCGATAGTTTCTATAACAGCAAATTGCGGTTGTGTTAAGCCGAATGTCCGGATGCTCTCGATTGACCGTTTGTTGAAAGAAGAAAATGCACGGGCAAGTTTGACCCACGTTGCGAGAGCTAAATCTGCCTTTTTTCCGTATTTCTTTGTTGTCTTCATATAATAGATAAACCAATTATAATTAGTTCGAGTTCAAAATAATTTTTTTTATATGCCTTGTCAAGTCACACATTTAATATTAAATTGGTTCGGAAATAAATCTTGAACATAAATTTTCGTTAAATAGAAAATAATTTTTATGTCACAAACAGAAATAAAATATTTTACTCAGTACGAAGCTAAACGGACCTTACCGCTCGTAAAACAAATCGTTCGTGATATTTTGAACAATGCATATCAAATAAAAACTATAGCAGAATCATTGGGCGGGAAAATAGAAGACAATCAGGAAATTCAGCAGCTCATTACTGATATAGATTCTTTTATGAAAGAGCTTAATGATATTGGTTGTACTTATAAAGATTGGAATTTTCACATAGGCCTGGTTGACTTCCCGGCAATTATTGATAACGAAGAGGTTCTACTCTGCTGGCGGAGCGATGAAGATGATATTCGATTTTATCATGGTATTGAAGAAGGATTTGCGGGAAGGAAACCGATACCGGAAGAATATTTAATAAGAAACTAATTTATAATTCCGCTTAACAAATTTTAGCTCTCAATAATTTTATAAGAATGATTTATTTCAACTGCTTTTTGGAGCATTGCTGTAACACTGCAATAAGTATCCAGTGAAAGTTTAATTGCTCTCTCCACTGCCTCTTCAGGAATCTCTTTTCCATAAAAAACATATTCAAGATGAATCTTAGTATAAACTTGCGGATGAGTTTCTTGAACATCAGCAGAAATGTTCATTTCAAATCCATCCAGTTTAATTTTTTTCTTTTGAAGAATTGTTGCAACATCGCTTCCGGTACATCCGCCAAGCGCAATAAGTAATAATTCTTTAGGTCTTGTCCCGGCGTTGTTTCCGCCAAACTCTTCGGGTCCATCCATTGTTATCCAATGATTTGAATCCGCTTTTCCTAAAAAAGTTACACCTTTGATGTGTTTTACGAATGCTTTCTTTGTTGCCATAATTACTCCACATTATTTGTTTTCAGTTGCCAGCCCTTTGCCTTCAGCTTTTCATATAGAATAAGATGAAAATTATTCAATTTAGATTCTACTTTTTATTAAAGCTTATGACCAACAGTTAACTGTTAATCGCTTTTTTATTCCCCGATATCTTCATTCCATAATTTTGGATTGCCTGCAATAAAATCTTCCATCAACTTTATACAGATTGAATCATTTAATATTATTAACTCAACTCCGCGTGATCTTACATATTCTTCCGGTCCTTTGAATGTTTTGTTCTCGCCGATTACAATCTTAGGAATTTTATATAGCAGTGCAGTACCGCTGCACATATCACAAGGAGATAGTGTAGAATATAAAGTTGCTCTTTGATAATCTTTAGCGGTTCGTCTGCCGGCATTTTCAAAACAATCCATCTCTGCGTGAAGAATAGCGCTGCCATTTTGAACGCGTCTGTTGTGTCCGCGTCCAACAATTTTATTTTCAATTACAAGAACAGAGCCGATTGGAATTCCGCCTTCGCTTAATCCTTTTTTAGCTTCGTCAATTGCTGCTTCTAGAAATTCATCAAACATAATCACCTCGTTAGTTTGCAGTTAGCAGATTAATAAGGATAAAAAACATAGAACAAAACTGAGAATCCAAACAGCACCCACATTCCAAAAGTTACTGTTTTAATTCTTCCCGCAATCAGCATAGTCAACGGATACACAACAAATCCTGCGGTCATTCCAATTCCAAGATTGTAAGTAAAGCTCATTAATGTCATTGTAACAAAAGCCGGAATTGTTTCTGCCAGATCATCAAATTTTAAATGAGAGACCGAAGAGATCATCAGTAACCCGACAATAATTAATGCTGAACCGTAAGCATACGGCGGAATAACAGCAAACAGCGGCGCAAAGAAAAGTGCGAACAAAAATAAAATTGCCGTTACTACCGCAGTCAATCCGGATTTTCCTCCAGCTTCAATTCCTGTTGCCGATTCAATATAAGCCCCGCTTGTTGTTGTACCGAACAACGCGCCGAAGACCGTTGCAAGTGCATCGCACAACATCGGCTTTTCAATTTCCGGAAGGTTACCATTCTTGTCCAGCATTTTTGCTTTATAGCCAAGTCCGAGCAGCGTTCCCATAGTATCAACAAAATCCATAATAAAGACTACAAGAATAACAGAAAAGAAACCCCAGCTTAGCGCTCCTGTTATATCAAGCTGTAAAAGAACGGGGCGTACATCCGGTGGAAGACTCATTATCTTTTCCGGAAGTTGTGTAACTCCAAATATAAAACCGAGAATTGTTGTTGTTAAAATACCGATCAATATTGAGCCGTTAATTTTTTTAATCATCATCACACCAATGAAAAGAAACGCAAATATCCCGAGAAGAACGGAGGGCTCGTGAAAATTTCCGACATGGACAGGCGCACCGGGAACTCCAATTTTTACAATTCCGGTTTCATTTAAACCGATGAAAGTTAAAAACAATCCGATTCCCGCTGCAAAAGCTATCTTTAAACTTTCCGGGATCGCATAAGCAAGCCAGCTTCTAATTTTAAACACAGTAAGAATTGTAAATAATAATCCGCCGATAAAAATTGCGCCGAGAGCCGTTTGCCAACTATAATGTAAAACATTCACAACTGTGTATGCAATAAATGCATTCTCTCCCATATAAGGGGCAATTGCAAAAGGGCGCTTTGCATAAACTCCCATTATAAGCGTTCCGAAGAAAGCGCTCATGATTGTTGCAACCATTGACGCGCCGAACGGCATTCCGGCAGCTTCAAGAATTTTGGGATTAACTATAATAATGTAAGCCATCGTTACGAATGTTGTAGCCCCAGCAATAATTTCTTGCTTGATGGTTGTGTTAAGTTCTTTTAGTCTGAAAAATTTTGTAATCATGTCTTCCTCATATTATTTCTAATCTATATTTGGTGCAGTGTAATTCTACCTAAACGTGAAGAGCGAACAGGAAGACGTATTAGAATATTTATTCTCATTTTCCAAAGAGACATAGAATTAATTAGAAATATAAAAGAATGGATCTGCAGTTGCACATATCAAAATATTGTTAGCATAAACATAATTTTATATATTCAAAAAGAAAATAAATCAAATAGATGCCGGTGAATTTATCTGTTCAATATAGCGGGAAGCAGCTTTGATCGAATCGAACGAATACATACCAAAACAGGAGGATCAAAACGAACCTTATCAATCCGAAGAAAGACTTTTTGATAAGATGGATGAGGCTGACGCTCTGCCTTATTCGATCAAAAAATTTTCGCGCTCCAAGAACAATGTTGTTATAATGGGAGTCTGCGCCGGAATTGCAGAGTATATGAAAACTGAACCGGCAAACATCCGCGTCATAGCGCTTCTTACTCTGTTATTCGGCGGTTGGAGCGTTGCCGCTTATTTAATAACCGCTTGGCTAATTCCGGTTGATAAAAATTCCATTCCTCTTTCTCAATCAGAAATAATTTCTTTAAGAAAAGAAAATTTCAAAACTGTAATCAGCGGACTTTTAATACTATTCGGATTTTATTTTGCTTTTAAGATAATGGGCGTAACAGGCTGTTCGAGAATATTTATCCTTCCAAATGATTTTATCTTTCCTTTAGCAGCTTTTGCAATAGGAATTTATTTTTTAATAATCAAACCTTCAAAAGCAGAGATTATTTTACCGGTTCTTCCGGAAAAATTATTTAGATCGATGGCTGATCGAAAACTAACCGGAGTCTGCAGCGGTTTTGCAAAGTATATTGGGATGGATGCTACGGTGCTTCGCATAATTTTTATACTTGCTGCGTTGTTGACATTAGGAGTATTTGCTTTACTCTATCTTATTCTTGTTTTTTCTATTCCTTATGAAGAAGGACAAAAATTTGAATAACAGAATTATACTGGGACTTAGTTTTTTGATTTCGGGCATACTTTCAATGCTTAGTAGTCGAAATATAATATTACTAACATTTGGAGATGTCGTCGGAATTGTTTTTGTCTTTTATTCGACACCAACAGTTTATTTTGCGTTGAATAATGGAGAGAGAGGAAAATTAACTGCGTCAACAATACTGTTTTTAGTTGGAGTTGTCTTTTTAGTAAAATCGTATTTTGAAATTCTTGATTCACGCGGAATAGTTTTCTTCTCTGTTCTTTTTATAAGCGGTTCCGTTCTAATGATTCTTTTCATAGAAAACATAAAAGAAAGGATTTTTCTTTATACGGGAATTGTAATTCTTCTATTGAGTTATCTAAGTGTTACTCAGTTTAGAAAGTTGGGATTGTTTAACGCTGCGAATAGAATTGGAAATTTGTTAGAAATATTCTGGCCTGTAATACTGATTGTAATGGGAATAACAATTTTCATCAACAGAAAAAAGTAATTTTTTAATTGACTCTACTTTTAAGAATTTTACCAGCTGCAGTACTCGATAAATAAATAATCGTAGAAGGTGCGGGTGACCCTTCGTTAGATTCAGTTGTAACAAAGTATGATTCTATGTTCTCTTTCGGGAGAAACGGGAAAGAATTTATTTTCAAATACTCGCTTCCGCTCGGTTGATATACGCCAAGTGAATAAGATTGGCCTTTACTCTGAGCCCAAACTTGATAACCTTGATTTGGCTGAAGCGGTTTTACCTCTTTGAATTGAATCAATCCTTCTTTTTGACCAAAAGACAAAAGAATTTGCGCAGAACCTTTTTCTGTTGCGTCCGGGCTTGATAAACCGGTTACAATAATATCTTTGTAATTAAAGAATTCAATTAAGGAAGTGTAATTGCTGATAAAATTATTTGCCGTACCTAGTTGGTTTTTTAACGCGTTAACCTGAGTAGTTAAATCATCAACAGTTCCATTGAGAGATTTGAATGATGTAAACGTAAAATATGCTAGTATTGAAAAAAGAACTATCGACAACAATAACGCAACCACTCCCATAATTCCCGATGAAACTTTTTCCGGAGGAGTAGGTTTTGGTCTGTCTGCAGAAGCTTGGTTAATTAATTGAGGCGGCGCAATTATAGATTTGGGTGTTGCTGTTTTATCTTGGGTTTCTATTTTCTTAGGTTCCATAGTTGGGGTTTTCGGTTCGGGTATTGGCGCTTTTGTTTTTCTTGGAGGAATAGGAATCTGAGCATCATCATCTCCAAATTGATAAGCCGATGTTGTTGTTGATGCTTTCCTGTCTATAAAACTAATTGCATTCTTTTTGGGCGAACCGGTAGAGGATTTACTTAATTTAGTTGCAGATGTAGTTGTTTTTTTCTTCCCTTCAATAATTTTTGTTTTGATCTCCTCTTTCATGCCGATCAATTTTTTTGCAACCAAATCTTTGATTGATGAATCGGGACTTTCTAAATCAAGAATAACCGGTATCATTGAGATAATATTTTGTAACTCTCCCAATTCCCCTTTCGGTAGGTCTCCGCCTTCATCAATATAATCTTTGAACTGCATGTAATTTTGTTTATCCATGCAGCCGGTGGCAAACGCAGCAATCATTTCGCTTAAAGCTTTGTCTGCCATCACTCGCCCACCAAATAATCTCTAAGACTTGATAAAGCAGTCATAATTTTTCCGCGTACTGTTTCAACAGGAACATTAAGTTTATCGGAAATCTCATCTATCGCATATCCTTCATAATATGCCAGGTGTAAAACATATTTCTGTGTATCAGTTAATTTCGATAACGCTTGTTCGATCTTGGGTTTAATTGTGAAAGCAGTTTTAAAATCCAAACTATCCATATCATTTGGAAACGAGGGAAGAATAAAATAATCTTCGTAATCATCATCATAAAATTGAACTGTCGCTCCTGCGGAACGTTCTCTTCTTAAACTATCAACTGCTTTATTCCGTGCAAGTGTTACAAGCCAGCTAAAAACATTTCCTTTATTTAAATCGAACTTGCTAATCTTACGCCATATGATTACAAATACTTCAATTAATATCTGTTCGGCTGTGGCTCGATCAGGGGAAATTTTCTTAATAACAGTATATAATAGTGATGAGTATCTTTCGTAAAGTTCTTCCAAGGCACGTGATTCAAACTGTGCGATCTCCCGCATTAATTCTAAATCCGAGAACTCTTTAAATTTACTCACACTTGTTCAATTTTATTTAATGTTTATAATCAAAAGTATCATTACTATATCAAAATTGCAATTGGCTGCCAGCGGTCAGACGATGGCGATCTGCTTTCGGCTATCTGCTTACTGCAACATGTTAACCGCTGAACGCTGATTGCTGTGAGCTATTTTTATTATATTTACATATTCAATACATAAGAATGATCTATGACTTCAAACGAAATACGGCAGCAATTTTTAGATTTTTTCAAAAGCAAAGATCATAGGATAGTACCGAGTGCATCCGTTGTTCCACATGGCGATCCGACTCTTCTTTTTACAAATGCGGGAATGAATCAATTTAAGGATGTATTTCTTGGAACCGGTTCGCGTGAATACAAACGCGCTGCCGATACACAAAAGTGTATCCGTGTTTCGGGTAAACATAATGACCTTGAAGAAGTTGGTCACGATACATATCACCACACTTTTTTTGAAATGCTCGGCAACTGGAGCTTTGGCGATTACTATAAAAAAGAAGCGATCGGCTGGGCATGGGAATTATTAACCGGAGTATGGAAACTTCCGAAAGAAAGATTATGGGCTACGGTTTACCGGAAAGATGATGAAGCGCTAAATTTTTGGAAGAGTGAAACCGATATCAATCCGAAACACATTTTAAAGTTCGATGAGAAGGATAATTTTTGGGAAATGGGTGAGACCGGTCCGTGCGGTCCTTGTTCTGAAATTCACATCAACTTAAGCGATGATTACGATAATCCGAAATATGTAAATGCCGGCGATCCGAAATGTATTGAAATTTGGAATTTGGTTTTCATTCAATACAACTGTGATGCGAAAGGAACGCTTCACGATCTTCCTGCAAAACATGTTGATACGGGAATGGGATTTGAACGTGTGTGTGCAGTTCTGCAAAAGAAAAATTCAAATTATGATACCGATGTTTTCGTTCCAATCATTAACGCTATTGAAAAACTTTCCGGTGTGAGCTATAAAAAAGATGAAGATATGATTCCGATGCGCGTAATTGCAGATCATATCCGCACGTTAACATTTGCAATTGCAGACGGCGCAACACCAAGCAATGAAGGACGTGGTTATGTCTTACGCAGATTGCTTCGCCGCGCCGCTCGTTACGGAAGAAAAATTAACTTGAAAGATCCGTTCCTTTACAAACTTGTTTCTGTCGTCGTAAATAATTTCAGTCAAGTCTTTCCGGAAATAAAAACGAATCAGTCAAATATTGAAAAGATCATTAAAGCGGAAGAAGAAAGTTTTAATATAACGCTAGATCGAGGGTTAGAATTATTTGATGCATTAGTAAAAAAACTTAAAGCATCAAACCAAAAAATTATTTCCGGTGATGATGTTTTTAAGTTATATGATACTTTTGGATTCCCTGCTGATCTAACAGCAATAATGGCTCGCGAAAAAGGATTTGAAATTGATGAAGCTCGTTTTAACGAACTGATGGCTGAACAAAAAGAACGTGCAAGAAAATCTACTAAAGACAAAATGACAATAAAAGAAATACCACTTTCCTTTTATTCAACGGTTGAATTGAAAATAATTGATCCGACCATATTTACGGGTTACGATGAACTTACGTCCGAAGCAAGGGTAATTGGTTTTGAGAAAGATAATGACAAAGAGCTTATTGTTCTCGACCGTTCACCATTTTATGTTGAATCCGGCGGGCAAGTTGGTGATAAAGGAAATTTGATTGTAAATGATGCCTCTCTTAGAGTTGTTAATGTCGTGAAGATTAACAATCAAATGATTCATGTGGTTGAAAACAAAAGCAATGTTGAGATCAAGAACGGAATGAAAGTGATCGCTGAAGTTGATAGAAATAATCGTTGGAATATTATGCGCAATCATTCGGCAACACATTTTTTACACAAAGCACTTAGACAAATTCTCGGTCAGCATGTTCAGCAATCGGGTTCGTACGTCGGTCCGGATTATCTCCGTTTCGATTTCACACATTTCGAAAAATTAAAAGAATCAGAGCTTGAAGCAATTGAATCATTAGTAAACGAAAAGATTAGAGAGAATATAGACCAGCAAACGCATATCAAAACTTTAGAAGAAGCAAAAAAGATGGGTGCTCTAATGTTCTTCGGTGATAAGTACGGTGATACTGTAAGAGTAGTTCAATTCGGAGATTTTACAATGGAATTCTGCGGCGGAACGCATGTACAAAACGGTTCGCAGATAGGTTTGCTTAAGATCGTCAGTGAATCTTCTATTGCTAGCGGGGTAAGAAGAATTGAAGCAGTTACCGGAGCGGGAGTGGAAAAATATATTAAGGAACAGCAATTGAGAATTGAGAATGGCGAATTGAGAATAAATGAATTAACAGATGAAAAGAAAAAACTTGAAAAGGAAATTGCTGCACTTCAACTAAAAGAAAAACTCGGCGGAATTGATTCGATAGTTTCTTCTCCTATTAATGTGAACGGAATAAATTTATTTAAAGGAAAAGTTTCCGCTTCAAATATGGACGAATTAAAATCTATGGGTGATGAACTCCGCGAGAAAATGAAAAGCGGCGTTGGTGTGCTTATCTCACAAATAGAAGATAAAGTTGGTATTGTTGCAGTTGTAAGCGATGACTTGATCAAAGAGAAAAAAATTCTTGCCGGAAATATTGTAAAAGAGGTTGCTAAAATTGTTGGCGGAAGTGGCGGCGGAAAACCTCACCTTGCAACTGCCGGCGGAAAAGATGTTTCCAAGATTGATGAAGCGATAGCTTCAGTAGAGAAACTATTCTAAACTAAAAAAGAGCCGCTAATGCGGCTCTTTTAATATTATGTATTTCTATATTATTTAATCAACTGCATTTTCTTTACAAACTGATAATCAGAAGTTTTCATTTTGCAGAAATAAACTCCGCTTGAAACTTTATAACCGATAGAATTAGTACCGTCCCATTCAACAGTATGATTCCCAGCTTCGAGCTCACCCTTAAAAATTTTCCTTATTAAACTTCCTTTTATATCATAAATGCTTATTTCAACATCACCATGCTTTGCGGTAGAGAATTTTATTTGTGTATTCGGATTAAAAGGATTCGGGTAATTCTGATATAAATTGTACCGATAAATATTTGTATTTTCATTCTCTACGCCTGTTATGTTCGCACGGAAATCAAAATTAACTGTACTTTTGTTTCCCGCAAAATCAAAGACAATAACTTCAACTCTATTGGTAGCAATTTTGTCAATTTCATTTTTTGTTGTTTGAATAAATATTTTCGACCTGCTTGGATCATAAGAGAGAACAACTTGTCTGCCGTTAATTGACATTGTAGAACGTGTTAGATCAATTCCCGAGCCGTATTTATTATCTTTTACAATAACATAAACTTCCGGAAAAGTACTCCAGATTGATCCTTGCTGTGGTCCGTATTCTTCAATAGTAGGCGCTTCATTATCCGTTATTTGATTTAGTTCTATTCCAAGACCAAAAGCACCAAGACGATTTGTTTGGACAATTACAGTATCGCCTTTAATAACTCCGCCGATATGAATCCAGTTTAATAAAGTTTTATCATAAACATACATTGCAATTTTACTTGAATCGGCGATAGAGAAACCTGCTGTTTGAAGTTCTAATGGATAAATTAACATTTTTATTGCAACCGGGGATGTTAGTGTATCTTGTTTAATCGTCTCTCCGCTTTTCGTAAAAGCTACATTCATTATTCTGCTGAAAATAACAAGATTGCTTTCATAACTAGTAAATCCGTAGGACGAACTGCCATGCATAACATTTTTTGAATAGCAGATTCTTTTAACTTTTGGTTCAGTAAATGGTTCTACCGCAGGGAATGAAGGTAAATGAGAAGTAAAGGTTGTAATAACTACATTACCTCCGCTAGTAAGTTTTCCTACTACTGCGCCAATTGCATCACCCGTCGCAGATGCTGCATTTAAAATGAAAGTTGCGCCCGCTACTATTAATTGTTCAACTGATTTTAGAATATTTGTCAACGCACTAGCAATCAACGGAAGAACACCGGAAAAAATATCCTGTATGGTATTGGTAAAACTTGCACTCTTCATTACATCGGAATATTCGTTCGAATAGATCAAATAGTTGTTTCCGTTCAAATAGATTTTAGAATACTTCCTCGGGTAAGAAACTTCATCATAGTATTTTCCATTAATACCAAACGTTACGCCCAAGCCGAGCACAACGGCTACATCAAGTTCTAATCCCAGACTAAAATCATAACCTTTAGCTTCTATCTCTTCGGTTGTAACATCAATAGGTTTATTTAAAACTTGTCCGTACGCAGATTTTATTGTTTGAACTGATTGACCCAATATATCGGTACCAATTGGTAAGCTTTTTGTTTTTGTGAATAGTCCGATCAAAGATGTTCCTGCATTTGTAAGCGGTGTTAAATAATCTTTAGAAAAGTTAAAAGTAGTGCTGTACCATTTATTAGAATTAGCACCAAAGAGATTTATACCACCTCCTCCTTTTAGATTAACAGACAGTCCGTTAAATCCCAAACTTGAATTCAATTTTGCTTCAACGGAAACTTCCGAACCAAGTCCGGCATCAAACAAACTAAAATTTCCGCCGGTTAGAGATACATCATCGCTTCCGGATAAACCGAAATCTAAAGTTGAAAAATTGAAATTGAAAGCTTGAGAAAGCTTAACACTTGTTAGTGTATTATCGGTTATAGACGGATGACTCGGATTAAATCCGTTAAATGTAAGATTAAGCGAAGTATTAATTGACGGATTTAATGCGGTTACTTCCACAGCCTGAAACTCAGCTTTTAATCCAAGACCAATACTTCCTTCCAATCCTAATCCTGTATAAAAATTCACGAATCCATTATCATACATTGAATAAACGCCTGATGCAGCATTCAAAGTTGTAATCAAAGCCGCTAAAACAGCCCCTGCCCCCGGTGATAAAGCCATTCCGGCATACGACATAGTTTCGAGAAGAAATCCCGCTTCTGCCATTTTAACATTATCGCTGCTATATCCCAATCCGGTAAATGAAAATTGCTGGCCAAAAAATGTTTTCATTGTTGCAGAAGTAGAGCCAACAGTCGCAGAAGCAACCGCTGCATTTACTTGGGGAATTTCAACTTCCGCCGTTAAAGAAGCCTCTAATCTTCTACCTAAAAAACGGTTGTTGTCTTGATCTAGTTTAATTTCTATTCCGGCACCGGCAGAACCTTTAATGGAAAGTTTTGCAGCGGAAGCTGAAACGCCGGCACCAATTGCGCCAGCCATTCCGCTTACACCCGCACTGCCTGATGCAAAAATTGTCCATGTTCTGTTAAACGGTGAATTTATTTTTTCCGCATTAATTGTAAATGCCGAGCTGTTAAATGTATAGAATGTATCGCTAACTGTAATACCATTTCCAAGCTTAAAATTCATTTGATTATTTATCATTAGACTATTTGGAAAATCTAATCTGAAAACACCCGGGCGAATAAATCGGCCTAATACATTGTAAGGAACATTACTTGATGTTAGAATTGCTTTTACGTCTTCATTCGATCTAACCGGAATTCCATTTGCATACAAACTGAAATAACAATAACCTGTACCGTTGCTCGGAACCTGAACTTTTTTAATTGAAGGCGCAGATGTAAGAGTATCTAATACAGAAACAACACTTAGAGCAACCGCTGTGATCAAATGCGGTTCACCTGCTTTTCCATGATAGGAACTCAACCCAAAATCATCCGATGCTTTTATATAATACTCTACTCCATCGCCAAACACATTTGCAGCAGGAATTTGTCCTTGATATGTATTGCCGGTTGTCTTTGTCATTGCAGCATTAGCGTAAATCAATTGACCGACAGTACGGTAAAACAATTTTGCCTCTGCAACATTATTTGTATTGTCTGTTACATCCGCAGAGATATTCACATTTGTATTCCGCGTAGCTGATTCGACAATATTATGTTGAATGTTTGGAGCTACGTTTGGAAGAATTGCGATCTGATAAGGGGTTTGTGATGGAGTAAGTTTAGGATCGGACACCGAAACATTCCCATCCGATGCTGTTATATAGTAATCAACACCTGGAGCGTGAACTGAAGCCAATGGAATTGTTGCCGTATAAATTGAACCGGTTTCTTTTTGCATTTGTAAGGAAGTAAAAAAAGTTTGCCCGGTGGTTCTATAATATAATATGGCAGATTGAACGAACGGTTCAATGTCGTCGGTTATCAGTGCATCTATTTTGAAAGCTGTTCCTTCGATCCACGCTTGGTTATGAAATGCTAAAGTGCTTGAAGTCCTTTGAATTTTCGGAATCGATCCCGGGTTATAATAAACCGTATCGGAACTTGTATTTGTCATGTAATCTACTTTTACAACTACTTGCCTATTGAAATTATTTGCAATCGGTTCGGATGATTTATACTGGATTAAATATGAACTTATAATATTCGTCGAAATAAAATCAAATATGTTATTGAAGTTGGAGTGTATATCATAAATTTCACCGTTTGTTGCAGAAGTAATAGGCGAGAATAAAGAATACAGATTTGAATTCGTAAGAACAAAAAAAGTTATTTTACTTTCGGTGCACACAGCCAGTGCTTCATCAATTGTTGCCCCGCCTTGATTTGGATTCTCATCTGTTATAACAATAAATATTTTTTGTGAACCGGGCCTAAACGAAAATGATGAAGCTGATTGTTTGATTGCATAGTACCCGGGTTCCTTACCTCCGTTTGCAGAGTTTTTTGTCCAAACGGAATTCTTAAAGTAATTAGGATCCGAAGTAAGAACGCCGTTATCTTCTATAATTGGATTGCCGCTGTTTGATGTGCTTCCGTATCTGCACAATCCAAGCGCGTAATCAACCCCTGAGGTTGATAATTTATTTACGAAATCAATAACGTTGTTGGATACTGAAGTTTGTTCATCACCCATACTGCCGCTGTTATCCATAATAAAAACAATATCCGTTAAACGTGCGCCGCCGCTTTGTCCGGGTGGTATTAAACTGAAATTATCTAACTCTCTTACACCGTTTTCATAAACTTGAAAATTTGATGCGGTTAATGTTTGTATTGAAGTATTGAATGTGTCTACCAAAGCATTCAAAAACAAATACGGAAAATTCTGAATGTTAAGACTGGTAATATTAATGGCTAACGGACTTGCAAATCCTTCAGCCTGCAGAGAAATATTATCCTTCTTGTTGCTTGAATGATAAATTTCTAGAACACCGTTTTCTATAGTGCGGCTGGTTGGTTTAAACGTGACCAGAATATCTTTGGTCTTGCCGGGAGATAAAGTAAATGCAGCGGCAGTGTTTTCAATTTCCAAATTGATACTGCTTTGAAATTGATTTTTAGATTCATCATAGTCGATCATTGAATATGTTCCGCTATCCAGTATATAAGTAAACTTTGCGTTGGTGGATTTAACAGAATCAATCGTTACTGTTTTTATACTCTGATTTTTTATGCTGAGTCTTATGGTTTTGCTGCTCTTCATATCTACTTTATCAAAATTTAACTGTGATGGTTGTGCCACAAGTGGAGAGGTCCCTTTACCGGAAAGACTTATTGCAATAGGAGAACTGTTCAACTTGTTATTATAGATTAAAAGATTCCCACTGTATGTTGTTTGATTCTGCGGAGTAAATTTTATTTTCAAACTCAATGTATCGGATTTTGAAAGCCAATAATTATTCGTGGTTGTAACTGTGAAGGCGGTATTATTTGTTTCAACTTTGCTTACGAACAGATCAATAGTGCTTTTACTTGTTACTAGTTTGTATGTTGTTTCAGTAGATGAGCCAATAACGTGTTCTCCAAAATCAATACTTGGGTTGACGATTCCGATATCAATCACACCGTTATACGGGATTTGGCTGTATGGTTCGAAATCTACTAACCCATCAATTTTTTCTCCTTTTGCATTGGGGTTATCAATATGAATTGGGCCTGATGGATCTCCCCAAAAATTATTTTCTGCTATAACTGAATTAGTTCCATAGTTCTTAAGAGCATAATTATTTTTGAAAAAATCATTATTAATAATTGTCGGTGTTGCTCCATTTCTTGTAGTGATTGAGTATGAATTATTTTTAAAGCGCGAATTTCTTATTTGTGGTGATGAATTATCTACATTTATATAAATATTATCGAAACCACTGTTTATTATTTGAGCTGTTGAGCCGAATTTAATATTGATAACATCATCACTGCTTGTTAATCCTTTAAATGAAATCCCGTCTGCAACTAAATTTCCTTTTGATGTTGAATTATACCCAACAGTCAAACCGCTGGTTGATGTAAAATATATTTCCGAACCGGTTTCGATAGTAAGCGTTGCATTATCGCGTACGGTTAAACCATTTATGAAATATGGAGAGTGGTTTGAATTTAATGCATAATTAGCTTTGATCGTTCCTTGCAAACATAATCCTGGATACAATACGTTTGAATTATATTGAAGATTTAATATATCTACTGTAGCTGCATCTTCTAATACAATTGGATAATTGCATTTATAAAATTTCGAGTTGTGTATTGTCGCCTCTGTATTTTCAATTAGTATATATGCATTATCAAACGTACAGTTATCAAGTGTTCCATTACCAGAGGCGCTCTTAAAATAAATTTTCGAGTCCGAAGAAGTTGTTCCTTTGAAAACAACCTCATTTGCATTCAGAACCCCCTTCGCGATAGAACTATATCCGACAGTAATCCCCGTTGAAGTGGGGAAAAATATTTCAACACCGTTCTCAATTGTTAAAGTTGCTCCATCTCTTAGAGTAACATTCTCAACATAAAATGGAATACTAATATTCCTCAAAGTGTAATCAGCAATAATGGTTCCCTTTACTTGAATACCATAATTCTGATTATTCGATCCGAATGTGTTGCCGATATGAATTAATTTCCCGCCATCTTCTAAAACAATTGGATATACGCAATTATCAAACGAACTACCGCTGACAGTGATTTCACAGTTTTCAATCCAGAGGTAGGTATTATCGAACGTGCAGTTGCTTAAAGAACCGGATGCAGAATTATTTTTAAAATAAATTCTTGCATCACTTGTCAACATTCCTTTGAAAGTAACTCCGCTCGCCGAAAGATTTCCCTTTGATGAAGAACTGTATCCAACGGTGATATAAGATGACGTCGTAAATCTAACTTCAACACCGTTTTGAATTGTAAGCGTAGCCCCATCACGGATTGTTAATGAGCCCGTAACAACATAAGGATTGCTTGAAGAAGTCCATGTTGTATTGGAATTAATTGTTCCTTGAACATTTGTTTGAGAATGCAAAGCTGAGATCAGTAGAAACGATAATAACACACAGAGTAAGTAGCGATTAGACATTTTTACCCTCGCGCGGTTGGTCAATGATAAAAAATTTATACTAATATCATTTCAACTACAACAAAATAATAAGTAGAGTAAAAAATGTAATTGAGATATAAGGTCACGCAATCTTAATTCTAATTTAGAATTTCTTTGTATCTGGAATGAATAATTAGGTTTTAGAATATTTATAACAGTCCGTTGAATGATCGTTCACCATTCCAACTGCCTGCATAAAAGCATAACAAATTGTAGAACCAACAAATTTGAATCCGTGTTTTTTCAAATCTTTGCCCATCGCATCTGATTCATTTGTCATCGCGGGAATTTCTATTAGCGATTTCCGTTTGTTAATAATTGTCTTACCATTTACAAATTGCCAAATGTATTTATCGAACGAACCGAATTCATTTTGAATAGAGAGAAAACATTTTGCGTTTTGAATTGCTGCTGCAATTTTTAATTTGTTGCGTACAATTCCATCATTTTGCAAAAGTTGTTTAACCTTTTTTGAATCGTACTTAGTTATTTTTTTCGCATCAAAATTATTAAATGCTTTGCGGTAGTTTTCCCGCTTACGAAGAATTGTAATCCAACTTAATCCCGCTTGTGCCCCTTCAAGAATCAACATCTCAAAAAGTTTTCTATCCTCATGTACGGGCACTCCCCATTCTTCATCATGATATTTTTGATAAAGAGGATCGTTACCCGCCCACTGGCAACGTTGTTTCATTTAATCTCCTGTGATTTGTGATTAGTTATTGGTGATTGGATCAGAATATTGTTCTAATCACTATTTAATCCAAACTGTTTTTATGTTAACAAATTCCTTTATTCCATAATGTGAAAGTTCTCTTCCGTATCCGGAATTTTTTATTCCACCAAACGGCAATCGCGGATCTGATTTTACCATTCCGTTAATAAATACTGAACCGCTTTCTATTTTACCCGCTAACACTTTTGCTTTTGTAATGTCTGATGTCCATAACGAAGCGCCGAGTCCGAACGAAGAATCATTTGCAATTCTAATTGCATCGTTTTCATCTTTTGCTTTTATTAGTGATGCAACAGGACCAAAAATTTCTTCATCATATGCGGGCATTCCTTTCGAGAGATTTGAAAGAATTGTCGGTGCATAATAAAATCCTTCTCGATCAATTCTTTTTCCTCCGCATAAAACTATCGCGCCTTTTTCCACAGATTGCTTTACTTGAGCAACTAATTCATTCAATAAATCTTCACGTGCAATCGGACCAAGTTGTGTTGTGGGTTCCATGGGATTTCCAACTTTCACATTTTTCATCGAATCAACAAATTTCTTTTCAAACTCATTATAAATTTTTTCTACAACAATAAATCTTTTTGCAGCAATACAGCTTTGACCGTTATTAATCAATCGTGCGTTAACTGCTGTTGTAACCGCTTCATCAATGTTTGCATCATCAAGAACAATAAACGGATCGCTTCCGCCTAATTCTAAAACTATTTTTTTTAATTCCGATCCGCAAAATTGTGCAACTTGTTTACCCGCCTGCTCGCTTCCGGTTAACGTTACTGCTTTTACATGCGGGTGATCAATTATTTCTTTTACAATAGATGAACCGATAAGCAAAGTTTTAAAAGTATTTTGGGGAAATCCGGCTTTCGCGAAAATTTCTTCAATTGCTAAAGCGCTCATCGGAACATTTGATGCATGTTTAAGCAGACAAACATTTCCCGCCATTAAAGCCGGCGCTGCAAAACGGAATACCTGCCAGAATGGAAAATTCCACGGCATTATTGCTAATATGATTCCTAACGGATCGAAACGGACATAACTTTGAGAAGCATCTGTTTGAATAATTTCTTCATTCAGAATTTTTTCTGCATTATTAGAATAGTATTCGCAGACTAACGCACACTTTTCAACTTCTGCAATTGCTTGAATAACCGTTTTCCCCATTTCAAGCGTAAGAATATTTCCGTAATGTTCTTTTTTTTCACGAAGGATTTGAGCCGCATTTTTCATTAAATCTACGCGTAAAGAATAATCCGTTTCCCTCCATTTCAGAAAAGCATCATTTGCCGCATCTATCATTATCATAACCTGATGGGAAGAATGTTCCTTGAATACTTTTTCGGTTTTTCCCGTTGCCGGGTTAATTGTTTGAATAGCCATGATCTATTTTCCTTTTGTGTCCAAAAAAAATCTTAGAAAAGAAATTTTCGACAAAGAAAAAAAAATTTATTATGTTCCATCTGAAATTACTCAGAAAATCTTTCACAATAAATTATTGTTCTTTATGAAAAAACCCAGTCCTAAAAATTTTGTTCTTGATACAAACGTAATCCTTCACGATCCAACTTGCATAAATCACTTCCAGGAAAATAATATAATCATTCCGCTTGTCGTAATAGAGGAGTTAGACCACTTCAAACGCGGTAATCAAGTGATTAATTTGAATGCACGCGAATTTGCCCGCACGCTCGATTCAATTACCGGGAACGAGATTTTTAACGGCGGCGTATCTCTTGGAAGAGGAAAAGGAAAGGTTAGAATTGTAATAACCCGCGGATTAGCTCAGGAAATTCATGATGTATTCCGCGAAGACAACGTTGATCATAGAGTTCTAAGCGCTGCGTTTGAAGCCAATAAAACAGGCAAAGAAAAGGCGCGGACGATCCTTGTAACGAAAGACGTAAATCTCCGCATGAAAGCAAAAGCGCTTGGAATTCCTGCGGAAGATTATACTACGGACCGTGTATTAAATGTTGAAGAACTTTACAGCGGCAAAATTATTGTGGAAGATTTTGACGACGATATTTTACAGCGACTCTATCAACCGCCGTTTGAAGTTCCCGCAAAACAAATCCTCAAGAAAATTAAAAGTGAGGCAGTTCCTAATAAGTATTTTATAATGCGTAATTCAAGCCGTTCCATACTTTCCTGTCTTGATCAAGAGATGGAAAAATTTAAGCGTATTGATAAACAAGTCGCTTATGGAATTAAGCCAAGAAACGCAGAACAAACTTTTGCAGTTGATGCACTTATTAATTCCGATATCCCCCTCGTTTCAATGACCGGAAAAGCGGGCACCGGAAAAACCTTACTTGCGCTTGCGTGCGCACTTCAAGTAAGAAAAAATTATAGACAGATATATATAGCTCGCCCGGTAGTTCCATTAAGCAACAAAGATATTGGTTACCTGCCCGGCGATGTGGAAAGCAAACTTGCACCGTACATGCAGCCGTTGTGGGATAATTTAAAAGTCATTCAAGATCAATTTCCGGAAACCGACAAAAGCTACCAGCTTATTAATGCACTTATAAAAGATGAGAAACTTGTAATTGAGCCTCTCAGTTACATTAGGGGAAGAAGTCTGCAAAGAATCTATTTTATTGTTGATGAAGCGCAGAATCTTACTCCGCATGAAATTAAAACTATTATTACCCGCGCGGGAGAAGGCGCAAAGATTGTTTTAACCGGAGATATTTACCAGATAGATCACCCATATCTTGATTCGCAATCAAACGGACTTTCTTATTTGATCGAACATTTCAAGGGACAAAAACTTTACGCGCATGTAAATCTTGAGAAAGGCGAACGCAGCGAGTTGGCTGAGTTAGCAAGCAATCTTTTATAATTCTAAGTTTTCAATTGTTAAGTTTACTTCATCTAGGAACTCAAGCGCTTAGGTTCTTCTAAAAAATATCCATGTTCAATTTTCGGTGGACGCAATAGTTTAATGATTGTATAATTGCTCATCGAAATCTTGATAGGATTAATTTATGAACACAGTTTCAAGCCAAAACACATCTCCTTCTTTGTTAGAGATGGAGCGTGCATACAAAAAGAGCGATGGCTCCTACGATGGGATTTTTTATCTCGCTGTCCGCAGTACGGGAATTTTCTGCCGCCCATCTTGTTCTGCAAGAAAACCATTGCCAAAAAATGTTGAGTACTTTCCATCTGCACGTGAAGCAGTCTTTGCCGGTTATCGTCCATGCAAACGCTGCCGTCCTCTTGAAGCTCATGGGACTCCGCCTGAATGGGTAACTAAATTGCTTAATATGATTGATGCGAATCCAACGTCTCGCTATAACGATGCATTTCTTCGTTCAATAAAAATCGATCCTGCGCGTGCAAGAAGATATTTTTTGAAAAATTACAACATGACATTCCAAGCATACTGCCGCGGAAGACGATTGGGAATTTCTTTCGAGCAGATTCGACAAGGGATGGATCTTGATGATGTAGCGCTCGGATACGGATATGAATCTCATAGCGGATTCCGCGATGCATTTGTAAAAACTTTCGGTACACCGCCTGGCAAGAGTAAATCAAAAGATTGCATTGTTACTGCGTGGATCGAGAGTCCTATGGGACCGCTAGTTACAGCCGCAACCGAAAAAGGAATTTGCCTGCTGGAATTTTCCGACCGCAGAATGCTCGATGCTCAGTTTACAACTTTGCGGAAATTATTTAAGAGTCCGGTTGTTCCCGGAGAGAATAAACACATTGATCTCCTTAAGAAGGAACTGAAAAAATATTTTGAAGGTTCTCTGAAAGGATTTACCGTTCCTATTATTTATCCCGGCAGTCCGTTCCAACAAAAAGTATGGAACGAGTTATTAAAAATTCCGCTGGGGAAAACTGTTTCTTATGAAGCGATTGCTAAAAAAGTAGGAACTCCAAAAGCACAGCGCGCAGTTGGACATGCAAACGGATTGAACAGAATCGCAATTGTCATTCCGTGTCACCGTGTAGTTAATAAGAATGGAAATCTCGGTGGATACGGCGGTGGACTTTGGCGTAAACAACGATTGCTTGAGCTTGAACAAGGAATTCAAAAGTGATTAGTTGCTGGTGATTGATTTTTAGAAAACAACTAATCACCAACTAAAACTTCCACATCGAATCTATTGCAAATGTTATTCTCTTTGCAGTATTCGGACTAACTACAGATTGAAAATCCGGAGTTCCAAAATTCATTTCTAGAAATCCGAAATCAAAACCGCAGCCCATTCCCCAATTAAATTTATCAAATCCGCCGAATGAAAATCCTGTTCTCAATGCAAAAAATCCGAACTCCCAATCAGCGCCAACTGAGAATCTTGGTTTCTTTGAATTGTTCGGCTGATCATTAAATCCTTGGTTGTAATCAAATGCCAGCATCAATTTATTATTAATGTGCATTGATGCACCAAGACGCAGCGCTGTTGCAAGCTGAGTGGAAAATTCGTTGACATATTTGCCGTTGTCTTTTCCCGTAAGCGCTTTAATTAAAGAATCGCGCTGGCTTTGGTTTGTAAGATCATCAAGATAGATCGGCATGTTCGAAGAATACTCAGCAGCATTTTTATTCCATTTAACGCTTCCAATGTCTGTAATTGCAAATCCGAAAGACCAAACATCGTTTAATTTTGCATTTACACCAAGATCGAAACCGACACCGCTCCCCGCCGGAGTTGGAAACGGAGAAAACTTAGAATCTTTTTTTGTTGTTGTGCTTTTATCAAAATCGTACTTCACATTAAAATCCGGAGAGAAGGCGGCATGCGCAAGAAAATCTCCTTTACCGGTTATAACACTTCCATCACCCGTAGTTAATTGTGTGCTGACGTGATCGAGTCCCGCGTAAGCAAATCCTTGAATTATATTTAACGAAACGCCGACAGAAACTTCTTGAAATACCGGTAGGATATCCAAGCTGCGCGCGTATGAAAGAGAATATTTACGCAGCCACCATGCTTTTAGTTTTGTATCATCAAAATTATAAACTTGATTGACCGGATTTCCGTCCATGGCGATACTTACAATTCCTTGAGGAAAAGTAACGTTGGAAGAAATAATATCGCCCATTGAAAACGCAAACGTTCCAAAATCATTACTTGGTTTAATGGAGATGGCAAAATATTGAATTTGAACATCGCCCGTTATAGCACCGCCGTCGGCAAACAAATTTTTAAATCTGTCTTTATCGGAATTTGTTAAGGTTCTGCCGACTGTTTTTCCGTTTGCGTCGGTAGTTTTGTAGCCGAAGAAATAATTGTATTCATCAACCGACATAAAATTTGTGCCTATACTGCCGGACAAAGAAGGAAGCGGAAAAGGAATTATTAACTCAACGCTTTTGGAAAATCCATCAAATAAATTTGCGGGATTATTTCCCAGCGCGCGGAGACCAAAAGATGATGTAACGTTAGTCTTGCCCATCGCGGCAGAACGTGCATCGCTCATTCCAATTGAACCGCCGGATTGTGAATAAGCCTTTGCAGAGAGAACGAAAACTATAACGAAAAATAATTTGTATGATTTCATTTTCAGTTCTCCTTCGGATTAATATGATAACTCATTGAACCCGAAGCAAGGAACTTGATAAAATTATCTGTCTTAAACTTTACCGGTTGATTATTATTTCCCGATGTATTGAATTTAATCCTAACACGCATATAAGCCGCTTCAGAGATTTTAACTATTTCATTTTTTAGTGCCTTCACTGTTACGTTTTGAACGGTGTTTGATGTAACGTTTCCATCTGCATCAACCGCGGCCCCATTTACACTAACAACTGTATCCTGGTCTGAATACTTGGGCGGGAAATACATTAAAAAATTATTGTACTGATCGAAGAGTTTACCCGTAAACTTTAACGATGCCGGAATTCCATTTGTGATTGTCAAAGAAGCGTCGAGAGTATTCCCATCTTTTATTCTATCGCGAACATCCTTTTTAAAATCAACATTAACCGAATCGGAAAATTCTCCTCCGCTCAAACCGAACTCTAACGGAAATTCCATTTTAATATTTACGGTTACCTGATCGTTCTTGTTCAAACTTATTGTTTTATTATTTGGATTAACCGTTCCCCCGGCATAAACTATAATTGAATCCGGGAATTGAGAAAATTTATTGAAGAACTTGCTTACACTGTCTGCATTAAATGTAACTACCGGATTAGCCTGTGAAATAAGTGTTCTATCAAGAGTTCTTGAACTTAAAGACATTACGCTTCTCTGCCCTATTGCATTACGCGCTTCAACAGTTCCGTCAATGTTAAATTCAATATCCGCAGTTGATTCAAACCGGAGTTCGATCTTCGGATTTATCAAATTGATTTGCTGAAACTGTAGTTTCCTTTGAATATCCTTAACATCAAGAGATGCGGCACTTCTTGTTTTTTCCAACACTGTTGGTTTTAATTGTCCTGTATATTCAGACACCATGAGCTTACGGTACCTGGTTTTTATTCTCAATGAATTGTTCGGTAATGTAATTTGCTGTCCGTTGCTTCCTGTTGAAGAAATTTTAGATTCCAGACTCAATAGATTTTTTACTTTTACTCCGGGTGAAATGGGAATTGAATTCACTTTAGCGGTTTGCAAAGGAAGAATTTCTATTGGTCCGGATAGCTGGGCAACTACTTCTCCCGACCCGGTATTTTTGAGAACTAAATTTCTAAGAGTAACTCTTACAGGTGAAGGGAAAAAGTTTGTAATCTCAAGATCGATAAGACCCGATTCGATTTTTATTGATTCAAACTGATTCGCCAGACTAAAATTTCCTGTTACATTAGTTTCCGGAATGGGCGGAAGAACAACCTGCATACCAGGACTGACAGGCGGACTGATCCATGAAAAATCAAGATCTGAAGTAACGGAATCGGAGTTTACGCTGATTGCTCCATTAACTCCGGGTAAATCCGATTTCAGTTTATCGCTTAATACTATCTTATCCATTTGTTGTGTGCTTGTATAGTAGAGTAAATTTCTGTTCGTAACATCCGTGTAATGTTGGATCGAAGTAGATTTGTTTTCAATAATATCAATCATCGTATAGCTTTTGTTTGCTATCGGTACATTCAGTGTAACATCCCAATTCGGCGCTGTTGGTTCTTTTATATTGCATGATTGAATCAACGCGGTAAGGAACATAAAAATAACAACACAGTATATTTTCGAATGCCTTTTAACTAAATTCATTTTAATCCCTTTTGAATTATACAGCTTAACTACACGAGAAAAGGTAGAGATAAATTTCTGTTTGAGCAAGGATAGAAAACACAATTGTGATTTGTTCTCTGTGGTTGAAACTACTGTGAACTGGATTGCAAAAGGTGTTTGTGAACAACATAAAGCTGCTTGTGTTGAATTGTTCAAATAGATTTACGCAAAGAAATAAATGACTTACAACCAATCTTCTCCTTAAAAGAAAGGGTTTTTTTATTCATGAATAATTTTAATCGGACAATTGATCCGCAACACAATATTTTCATCTTTATATAATATGTATTGAAAAGAAATGATTATTTTTGAATTGCTTTTTTTCAAAAATATTTTCATCCGGAGGAAATACTCATGGCAATTATGATTACTGATGAATGCATCTCTTGTAACGCTTGCGAAGCCGAATGTCCGAATACCGCTATCTATTCACCTGGATTAGCTTATAACATCGGTGTGCAAGAATACACAGCTTTATCGGAAGAGCACACATACATCGTTCCAGAAAAATGTACCGAGTGTGTTGGTTTTTACAATGAGCCACAATGCATTCCTGCCTGCCCAACAGAAGCAATCGCACCAAATCCAAATCATGTAGAAACAAAAGAACAATTGGCTGCAAAGAAAGAACATTTGGATAAAGTAGGAAGATAACTTTTCTGTTTATTTATAAAACCCCGACCAAGTCGGGGTTTTTTTATTTTAAACGGAACTTAGCTCGGGGCTCTCCTTTATAAGAATCAGCATATTGGGCATACAATGAAATTTATATTAATTAGCGCGTTGCTGTTTTTTTCTCCATTTATCTTAATTGCTCAGAAAGATTCAACGTTTTTAAAAAGAAATGAGAAGAATAAAATTGAGCTCAATAATAGTCTGAATAATAAATTACAAAGGTTTCGGCAACTTCCACCAAGAACATTGATTATTAAAATGAAAGATCTCCAAAAAATTAAAAACTTAAGAGAAAATCCTTTTATTGTTATCGACGACACCTCAAGTTTTTCAACGGATGAATTAGCAAGCGGTTTATCGGAAGAGGAATTAGCCCAGTATAAGAAAAATAAAGAGAAAATAATGAGATTATTAATAATTCCGCCCTCTGAAGAGGAAACTTATCCTACACTTGCTAAAATTAGAAATATATTAGGAGCGGCTCAAACAATTGGCGTAATAATCATCTTATTTCTGAGTATTTTATGAAACTTTTCTTCGAGATATTATTTTTCTTAATAATAATTACCTCTCAATCGTTTTCTCAAATAGAACATGATACTAGCAAAATTTTAAATAATAAAAAAATTACGACCAAAGAAAAGAAACAGCTAAACGCAGACTTTAATGGATTAGATACGGAAAGACTAAATCGTCTCGAAATTCGGCAGGAAAATTTTATGGTCCCTCTGAATTTCAAAATTTATCAGAAAATATTTGCCGATGAAAAATTTGAGATCTATAATTTTTCGCAGGAATATCTTAACAGCGGACTTAGCAATGGTGAGTTAATGATTTTCGATCAGAACAAATTTCTAACTAAAAGAATGTTGTCCGATATTTATGGTGAAGATATTATTGATCTAAAAAAGATATTTGAGACGCTAGGGATTACAAAAGACCAGATAGTAATGATTGCTGCTATTCTAAGATTCTTTTTATATAACCCTTTCCTTTAAGAAAAATATTAAATTAATTATTACAAAAAACGGTCTGCCAATCTATAGCACTCATGAACAAACAAAATATTTTATTTATAAATTAGCTGAACCCATCTCTTTATTAAGAATCTTGTTGTGTAAATATTTTTTTTAGTTATATTGCTATAACTTCTTTCCGTAAGGGTTTGTATAACTATTAATAATTAAAAAATGAACCAGAAATATAGGGCTATTTTTATACTTTTTTTTATAAGTCCGCTTTGTCTTGTTAAGTTACTCGCGCAAGAAGATCAGAGTCTATTTCTCTTTCAACTAGAAGATCATCCTTATACTATTCTGCAAGTATCTCCAATTTTAAAAAAAGAAAACACAAACACATATAATTGGCATGATCCGATTACAAAACTTCCTAACGATTTTTATACTTTTGGTCAAAATGTTTTTAACACAAATAGTATTAGTACAATTGCCGGCTTAACTTTTTTAACGGGGTTTCTCATTTCAGTGGATCACGAAACTATTAAACCATTTAGGACTGGTTACAAAACGTCTCCTACAATAAATGAGTGGAGTAAAAATATTTCTTGGTTAGGTGGCGGCGAATTTCATTTATTAATGGCTTCGGCTTTTGGCGGGGTTGGCCTTATTTTTAATGATAACCGAGCAGTGAGAACCGCCCTTCAAATGGTTGAAGCAGAACTTGCAACAGGGCTTACTGTTCAAATCCTAAAACGCATCAGCGGAAGAGAAAGTCCACAGTCTGCAACAAACTTTCACGGATTGTTTAGACCATTTCCAAACATGAAAGATTATTCACGCGATGAAACTAAATATTATTCTTTTCCTTCAGGACATGTTTCAACATCTGTTGCTGTGCTAACTGTAATTGCAGATAATTATCCTGAAGTTTCCTGGATTAAACCTGTAGGCTATTCGGCAATTGGTTTGATAGGAATCGGTTTAGTTGCAAGAGGTTGGCATTGGTTTAGCGATTATCCTTTAGCTGTAGCCGTAGGATATTTGTTTGGTAAGGCTATAACGGGCCGAAATAATTTAACACAAAATGTTGATGGTAATTCGTCTTTATTAATTTATCCAGATTATAAAAATGGCATGGGGCTTGGTTTCGCTTATCATTTTTGATTCATTCTGTTTTCAAGAAACATTTTTATAAAAAGTCACCGCAGTTTTAGACTCTTGTCTAAAAAACTAACCCTTTCTCACTTTGTGGTTTTATAGCTCCGACTCATTTAGAGCCACCGCGGTGACCATAGTAATACTCGTAAATTACGACCGAAAATTAAAGTCAATAATTTTTGTATGTAAATATTCAGTACCTGCTTCTTTTACTATTGTAATTTTTACGATTTCATAAAGACATCTAAAATAATTCCCTACGTAAAACATATAATCATTATAATTGTACAAAACTTTTTCTATCACAATTGAAATTCGAAATGCGATACATAATTGCGATTCTAATATTTCTTATTCTAATCCCGGCTTGCACAAAAGATGTTCCCGAAACCGAAAAAAAAATAATCAAAACCGCCGATGAAGAGAATGCACGAAAAACTATTCAAAGTTTTGTTGATGCATATAACAGCAAAGATTTAGAAAAAGCGCTTTTTTCTTTTGATTTAAACTATAAAGGTGTGGTCGCCGATTCCGACAATCTTGCCGGAGTTGATGCGCTTCGTAATGAGTTGGTAAATTCACAAAAGAAATTTCCTGAAGGAATTTGGAAAATAACAATTGATGAGGAAATTATTTCAGGTGAGTTTGCATATTTTATTTGCAGCGGTTCTTTTCTAATGCCGGATGTTATAGAAAAGAAATTAAATCCGATTTATTCAGAAAAAAGTGTAAGAATCTTAAAGAAACAAAAAGACGGCTCTTGGAAAATTTATAGATATGTTTCTACACCAATTTTTACTTACGATCAGAAATAGATTTTAACTGCTCTTTGATCGCTTCCCACCATATTTGCAGCATTTTTTTATCTGCTTTTAAAATATCCATTCTAGTCACATTCTCCGGCGGTGGAAAATGATTTGTTATTGTTTGAAACAGAACCTCTCTTTTTATTTGAGAAGCGCGCGGAATAATCGCAAGAAGCGTTAGCATGTCTGATTTCTGTGCCATAGAAATAATATTATCAATAGAATTATTGCCGCCGTTATTGTAATCAAGTTTTTTAATTTCTTGTATTAATGTATCCGGCGCATCTGAACGGTAAGGAATTCCGGGTTTGTTCCCGTTCATTATATCGCAAACATATTTTTCATTAAGAAAATAGCTTTCATTATTATTATTGATTTCCGTAAAGCCAAAATTCACAGAGATATTTACATTCTCAAATTCATCAACGGAAACCGTGTACTCACCGCCCTGATCAATTATAGAATTATTTTTAAGATCTACGGCAAAATCCGGTTCTTCGGAAATATTTTTGATTTTAATAGAACCTTTTTCTAGCCTAATTCTATTGTCGCCGTCCTTGGCTTTTTTCAAAACTATGATTGAATTCTGATAGACAACAATACTTCCTAAGCGGGGTATTAAAATTTCCGCTTTTGAATTGTCGCCGCTTAGTAAACTTTCGCCCTCGGAAATCGTTCCCGAGCTATTGTCCTTCCCGTTAATAAGTATCCTGCCCTCTGCGGTTTTTATTTTCCATGGAGAATTGTTTTTTTGTAAATCATAAACTAAATAAGCTGTTGCAAGCAGAACAATCGGAAGAAATATTAATATTATCCTAGACCAATTTATTCTTGATGGAGAAAGAATTGCTTTTGAAATTCCGGAAGCCATTAATGTCATTGATAATGTTTTTTTACGAAGTGTGTCGCTCGATCCCAGAACGCTTTTTTCAAGATTAATTTGCTCTTCTTTAATCTTTTCAGGATTTGAAGCAATTTTTTCTTTTAACTCGTCTTTTATACTTCTTTCCAAAAGTTTTGATGAAAACGCTTGGATTATTCCTTCCGGCGGTTCTACAGTATTAGTAAGATCTTTCAATTTATCGAAATAGTTTTTTAGCTTCTTGTATTCATTAAAACATTTATCGCAAGTACGTAGATGAACTTCTATTTCCCGTTTCATAAAACCATCGGAAAGTTCATCTACAAAATCATGGAGCCCAATTTTTACTTCTTCGCAGTTCATACGGAAATTTTATTTATTAAATATTCTCGAGTGTTAATTAACTTACTTTTTATTTCGTCTATTTCTAATCCTTCAAAAAAATTGTTAATTTCTTTATAGCTGTATCCTTCGATATCATGAAGTATAATTATGATTCTATCATCTTGGGGGAGCGACAATATGTGGCTTTCCAAAAATTCACGCTCGGATGAAATTTTTATCGGTTTTTTTCTCTCTGCATAAGTAGCATCCCTATTATTCAACATTCTTATAGAATATTCTATAGCTATATTTTTCATCCAAATTGAGAAAGGAATTTTTCCATTATATTCTTTTATTTTTTCCCATGATTTTACAAAAGTATGAAGTGTGACTTTTTGTGCCTCATCGGCATTGGAAAGGAGGCGGTAGGAAACAGTGTATACGTTCCTGAGATTAATTTCACATAAATCGGTAAACGATCGTTTTCTTCCCTCTTTGGAAAGCCCGATTAAATATTCAACATAGTTTGTGTTATCAACTGTCAAGGTTTCATCTTAATATTATTTAAATACCGTATAAAAGCGGATTAAAGCAAAATCTTCAATTATTACATAAATATGATATAAATAAAATGACTTTCCATCAAGCAAAAATTCATATCTTATCAATTGTAATTCAAAATGCTTTATCTCGATAACTAAGTTATAAACTACTGCCTTTCCGTAGAATTGACTTAGTCACAGTAGCTTATTACGTTGAAGAAGTGAGTTGTCTGTTTATTGGACTTTATAAGTGATTCTAATAGTAACAGAGGTATAAAAATATGTTGAAGCGGGAAAAAGAATTTAGATATTCCGATAAACCTGAGCCTCATAAAGAGCGAACACGAGAAATTTTAAGAACACACCCGGAAGTAAGAAAATTTATAGGTCGTAATCCAAACAGCATTTATTTTATAATTGTAGTTGTTGCTTTACAAATTACAATTGCTGTTTTACTCAGCGGTCAAGAATGGTGGCTTGCATTAATTATTGCATACTTAGTTGGTGCATTTGCCAATCATTCCTTGTTTGTTTTAATACATGAATCTTGTCACAATTTAATTTTTAAGAGCAGAACCGCTAACAAGATTGCCGGAATTATTTGCGATCTACCGATGAGCATTCCCACTTGTATATCATTTAGAAGTTACCATCTGAAGCACCACTCGTTTCAGGGCAATTACTATCTTGATGCCGATCTTGCAAGTAAATGGGAAGCAAAGCTTATTGGGAATACTTTTATCGGGAAAGCATTGTGGCTTTTACTATTTCCAATATTTCAGGGTCTGCGTCCACCGAGACTAAAAGAAATTAATTTTATGAGTACGTGGACAATAATTAATTGGATCGTTGTTTTTGGATTTGATGTCATGCTGATTTATTTTTTTGGCTGGATTTCGTTTTTATATATGTTCGCCTCCCTTTTCTTCTCTATCGGTCTTCATCCGTTGGGGGCCCGCTGGATTCAAGAACATTTTCTAACTTATCCGCCACAAGAAACATACAGTTATTACGGTCCTCTAAATATCGTGGCTCTAAATGTCGGTTATCATAATGAGCATCATGATTTCCCTTCTATTCCGTGGAATAAACTTCCTAAATTGAAAAGTGCCGCTCCTGAATTTTATGATACACTGGTCTCGCACAAATCATGGTTGAAGTTATGGTTGAAATTTTTATTTGATCCTAGTCTTTCGCTTTACTCCAGAATGGTCCGGACAAATAAAGGAAGCGTTCCAATAACTCAAGAATAAATAATTTTTAGAAAAGATTAATTTGAATAGACCACTTTTAAGTAAACTAGAACTTCTCGGCACTTTACATCACGATACAAAACAATTGTGGGGAAAAATGTCCGCTCAACACATGATTGAGCACTTAATTCTTGCAGTTAGAATGAGTAACGGCAAATTAAATATTAGCTGTTTTAATCCGCCGGAAAAGATTCCAACACTAAAAAGATTTTTAATGAGTGGAAGACCTCTGCCCAAAGAATTTATCAATCCGCTTATCGGGGAAGGGTTGCTACCTTTAGAATATGAAAATCTAGAAGGAGCAAAATTAGTTCTAAAGAAAGAGGTAGAAGATTATTACAAATACTTTGAAGAACATCCCGATGCTTCTTTAGTTAATCCTACTTTTGGTGAACTCAATAAAAACGAATGGGACGTCTTTCATGAAAAACATTTTACACATCATTTGGGACAGTTTGGAATAATCCAGTAAAAAATATTGCCTTTGTAAGATCTTCTAAATTAAAACTTAGAACTTTGTTTAATAAACCTCTTTTCTCTCTCCTAATTTTTACGGATTTTGTTATTAAAATTTCAGTTCTCAATGTCAAATTTAAGGTATCCGGCTATAATCTTTTTCGCAGTTGTTACTTTATCTTTAATACTGCCGATATTTTACTATCCGCATCTTCCCGAAACAATCGTATCGCATTATAATATCAGAAATGAACCCGACGCATGGATGAGTAAACAAATATCCATCATTATTCATTTCGTTACGATGGCATCTCTTGCCGTAATGTTCTCTTGTATTATATTTTTTGTACCAAAACTACCGAAGTCAATGATTAATCTTCCCAATAAAGATTATTGGTTAAACGAAAAGAATCGTGAAGAAACATTTATTGTTTTCCGCAAATTTATTTTCTGGCTTGGAAGCATTACAATGGGATTTCTATCGCTTATAATTCAGGAAGTATATAACACAAATATAACCGGCAAAGGCAAGTTAACATTTGCCGTATGGGTCTATCTTGCTATTATGCTTATTACCACATCCTTTCTAATAATTAAGATGATAATTTATTTTTCTAAAATTGACAAACAGCCTTAACGGGAACTTTATAATGAAAAAGATTTTTACAGTTCTTTTTACGTTCATTCTTTTCATCACATCAAATCATGCCTATCAAAAAGAAATTATTTCTATTATTCCCAAACCGGCAAAAATAGAATTGTCCAGAGGTGATTTTAAATTTTCAAATCACACAAAAATTTGGTTAAGTGAACCGTCCGAAGAACTTCAAAAATTGGGAGACTTGATTTCATCAAGCGTTAATCAATCAACTAGTTTGAAATTATTTGCTACCGCAAAAATGACGCGCGATGTTCCGAGAAGTCTTGTACTGCTTCAGTTAAATAAAGATTTTCAATCCCAAGAAGCATATACGCTTGATGTTAAACCTCATAAAATTATAATTACTGCTGGAAGCGGTGCGGGAATTTTTTACGCTATTCAATCTTTGCTTCAATTAATTCCAGTCAATGCAAATAAATATAATTATTCAATTCCATGTGTTTTAATAAAAGATTCTCCAAGATTTCAGTGGCGCGGAATGCATCTTGATGTTTGCAGACATTTCTTTCCTGTTGAGTTCATAAAAAAATATATTGATGTTCTTGCCTCATACAAAATGAATTCTTTTCATTGGCACTTAACTGAAGATCAAGGTTGGAGAATTGAAATTAAAAAATATCCAAAGCTTACTGAGATTGGTGCCTGGCGCAAAGAAACTATGGGAGATGGAAAACCTTACGGCGGGTTTTATACACAAGCTCAGATACGTGAAGTTGTTGCATACGCAAAAGAAAGATTCATTACCGTTGTTCCGGAAATTGAAATGCCAGGACACGCACTTGCTGCAATAACAGCTTATCCGGAATTGTCATGCACGGGTGGTCCATTCGAAGTCGGAACAAAGTGGGGAGTTTATGAAGATGTTTACTGCGCAGGCAACGACAAAGTTTTTGATTTCTTGCAAGATGTTTTAACTGAAGTATTAAATCTTTTTCCAAGTGAATACATCCATATCGGCGGTGATGAAGTTCCTAAAGACAGATGGAAAGTTTGCCCGAAATGCCAAGCACGAATTAAATCGGAAGGTTTGAAAGATGAAGCAGAGTTGCAAAGTTATTTCATTCAACGTGTTGAAAAATATTTGAATTCAAAAGGAAGAAGGATTATTGGCTGGGATGAGATTCTTGAGGGCGGACTTGCGCCGAATGCTGCGGTAATGAGTTGGCGCGGAGAGGACGGCGGAATTGCAGCAGCTAAAGCAAAACACAATGTTGTGATGAGTCCGGGTGCATATTGCTACTTCGATCGTTACCAAGGATTAAACGGAGAGCCGAAAGCAATCGGAGGTTATACAAATTTAGAAAAAGTTTATTCATACGAGCCGGTACCGAATGCTTTAACTGCCGGCGAAGCAAAATATATAATGGGTGCTCAAGCAAATGTTTGGACGGAATACATTGAAACAACAAATCACGTTGAATATATGCTGCTGCCGAGAATGCTCGCTCTTAGTGAAGTAGTATGGTCGCCTAAAGAATTAAGAGATTATAATGACTTCTCAAAAAGAATAGAAAAACATTATGACCTTCTTTCAAAGAAGAATTATAATATCCGTGTTCCGGCTCCGATTGAAGAGAGCGAAGAACTTCTAATAACCGACAAGAAACCAATTGAGCTAATAAAACCAATTAAGAATTCCACAGTTCGTTATACTCTTGATGGAAGCGAGCCGACTGAAAAATCAAAAGCTTACGTTAAACCTTTAAAAATTTCTAAAGCATCTCTGCTTAAAGCAAAAACATTTTTGAAAAACGGAAAGACAAGTGTTACCGCATCATTAACGATCAGCATTATTGATACAACTGTAAACGGACTCAATTATAATTATTATGAAGGAGACTGGACTGGGCTTCCAAATTTTGAATCACTTACTCCAATTAAAAGCGGAAAGATCTACAAAATTTCTTTGCACGAAGTAAAGCCGCGAGAAGATCATTTTGGAATTTTGCTTTATGGATTTATTAAAATTGAAAAGGGCGGCGAATACACATTCTATATTAATTCCGATGACGGAAGCAAACTCCTCCTAAACAATTCATTATTAATAGATAACGACGGACTTCACGGCGGCAAAGAAGTTAGCGCAAAAACGATACTAAAAGCTGGAAAATATTCTATAAAGATCTTGTACTTTGAAGGCAGCGGCGATCAATCATTGAAACTGGAATATGAAGGTCCCGACATTAGCCGAAGAATTGTTCCGGCAAGCAATTTGTATTTGAAATAATATTTTTTATCATCTCATTCTTTGAAGGGATTTCTATTAATAAATAAATTGGGCGTGCAATGAAAAAACTTTTTCTTGTCTTTCTGCTTTTTCTCAGCGGCTGTTACTTTCAGCCTAAAGAAAATTCTAATTTAATAATCGGAATTGTTACGGACGTCCAATACTGTGCTTGCGAACCGAACGATACTCGTTTTTATAATAACTCTATTACTAAACTTGATAGCTGTATAAAGTATTTTAATTCTCAGCAGCTTGATTTTGTTGCACACCTGGGCGATGCTATTGATCGTGATTTTCAAAGCTTTGATGTTATACTTCCAAGATTCATGCAATCAACTGCTCCGGTCTATTTTGTTCTCGGCAATCATGAATTCAATGTGCAAGAAGAATTTAAGTCGCAAGTACTTTCAAAAATGAAGATGAAAAACGATTACTATTCTATTTCCAAAGGTGAATGGTCGTTTATTTTTCTGAATGGAAATGACTTAAGTTTTAAAGCTCCGCAAGACTCAATACAAAAAGCAGAGAGAGATACACTGTACGCAAAATTACAAAGAACCGGCAGATGTAATACCGGCAAGGCTAATGGCGGACTAAGCGCAAAGCAATTTACCTGGTTAAAAAATCAGCTTGAAGAAGCTGCAATGGCAAATAAAAAAATAATTGTGATGTGTCACTTCCCTATTGTTCCCGTAGCTTGTCACTGCTTATTTAATGACGAAGAACTTACTGCGATGTTAACTAATTATAAATGCGTTAAAGCTTATTTCTGCGGACATAATCATGCGGGCGGTTACGCATTAAAAGATGGGATTCATTATATCAATTTTATAGGTATGGTTGATACAGAAAAATCTTTGGCTTTTGCTAAAGTAACATTAACGCAAGACAGCATTTTTGTTGATGGACACGGACGAGAACCAAGCAGAAGATTAAAAATTTTCTAGATTAAAATTAAGTCTGCATTCATTTATAATATTTTCTAACAGAGTAGTTTTTCAAAGAGGAAATTAATGACGGTTACGGATTTATTCGGATATCTTGCAGCGATTGGAACAACGGGGGCTTTTATACCTCAAGCCATAAAAGTTTTTAAAACGAAGAAGACGGAAGATTTATCTCTAGGAGCATTCATTCTTTTGTGCCTGGGGATTTTGTTGTGGATTATTTACGGCGTACTGGTTCAATCCTTCCCGCTTATAATCGCAAATTGCCTAACTTTTATCATGACTAGCTACATTCTTGTTATGATCATCAAGGAGAAAAGAGCTAGGGGAAATATTTCATCCTTCTGATCCGGTATCTTCATTCTGAATTCTACATTCAGCATTCCGTTCCAATTGCTTGTTGGAAAAGAATTACTTACATTTTTAACGAATTGATATTCGTGTTTTGATTATTTCTATCAGGCGATTTTGGATATTTGACATTAATTATTTCATACATAAAAGATTCATTAATTTTTTAGGAGAATGTATTATGGGACCTGAATTTGCGGGAATGCTTTTCATCATTGTTTTTTTTGTTATCATTATTCTTTCCAGTGCAATAAGAATTTTGCGTGAGTATGAACGAGGAGTGATCTTTCGGTTAGGTAGATTGATCCCCGCCAAAGGTCCCGGTTTAATCTTTCTGATTCCTATTGTTGACCGGATAGTTAGAGTAACTCTTCGGGTGGTAGCAATGGAAGTCCCGTCGCAAGATGTGATAACCCGCGATAACGTTTCTATAAAAGTAAGTGCAGTAATTTATTTTCGTGTAATTGATGCATCAAAAGCAATTGTTGTGGTTCAAGATTATCTCTACGCTACTTCGCAGCTTGCACAGACAACGCTGAGAAGCATGCTGGGGCAATCCGAGCTTGACGAGCTTTTATCCGAACGTGAAAAAATTAACAAGCGTCTCCAGGAAACAATTGATACACACACGGCGCCGTGGGGAATAAAAGTTTCTCTCGTTGAGGTAAAGAATGTTGATCTGCCTGTTGAGATGCAGCGTGCGATTGCAAAACAAGCCGAAGCAGAAAGGGAACGCCGCGCAAAAATAATTCATGCCGAAGGAGAATTTCAGGCGTCACACCGCTTGGCAGATGCATCTAAAATTATCAGCAGTTCGCCTTATGCTTTGCAGTTAAGATATTTGCAGACTCTTACAGAAGTTGCGGCTGAAAAAAATTCAACTACAATATTCCCCGTTCCGATTGATCTGTTCAAACCATTTTTTGAGTTAATGGAGAAAGCGAATAAAAAGAAAAAATGACCGCAAGGTCATTCTGAAGCTCCGGCATAAGCTGGAGACGAAGAATCTTTATTCATATAAATATTAATAGGTGTTTCCACTAACTGAATCACAAGAATAAAAGTGAAAGGACAAAATCTTTCTCGACGCGATTTCATTTCTAAGACCGGTTTATTCGTCGGCGGTGCTTATACAGTTCTGTCTTCTTCGGCATTTTTGGAAAATTTATATGCGTATGTAAATAACAGAATTCAATCTGACTACAGGCAAGAACTTTACAAGAACGCACCAATTGCACGGTACTGGATTTCGACCGACACAAAAAATGTTAATTGTCTATCGTGTCATTCTTCGTCTCAAATCTCCGGTAAGAAACAATTCGATCATGAAAAGACAATTGTGAAATGTCTTTTATGCGCTCAAGGATGTATCATTAAAGAGAATGAGAACGGGAAATGCCGCGCAAGAATAAATATCAACGGAAAACTCAAAAGTCTGGTTTACGGCAGGCCGATCTCCATTCACATAGATCCAATTGAGAAAAAACCTTTCTATCATTTCCTCCCCGGCAGCAATGCATTTTCATTAGCGACTGCCGGCTGCCCGCTCTCGTGTCAATTCTGTCAGAACTGGGAAATATCGCAGGCAAAGCCGGAAGACTTCCAAGTTAAATATGTTCCGCCGGAAGAACTTGTGGAAAGCTCACATTCACAAAACGTTCCGGTTATTGCTTTTACCTATAACGAACCGACTGTGTTCACAGAATATTTAACAGACACTGCGAGGCAGGCAAAAAAGAAAAACATTAGATCTATTTTAATTAGCTGCGGTTTTATGAATGAAGAACCTCTGAAAGAAATGTGCGAAGTATTGGATGCAATCAAAATAGATTTAAAAGGATTCAGTGAAAATTTCTATCGTAAAGTTTGTTCTGCAGAACTTCAGCCTGTATTGAGAAGCATTAAACAAATTTCAAAAAGCAAAACACATCTGGAAATTGTTAACCTTGTTGTTCCAACTCTGAACGATTCCGACAAAATGTTAACCGACCTTGCCGAGTGGATTACAGGCGAGATCGGCCCCGACGTACCGATTCATTTCACAAGATTTCATCCGGATTACAAACTTCTCAATCTGCCGCCGACACCGATTGCCACTTTAGAACGCTCAAGGGAAATTGCAATGTCGAAAGGAATTCATTATGCGTTTGTCGGTAATGTGCCAGGGCATCCAGGCAACTGCACATATTGCCCCAGGTGCGGTAAAGAAATAATTAAACGAACCGGATTATTCACAACTGAAATTCATCTAAAGAACGGCCGTTGTGAATACTGCAATTATGCAATTGCCGGAGTTTGGAAATAGTATTGCTATTAAAGAGAGAAAATAAATTATGAAGAAAATATTCTGCTGCTTTGTGCTTCTTCTCACTATTAATTCCTGCAAAGCGGAAAAATTTAATTCAAATAACAAGGATTCCGATTCAACGCGCTACCCGGTTTTCGCAGATCAATTTTATCCGGCAGATTCAACCAAACTAATTAACCAGTTAAAAATTTTCTTTGAGAATGCAAAACCATCAAAAGTTGAGAATGCAATTGCAATCATTGTGCCTCATGCGGGTTATATTTATTCGGGTCAAATTGATGCAGACGCTTATAATCAAGTGAAACAAAATAAATATGATTTGATCATTGTGCTCGGTACAAATCATACTACTGCCGGATTTTCCGGTATTGCTGTTTATCCAAACGGTGCATTCGCAACTCCTATTGGATCAGCAAAGATTGACGATAAGACAGCTTTAGAATTGTTGAAAGAAGATAATGACGTTACTTCAAATCTGACTGTTCATGCGAAAGAACATTCCATCGAAGTTCAAATTCCTTTCATAAAATATTTATTCCCGGAGGCAAAGATTCTGCCGATCATAGTTGGCGAACCTGATATTAAAATGTGTACTAAGTTCGGGAAAGCAATAGCAAAGATAGTGAAGGATAAAAAAGTGTTGATCGTTGCAAGTTCCGATCTTTCGCATTACCCAAGCTTTGACGATGCAATTAAAGTTGACAACAAAACTCTTAAAACAATCGCCGGATTAAATTTAGAAGAAATCGTTTCAGAGATGCAAAATCAGATGCAGCAAAAGATTCCGGAGCTTGTAACTTGCGCATGCGGAGAAGCGCCGATCCTTGCTGCTGTTGCAACGGCAAAAGAACTTGGAGCCGGCTCTGCATCAATAATCAGTTACAGTAATTCAGGTTACAATCCGGTCGGAAGTACGGATCGCGTCGTCGGGTACGGCGCAGTGGTTATTTCAAAAGATAAGATGATTACGCCGCTAGATGTTGATACGGTGATGACGGATAATTCTTATAAGCTCACTCCATCCGATAAAAAAACACTTTTGAAATTCGCACGCAAAACTCTCGAACAATATTTTTCTACTCAAACGGTTTTGCTGCCGCGCGATATAAACCCATTGCTCAAAATAAAAAGAGGCGCATTTGTTACATTAAGAAAACACGGCGAGCTGCGCGGATGTATCGGACACATGTCGGAAGATACACCTCTTTGCACGGTTGTAGGACAGATGGCTCTTCAAGCTGCTTTCAACGATTCGCGTTTCGATCGTTTAACTCAACAAGAGCTTTCTCAAGTAGAAATTGAAATTTCCGCGCTCACTCCTTTCACTCGGATTAAAAGCGCAGATGAAATTGTTCTTGGGCGCGATGGCGTTATTGTGAAAAAAGGAAATAGACAAGCTGTATTTCTTCCGCAGGTTGCAACTGAAACGGGCTGGAGTAAAGAAGTATTTTTAGATCAGCTCTGTCATAAAGCCGGTTTGAATGCGGGCGATTGGAAGAATGCGGAGTTATTCACATTCCAGGCGGATGTTTTCAGTGAATCGGAATTTCATTAATTCAGTCAAAGTTCATAACACCGTTGTCTATCTTGTAGCCGTCGGTTTTTTCTCGATCCTCGGACAGGTTGTTATTCTCAGAGAATTAAATGTAGCGTTTTACGGAATCGAGTTAATTTATATTTTGTCGTTCGGTTTTTGGCTTGCCGGAACTGCAATAGGGGCTGCTGTCGGACGCCGTTCATATATTCCTGAAGATAAAAACATTCAATTGCTTTTTCTTATTTCATCGGTTCTTTTATTAATAGATATAGTTTTTATACGCGGTATCAGAATATTATTCGGCGGAGTTGAAGGCGGATATCTTCCTTTCTTAATACAAATAGCCGGACTTATAATTGCACTTCTGCCGATAAGCATTTTATCAGGATTGTTATTCCAGTACACGGCAAAAAGATTTGTTCATGAAAACGGAACATTAGCCAAAGCATATTCAATCGAAAGTGCGGGCGGTGTGCTCGGCGGTTTAAGTTCAACTCTTTTTTTGAATTTTGGTCTGAGTAATTTTTCCATTGCGCTTATATGCAGTGCTTGTTCTCTTATTGTTGTGATTCTTAATTCGCACAAAGCTAAAAATGGCGTGCATATATATTTATCACCCGTCGCACTTATTATAATTCTTCTTATGCTCACTCTTTCCAGCCAAATTGATATGATGATGACTTCGTGGAATCATCCTTACTTGATTGAATCGATTGATACGCCTTACAACCGCGTTACAATTACCTCGCCCGAAAAACAATTATGTGTGTTTGAAGATGACGCTCTTTCCTACGAAACGGAAAGTGTTTCTGCAGAGGAGTTTGTTCAATTATCAACTCTGCAAACAAATAATCTTGAAAACATTCTTGTCTTTGGCGGGGGATTTGAAGGAATAATTCCGGAGCTTCTTAAACTGCCGGTTAAGAAAATAGATTACGTCGAAATAAATAAAAGTATGATCGAAGTTCTTCAGAAACATTTGCCCGCAGAATTTAAAAATTCATTGGCAGATAAAAGGGTTAATATCATTTACCAGGATCCGAGAAAGTTTCTTCAGTCGCAGAATTCTTATAATATAATAATAGTCGGTATGCCGGAACCGATGTCTGCACAAAACAACCGCTTCTACACAAAAGAATTTTTTGCAGAATGTTCCAAAGTGTTAGATCAAAACGGCATACTTGCTTTTAAGATCCGCTCATCAGAAAATTTATGGACCCAGCAATTGACTGAGCGGAATAGAGGCATTTACAATTCATTAAAATCTGCTTTTGATAATGTTCTTGTGCTGCCGGGAGTTGTGAATATCTTTGTCACTTCGAAATCGGAATTAACAACAGATGTTAAACTGCTTAGCGACAGATTTAACGAAAGAAAATTAGAGACTAAACTTGTTTCTCCAAGGTACATCAATTACATTTTTACAAACGATCGTTTTGCGGAAATAAAAAAATTACTTTCGAGCGGAATTCAAAATATCAATTCCGATCTTCAGCCGGTATGCTACAGTTATACAATCTCGATCTGGTTATCAAAATTCTTTCCTAATCTGGCAAACTCCGAAAATTTATCTCTTAAAATTGTTGAGCTGAAAACTTCACCGGTGTTTTATGTAATAATAATTATTCTTCTGGGAATAATTGTATGGACAAGAAAATCCGTCCGATTGAAAAGAGCTGTCCTGGTTTTTACTGCGGGACTAGTAGGAATGATTCTCGAAATCATTCTTATCCTTCTTTACCAGAATAAGAACGGCATTTTATTCCGCGATATTGGCTTTCTGCTTATGGCGTTTATGGTTGGACTTTCTCTCGGTTCTTTTATTGTGCAAAAACTTTTTATGCTGACTAAAAACAAATTGTTGCTAGGAATATTTCTTGTCCTCGGATTTTCACTTTTGAACATTTCTATTTATTGCTTGATAAAATTTGATTTGATGAGCAGTCTCCCCTTTATCTCCGCTGCATTATTATTGGATGGAATCTTTGTTGCGGGAGTTTTCTCCTTTGCAAGCTTGTATAAAGTAGAGAACCGGCAGGCTGTAATATCTCCGCTCTACTCTGCGGATTTAATCGGCGGATGTTTTGGTTCATTAATTACAAGTTTAATTCTTATTCCGGTTTACGGACTTCTTGTGTCTTCAATCTTAATGGCAATTCTTGCAGTATGTTGTTTGATTTTTATTTTTTGATGGGAAGTTGATAAATGTTTTAGACCACCCTCTAAATCTCCCTCCTTACTAAGGAGGGAGACTTTTAAATCTTCCCCTCCTTGACAAGGAGGGGAACACAAGGGGTGGTCTAAGGGAAATATTAAATAACTTATTTTTCTTTTCTCTCCTTTATGAACTTCTCTATTCCCTTCACCACTTCGTCTCTGCCAAAAATAACATCTGTGTTTTTAATGCGGAGAACTTGTATCCCGATCTTTTGTAAATATTTTGTTCTTTCTTCATCATAATTTTTTTGTTTGTCTTCGTAATGATGTTCGCCGTCTAATTCGATTGCAAGTTTTTCTTCTGGACAGTAAAAATCTAAAATGAAATTGTCTATGCTGTGCTGTCTTCTAAATTTTTTACCGCACACTTGGCTGCTCTTAAGTTCATACCATAAATATTTTTCTGCATCTGTTTTGTTGTTGCGGAGTTCTCGGCGTTTTTTGTTTAGAGATTTTTTGTTGTAAAGATGCCCCATTTATTTTTCCCCGTTCTTTTCCGACCACCCTCTGTGTCCCCCTCCTTAGTAAGGAGGGGGACACAGAGGGTGGTCTTAAAATTAAATATTCATCTTGCGCCCGGTAATAGTTGGGTCGGAGTTAAAAAAATAATTTTAATTTATACCACTAAAGTTATTACTTCAGTATTATAAAGTATCGTTTTTGCATTTCAAATGTTTTTTACTAGTTCTTCCACCGCTGCTCTTGTCGCGTTATGTAGCCGATCTAGGTCTGGTTTACGGACTAGTGCTAATCGATTATGTACACCAAGGTCACCAAAAAATTTCAAGTCTGGGAGAACACGTTTAGTTTCTCTGGTTAATTTGAATTCTTGTTGAGAAGAGACTTTACCAATCAAATCCTTAAATCCGAGATAGTCACCATTTGCATCAATGATTACTGAATGAAGATTATTATGTTCATATGCATCAATGATAAGAGATTCCGCTAGTCGACGAATCATTGCCGCACAAGAATTGTAACAGGCGCTTGCATAACTACGATTGACTTCCCAAAGAACTTTCTTCAACACATAATGTCTATCTTCGATCAATTCATCTGGTAAAAAGGGTGGTTCAGTAGATGATGATGTTTCTCTCTCCTCAATTTCAATTTCAGCACCTAATTCAGATTCCTCCTTGAACTTAATCTCGGAGAGTAGTTCAAGCATCTCTTTCGGTGCAGCGGGATAGATAGCAATCAACTTGTCAAGCAAAGGTTCAATCGTTGCAAGACGAAATGCAACAGTGGGAAATCGTTCCTTAGGATAATCTCTTTGGAGTTTTAGAAAAGATTTCCTTAATACAGCTAATTTTGTAGGAATCTTTTCTGCATAATAGGAATGCGAATTAAGGTTGACCCGATGTTTCTTTGCGGTCTTGAGAACCTTAATGCACTCCGCCAAAGACAATTTGAATTCGTTTGCAGTGGCGGATGGCATTACAAAACTCCTATGGATTTGAGTACTTCCAATGATTCTTGTTTGCTTCCTTGATTCTTTGTCTACGAAGTCTTTTTTTCTGTACTAACTTGATTAATATAGGAGCTATTGTTGCATTGGGATAATGCCATCCATGTGTTTGTAATTCTTCCCTTATTTCTGCGAGGGATTTGGGGCTTTTGAAAAAACCTTCTTCCCTCAGGACTATAAGGCGACCCGCAACTGATTGGGTTGGGAAATCGCTGTCTTCACTCTTGGCAGAAGTTTCATCATGGGAATGAGATGGAGGAAAACTTGGTGCGGTGCCAACAGAAATGAGATGATTTAGGAAGACTTCAAATGCTTTTAACTTTAAATCTCCATCGGGCATTTCTGCTACTGCTTTCTCGGCTTCCTTCCGTAGCTCAATCAGTTTTTTTACGTCCATAGGAATCTCCTTTAAGAATTACAAAATGTTAATTACTAAAATATTAATAGCTATTCGACCTGAACGCTACCTTTTTTATTCAATCTTTTAATGTAAGACAACTATAATTATTTAATTTTTCACTAATAGCTTTGAACAGAGAAATTTTTCTCCGCCCCCATATTTATTCATTCTAAATAAAAATTTCTGTAGTTGGAAAAGGAAAAGTTGTGAACGGCATAAGAACCATTCACAACTTAACAATAAGAAATATAGCTCTCGATAAAATTCTATTATTTCTTCCGCTTCATTATCATTTTCAAGTTTACATATTGGTCTTTGTAGTACCCGGTTAATACATCCTCGCTTTTATCGTAGTTAAATTTCCATGTCGCATTGTTGTTTTCAAATCCGATAGCATCTGTGGAATCTACCTTTGCTGTTTTTTTCATCCACCCTTTTTTAAAATATCCACTTGGATGATCCGCCCACGCATAAACAACTTCCGCTTCGCTGTTATTTATTTTCTCTACCGCCATCTGACATGAAAGCAAATAATCCCATTGACCGTACCAGTTGCCTGAAAAAGCAGAAAGGTTTGCTTTTGTTCCGTCATCCGGTTTTGTTACAACCACATCATCCGGAAGCGGCGCATCTTTCTCAATTGCCTTTAAATCATAACCAAAATCATTTTTGATTGAAGGAAGTATATAACGGTAAATAATTTCCTGTGCATGATCTTTTACAGTATAGTTGCCCGCTGTAATTACGATGATTGTGTTTAGTTCGGGAAAAGTAAAAATATGCTGCCCGCCCCAACCCGCAGCGTAACAAGAATTTATCTCTGTTGAACCGGATTTGTATTTCTTCAGCCACCATTGATATCCGTAACCTTCATCATTCGGCATAAATACATGTTTAGTTGTCATTTGATTAATCCATTCCTCAGAAATTACACGGCTGTCGTTCCACATTCCTTTGTTCAGCACGAGCGAGCCAAGCTTTGCCATATCCCGCGGAGTAATTCGCAAATCTCCCGATGCATAAACAAAATTGGGTCTTATATAAACCCACTTCGGTTGTTTTATTCCGAGCGGGTCGAACAAATATTTTTGAGCGAAATTATCCAGACGTTCACCGGAAGTTTCTTGAATAATTCTTCCGAGTAAGTTTGTTCCGCCGCCGTTATAATAGAATTTTGTTCCCGGTTCATCGGCAATAGGTTTTGAAAGAATGTATCTCAACGGATCCTGAACAAAAAATAATTGCACTACGTCATTCTTTAAATTTCCATATGGAAGATCATTTTCATTCCATTGAAGCCCGGAGGACATTGTTAATAAATTTTGGAGCGTAATATTTTTCTTACTGCCGGAAAAAAGCGCGCTGTCCTGCGGAAAGAATGTGTAGAGCTTTTCATTTACTCCTTTAATGAATCCTTTATCTACAGCTATTCCGAACAGCAGAGAAGTTACGCTTTTTGTTACGGAGGCAAGATTGTGAACAGTACTGAGGTCGTGATCAACAAGCTTTCCTTTAAATTCTTTTGCGTTGTAATCGAAATCGTAACCGGGAAAATATTCCTCAAAGATGAGCTTGCCGTCTTTAACGATAAGTATGCTGTGTATTCCCTGGTATTCATTTTCATTAATCCTTTCCAAAATTTTTAACAGTTTTGTTGAATCAATGTTGGCTTCATGCAGGCTTCCTATAAGCCAGCCGTCGTTCATCTGCTGCGGAGTTGTGATAGTTGTCTTTTTCACTACTGAGATGTTTTCTTGAGCATATCCTAAGTTTGTCAGCAATAAAAAAATTGTAACAGTATAGGTAATACGTTTAGAAAGAAATGTTATCATGAATAGACTCCTGTGTTAAAAAACAAATCGGGTGGTTTTTCGTATTAATTTATCTACTTATTAAAACTTTTGATGTGAAAATATTTTTATCTGCCCCCGTATTATTTATATCAAATAAAAATTTTTACGATTAGAAAAGAAAAAGTTGCGAACAGCATAAGCACCATTCACAACTTAACAATTAGAAATGTACCCCTCAATAAAATTCTGACGACCTCCCCCTGTGTCCCCCTCCTCGGTTTGAGGAGGGGGAATAAAAGGGGGTGGTCAAAAAACCTAAAGTTGTGCGTTGCTGTATTGCTTTGTAATTATGAAATTATAATTCCGAAGTCATCGCTTTTATAAACCCATACATAAATTCCACACCGTCATAGAATTCTTTTATACCGATCCGCTCGTCCTTGCCATGAGCGCGGACGTCATCAATATCTGCAAATATTCCCGAGACACCATAGACCGGAATTCCCGCACGTCGTAATGATCTACCATCCGATGCACCTGTGGACATAACGGGAGTTACTGTAACTCCGGACCACATTAGCTTAGTAAGTTTTTCTACATTGTTCATCACGTCTTCGCGGAGGGGCGATAATGGACCCATGCTCGGTTTGGCGAGTTGTGTAATTGTAATTTGACTATCGGCAACAACGCGCTGAAGAGTCGCAAGCACATTTTCAACCGAGTCGTCCGGAAGCATGCGGCAATTTACGATAGCGCTGGCGGTCTGCGGCAAAGCATTTTCAGCATGACCGCCTTTGAGCATTGTTGCAACACATGTTGTCCGCATCAATGCATTGTAATACGCGGAAGATGCGGTGAGACGATTGGCAGCCGCAGTATCAACAGGTGTTTTTAGAATAGCCAGCATGTCTGACCTGACCTGGCCCGTTTCTCTGCCTGCGGCTCTTTCAAAAAATGTTCGCGTTGTCTCATTGAGCCTGATCGGGAAGTCGTACTTTGCCAGGCGCGTAAGTCCTGCCGCAAGCCGATAGATGGCGTTATCTTTAACCGGTAAAGAACTATGACCGCCCTGATTTTTTACTTCGAACTGAAAGCTGACATAAATTTTCTCACTCGTTTGAATTTCCATTAGAATAGGTTTGCCGTTTTTGATATCGCCGCCGCCACCTTCAAGGTTGATGGCAAACTCTGCATTTATTAGATCGCGGCGATTTGTAAGAAGCCAGTTGATACCGTTCGCATCGCCGCTTTCTTCGTGTTCGGTCAAAGCTACAATGATATCCCTATTTGGGATGAACCCTTCGCTTTTAAGGCGGATAAGGTTTGTGACGATGTCTGCATCCTCGCACTTCATATCGGAAGTCCCCCGGCCGTAGAAGTATCCGTCTTTTTCAAGAAAGGTGAATGGATCGAATGACCAATCCTGCCGGAGCGCTTCGACAACATCAAGATGACCGATAAAGAGAATAGGGCGAAGAGTTCCATTGCCTCTATAGCGTACAACAAGATTCATATTTTTTGTCCGCGGACCAACGAGTTGAATGTCTTTCTCCGGGAAGCCCGCAGCTTTCAACCTCATTACCATTGCTTCAGATGCTTTGGTGCTTCCAACGTTCATGGTTGTATTGATTTCAATAAGCTCGTGAAAAATATCACGGGCCAACTTCTGATATACGGTGAGCGCCGGATGATCTTCGGATGTTTGGGCAAATACAACTGCTGATGGGTTGGGTATCGCAATGGTTATGAAGAATACTATATATAAGATTGCTCTGTTCATTAAAATTCACC
>Ga0182021_10000183_pt1 | contig 60885 bp, 49 predicted proteins | sample 612E3MmetaG_FD_120493 | JGI IMG/M metagenome (GOLD analysis project Ga0182021, IMG submission 120493) | Permafrost microbial communities from Stordalen Mire, Sweden - 612E3M metaG (Illumina Assembly) | ecosystem: Environmental > Terrestrial > Soil > Wetlands > Permafrost | place: Sweden...
ACCTGGCCACCGAAGGTCAGCACCCGTCCTTCGCCGTCCAGGACCTTCGCGCCCAGCACGAAGTCCCGCATGGCCCCGTAGCTCGCCCGCCCCGGCCCCGATAGCCCGGCGGCCAGGGCCCCGCCGAGGGTGGCGGCGCCCTGGAAACTGGGCGGCTCGAAGGCCAGCCACTGGCCGCGCTCTGCCAGCGCCGAGCCCAGCTCCGCCAAAGGGGTGGCAGCCCGGGCCGTCACCACCAGCTCCGTGGGTTCGTAGGTGACGATGCCGCGGTGGGCGCTCACATCCAGCAGTTCCCCGGCCAGGGAACCTCCGTAGAAATCCTTGCTGCCCCCGCTGCGGATGCAAAGCGGCGTGCGCTTCAGGATGCGTTCCCGGAAGGCCTCGATGCTCACAGGCGCTCCAGTTCCGGGAATTTCAGTTCCCCGCGGTGAACGTGCATGCGCCCCATCTCGGCGCAGCGGTGCAGGGAGGGGATCGCCTTGATGGGGTTGAGCAGTCCCTGGGGATCGAAGGCGCGCTTGATGCCGTGGAAGGCCTTCAGCTCGTCAGAGGTGAACTGCTCACACATGGCGTTGAGCTTCTCGAAGCCCACGCCATGCTCGCCGGTGATGGTCCCGCCCAGCGAGACGGACAACCGGAGGATTTCCGCCCCGAAGGCCTCGGTGCGTTCTAGCTGGCCAGGTACGTTGGCGTCATAGAGAATCAGTGGATGCAGGTTGCCGTCGCCGGCATGGAAGACGTTGATGCAGCGCAAACCGTAGGTCTTCTCCATGGCGCGGATGGCGGTCAGCATGTCGCCGAGACGCTTGCGGGGGATCGTGCCGTCCATGCAGTAGTAATCGGGCGAGATGCGTCCAGCCGAGGGGAAGGCCGCCTTGCGCCCCGCCCAGAACCGGATGCGTTCGACCTCGTTTCGCGAGACGCGGATCCCCGTGGCACCGCTGCGTTCGAGCACGGCCCGCATGCGGGCGATCTCCTCCGCCACTTCCTGGGGCGTGCCGTCCGATTCGCAGAGCAGGATGGCGACGGCATCGAGGTCGTAACCCGCGTTGACGAAGGGCTCCACCGCCGCGGTGACGCCCTGGTCCATCATCTCCAGGCCGGACGGGATGGAGCCCGCGGCGATCACGGCCGCCACCGCTTCGCCCGCCTTCCTCACATCGTCGAAGCTGGCCATGATGCATTGGGCCGTCTGCGGCTTGGGGGAGAGCCGGACGGTCACTTCCGTGACGACGCCGAGGAGCCCCTCGGAGCCGATGAACAGGGCCAGCAGGTCGTAGCCGGGCGCGTCCAGGGCGTGGCTCCCGAGCTCCAGGATGTCGCCCTCGATGGTCACGACCCGGATGCGGAGCACGTTGTGCACGGTGAGGCCATACTTGAGGCAGTGCACACCACCGGCGTTCTCCGCCACGTTCCCGCCGATGGTGCAGGCGATCTGGGAACTCGGGTCGGGCGCGTAGTACAGGCCATGGGGCAGGGCCGCCTCGGAGATCGCCAGATTCCGCACCCCTGTCTGCACCACAGCCACCCGAGCCACGGGGTCGAGGTGGAGGATGCGGTTGAGCTTCGCCAGGCTCAGCAGCACCCCCTGGGGGTGGGGCATGGAGCCGGCCGAAAGGCCCGTCCCCGCGCCCCGCGGCACGATGGGGACGCCCGCCCGGTGACAGGCTCTCAGGATGGCCACCACCTGCGCTTCGTCTTCGGGCAGGGCCACGGCCAGGGGCAGCCTGCGGTAGGCGGACAGGCCGTCGCATTCGTAGGGCCGCAGCAGTTCCTCGTCGGTGATGAGCGAACCGGGCGGCAGGATGGCACGCAGTTCCGCCAGCAGGGCTTCAGGAGCCGCCTCTGGAAAGTCCGGGTCCCGGTCGGGGGTGTGTTCGCGCACCTTCACTCCCGGCTTCCGGTCCTCATGCGCCCCGGCGGGGTCAGCCATGGCCCCTTGCCCCGCTGCAACTGGCTGGCCAAACAGGATTCGGCGGGAAACACGGGCATGGGGCCTCTTGAAGGAAGCGAGTGTCCCTGGATACTCCTGTCATGAAGGCCATGTCAAGCGTGAGGCTTGAAGACGAGGTCGAGCGTCCCGTCTTCGTTCCTTGAAAACCAAGGATATGTTCTGGTCTCAGGGTGCCTTGGGGGTGGCTAGAGGCTTTTCAGGCGAGTCCGGAAGGCCCGAGACCTCCCGATAACCCACGTCCTTCTTGGCCTGATCCATGACCTCCTGCTTCAGTTTCTCCTGGCGCTCGGGGATCATCTGCTTCCGGACCGTGTCCTTCACCTTCTCGAAATCGGCAGGTTCCTTGGGATGGCGGGCCACCACCTGGATGAGGTGGTAACCGAAGGTGGTCTTGACCGGTTCTCCGACCTGGCCGATCTCCTGTTTTCGAACAGCCTCCTCGAACTCCTTGGCGAAGCGCCCATAGGGAACGTCGGTGTAAAGACCACCCTTGTCCTTGCTTCCGGGATCGTCGGAGAACTCCTTGGCCAAGTCCTCCAGCTTCTTCCCGGCCTTCAGTTCTTCTTGGATTTTGCCGAGCCTGGCCATGGCCTCCTCCTCAGTCAGGCCCTTGCCCCCTGGCATGCCCTTGAGACTCACCAGGATGTGGCGGGCGGTGAATTTCTCCTGAGTGGCATACCGTTCACTGTTGGCTGTGAAATAGGCTCGGACCTCTTCTTCCGTCGGGTTCTCGGCCTTCGCTTTCAGCTTCTGGGTGGGGCTTCCGGGCCGGTCTTCGTCCATGAGAACCCTGGCATAGCACTGCTGCTCCAGGGCGGCGAGGAGGGTCTTGAATTCGGGGGTGGTCTGGAGCTTGTCCTTCCGTCCCTTGGCGGCCAGGATCTGCAGTTCCAGATACTGCTTTTGCACCTGGGCGCGGTTGGCGGGGTTCTTGCGAACCATCTCTGCCCGGGGTCCGGCCATCACCTTCAGCCACTTGGTGAAATCGCCATAGGTGATCTTCTTCTTCCCCAGGTACGCGATTACCTCGCTTTCCGGAGGTTCCGGGGCCATGGCGGCAGCCTTTCCCGGCATGGCGAAGGGCTTGGGAGACATCGGACTGGGTGGCGTCGGAGTCGGGGCTTGCGCGACGAGGGTCAGGGCGATAAGAGGGAAGAATGTCTTGAGCATGGCCGTCCCGAAGAAATGCGAACCGATCCGGAATGGATGGTGCGTCCTATTTTTACGATAGTCTGCGGATGGAGGCCATATGGCGGTTTTCGTGCCTTTCCTGAAATCCATGCTGCTCATACCCCTGACGCTGCTGCCCATCATCAACCCGCTCAGCGGCATGCCGGTCTTCACTTCCCAGGCAGGCCACAACCCGACAGTGGTGCGGAAAATGGCCCGCCAGATCGCCATCAATTGCTGGTTCATCCTCGTGGCCTCCATTCTGATCGGCCACTATCTGCTGGATATTTTTGGCATCTCTCTGGCCATTGTGCGCATTGCCGGTGGGCTTCTGGTGGCGGCCTCGGGCTGGCGCATGCTGTCCCACACAGAGGAGGACGAAGTGATGAAGGCCGTCGCGAAGGAAACCTCCGACCTTCCGGATGCGGAGATTGCGCGGCGAAGCTTCTTCCCCATCACCTTCCCCCTCACGACTGGACCGGGCACCATTGCCACGTCCATCGCACTGGGTGCCCATTTCCCCAAGACACCCCTGCGCTACTTTCTGGGGGCCATGGATGCGGTCCTGGGCGCAGGCATCACCGTTCTGGTCATCTATATTTGCTACCGCCATGCTCCCGCCATGCTTTCCAAGCTTGGGGAAATCGGCACCATGGTCATGATGCGGCTATTCGCCTTCATTCTCTTGTGCATCGGAGTCGAGATCCTCTGGACAGGCTGGGCCAGCCTCAATCACATCGCATCCTAGTCGGTCCGGAAAAGCCCATCACGCGTCAGGCGCCAGGTCTCGGAAGCATGCCTCGGCCGCAATAAATAAAGTGTGGGAGCCCGACTCCCTATCCAAGTGAGTCAGAGTCGCCTGGTGGGAAGGTAGGCTTCCGGTCCACTTGCACGATTCCTGAATCCCGAGGAGATGGCCATCAAGGGCCATTCATCAAGAAGGCCACGGGAACGAAGTGAGCGTGCTTCGCGGAAGACATTTTCAGATAGAAAATTTTCCAGATGGATGGCAAAATCGGTTAGGTTAAACCTAATTTCCACGTCCTTTAAAGGCGAATTCCATGAATCGGGCCAAATGCTTTATTGCGGTGACCCTTTCCTGCCTTCTCGCCTTTGCCCAGACACCGGCTTCGACCCGGGCGATGACCCTGGTGGAGCAGGCTCTGGCTTTCGCGAAGCAGAACGGCATGACCAGGTTGATCGAGGAGACCAACTCGCCCCATGGCAGGTTCCATGTGGCCAAAGGGGACGAACTTTACATTTTTATCTACGACGAGCGTGGCCTGACCAAGGCCTCCGGCTACCGGGCAGAAATGCCTGCCGGCAAGAGCCGATGGGACCGGAGTGACCCTGACGGCGTGATGATCATTCAGAAACTGCTCCGGGTCGCCAAGAACCAGGTGAGGGGCTGGGTTGATTACAAATACCCCAATCCCGCGACCAATCTGCTCGAGCAGAAAACATCCTATTATGCATTCTATGAAAGCATGATGATCGGGTGCGGCATCTATAAGGAGGCGAACTGAACGGTCGGACTCTTCTCGAGCGCTTCTAGGAAGCCTACGGTGAGCCATGAGCGCGTATGCGAATTGCCCAGGCATCCCCACTCCGTTCAAAAGCAGAAGGGCGTGGGTCACTGCCCTTGCAGCTCTATTCCTGCCACTGCTCCTGATCGGCTGCGGGAACCTGGGGTTCGGCCCAAAATCGGCCAAGGTGACCGTCAAGTTCGTCATCTATGACAACGACAATACCTTCGAGGCCACCGTCTATGCCCAGGAGGTCTCCACCGGCCTGACCACGAAGTACGCCTACGGGCCGCACACGCCGTCTATCACGGTGGACTTGAAGATACCGGGGACCTACGTGTTCTACGCGAGACTCGTGGAGGCGCCCGATGATTACCATTATGGGTTCACGGGCTACCAGGCCGGGGCCTATGGACACATGACGCGGGGCGGGACCCGGGATGCCTCCGCCAATCTGATCGCCCTGGATGTCAAGCCGGGGGCCAAGTACAAGGTCTTCATCAGCGACAGCTGGGCGGTCCTCCCGGAACCCGGGAAGCCGGTCACGGTCCCTTGGCACCGGGAGTAGCGCAGCAGGCTGGTCTGGGAAGATCGCGCGTGAGACCATTCGCCGGGAGGCTCCATGGCCAGGCAGACGCCAGCTCCCTACAAACCTGAGTGGGTTCCCTTTCAGGGGATGCATCAGGCCTTCTCCCTGGTCGGTTCGAAGGGCACCCTCTACTGGCGGGGAACCAAGGGCTGGTGGGCCCAGCGGCCGGGTAGCGATGGAATGGTCGGTCCGTTTTCCCGCGACCACCAGGCCCGGAAGTGGGCCGAAGAACCGGCCCGGCTGGCCCATGCGGAGAAGGTCCGGGCCGACATGGAGAGGGCAGCCACCCTGGCGGCCGAGGCGGAGAAGGTCCAGCAGAACACCTGGGGCCCCCTGCCTCCTGGTGAACGCAAGCTGCGCCCCGGACAGGTCTGGGGGATGAAGCAGGAGGCCTTCACGGACCACCAGGTGCTCATCCTCCAGCTCCGGAAGGAATCCGTCCTGGCCCTCGTCAGGTCCGACAAGAGACCCTGGGGCGTCTGCCTGCAGGACGTCCGGAGCAATCACGCGCTCCTGCGCCTTTACTGCTACCAGGGGGAGGCGAAGATCCCCAAGGGCAAAATCAAGGAGTGATGAGTCGCCTCATCCGAATAGATTCTCCATCCCGACCCGTGAAACCAGAGCCTTCAGGAACGGCTCCACCAGGTCCTTCCCCCGGAGCGCTTCCAGCCAGTGGGACGGGATGGCCTGCACCCCGTCGCGAAGGCCTGCGACTCCGCCGGCGATGCAGGCAGTGGTATCCGTGTCGTTCCCAAATTGGATGGCGGCTTTCACCACCGCCTCGTAACTCCCGGCTTCCATCGCCTGGACAGCGGAGTTGAGCGCGTCCACCACGTGTCCCGTACCCTTGGCCGGATCCGGTTCCCGCGGATGGATGTTCGCCTCGTATTCGAACCGCTCGGGTGTTCCCTGTGGAAACCTCGCTTCGAACCGGTCGAGGGCCACCATCCAGGGCTGACTGGCTCCGGACAGGATGGCCCGGGCCCAGAGACAGTAGAGGGCACAGCAGATGCCGGACCGAACATGGCCATGGGTAAGGCTCGACTGCAGCATGGCATCCGAGATGAGGTCGGCGTCCGATCCCAGATGCCAGAGGGCGAGCGGCAGGGTGCGCATCAGGGCGCCATTCCCGTTGCTCCACTCACTGTTCGGGGCACATTCCATGAGCGGCTTGCCCTGCAGGAACCGATCGATGGCGAGGCGGGTCTGAAACCCCACATCGAACACATTCTTGCCGATGGCCAGGTAGCCATCGTTGAACCAACGGCAGAACCTCCCCATGATGTCGTCGGGATCCATGCGCCCCCGTTCCAGGAGCGAACCGAGCAGGCACAGGGCCTGGGCCCCATCATCGCTCCAGGTGCCAGGCTGGATGCCCAGATGGGCCCGATGGAAATCTGCGGGCGGTGTCATGTCGATGCGATCGAAGGACGGGATGGCACCGGGCTGCGAGAATTCGTAGGGAACCCCCAGGGCATCACCCACGAGCAACCCCCAAATGCCGCCGGCGACGCGGTTGGATCTCGTAGGGAAAGGTGCCATCAGAACAGCAGCTTCTTGACTCGGTACTCGCCGCCCAGCACGAGGTATTCCTTCTCGCTTTCCAGCCAGTTCCTGGGCAGCAGCCCGCCAAAGAACACGATCTTGGGGAACGGGACACTCACCTTCCAGACCGAGGATCCAAATTCCCAAGCCACTTCGGGATCGGAAGTGAATGAACTGAGGTTATTGAGCGCCACGAGGGAGCCATCCCTGGCACCTTCGCGGTGGACGGCGTATTCCTCGGGATCGTGGGTGCCTCGGTAGAGCGTCATCCACCGCTCGCCCGGGAAGCGCCGCGCCAGCTCGTACTGACAGAAGGTGTAGGCCAGATCGAGTTGCATGGTGATGCGCTTGGGTCCGGCATACCTTTTGTCATTGAGGTACTTCATGCGGGCCGCGGGATCTTCCGCAAGAATCCCACCGTGGTAGGTGGCGAGCAGGCCGAAGCGGCTTTCGACCCAGCCCTTCAGGACCGCTCCCGAACGGCCATTGCTATCGATCCTCCACCCCAGCAGAAACTGCATGTAGTGCTTCTGGGGGACCTTCCCGGAGGGCTTTGACGCGGCGCTCCGGGGGTCGATCTGAAAGCGCTCTGCCATGAACTGGTGGAAGGCCTCTCTGCGCAGTTCGGGATCCTCGATCAAATCCAGTCGATCGAACAGGTCGCCTTCGGCCTGACGGACGCCCTGGATCTCGGTCGGCGCGGGATCGTCCTGGAAGGCCTGGGGCGCCAACACCCCTGGGGGAAGGTTGCAGCGGCCGATCCCCGATTTCGGCGACGGCTCTGGCGAGGGCGAGAGGCTCATCCTTTCCTTCTGCGGTGGAGGCATGGGAAGGGAATCATATCCTCCGGGGCCCACCCGGGGAAGCAAAGCGGAACCGAGCGTGGGATGAAGCAGGCCCGCTCCGGTCAGTCGACGCCGATCAGGATGGTGGAGGCCTTGACGATGGCATAGGCCACCTTGCCTTCCGTCAGGCCCAGGGAATGGACAGATTGGTTGGTGATGACCGCCGCCACTTGCTGGCCGCCGTCCAGGGTCAGGATCACCTCCGCGTTGACAGGTCCTGGGGTGATTTTCGAGACCATGCCCTTCAGCTGATTGCGCGCACTGACCCGCATGACACCTCCATGCGACGGAAAAGGTTGATACATGAACATCGTTGACACCCGTTTTTCATCGAAGGCTGGTCTCCAGAATCCCAGGATCAGCTGAGGACGTACTTCTCGGCCACGGTGCCCGCCTCGATGGCATCCAGGATCTGGTCTACGTCCGCTTCGGTCTCGACCCCCCCGTACCAGAGGTTTCCGGGATGCACAATCATGACCGGGCCCTTCTCGCAGACCTTGAGGCAGCCCGTCGCCGTCACGGTCACGCCCTCGAGGTCGCGATCGGAGAGCTCGGTCTCGAGGTAGGCCAGCAGGTTGCCGGCGCCCTTCTTGTGGCAGACCCCCTGGGGGTTGCCGGCCATGCGGAAGCTGGCGCAGACCAGCAGGTGGGTGTTCGGCGTTTCCATGTGGGCTCCTTTTATTTTAATGTCAGGCGCAGCCCTGGCCCTTGCCTGAGCACCCGTCGCCGCAGCGGAAGGGCTTGCCCAGGCGGCGGATCTGTCCGCCGGCGGCGGCCATGGGCACCAGGTTCGCCACCAGACCCTCGGTTTCGAGGACGCGGAGGCCCCGGGCTTGCAGGATGTGGGTGGGGGAAGGCCCGATGCCCGCCACGAGCAGGGCGATGCAATCGGAGAGCAGGTCCCCTAGTTCCTCCCAGCGCATGTTGCCGGTTCCAGTCGGGGGGGCGCGGCGGATGTCCACCTGATTGCAGACGCCATTCTCCACGGCATAGATCAGCAGCTCATCCGCCTCGCCCAGGTGCTGGTTGACGAAGGCGCCTTCCATGCTCGCCACCGCCACCAGCTTCCGCTCGGCTCCTGACTGCGACAGGCGGGTGTGGCGATCCAGGGTGGCATAGCGATCGGGGGACATGGCCTCTCCAATGCGGCCCACCGCGTCGGCGCGGCAGCGGGAGCAGTGCTCCATCTGGGGCAGGTAAGCGGAGGCGTCCTCGCGGGCTAGGGTCATCTCCCGGGCTGTGGGCGCGGCCAGGCCAGCGAACTCGGAACCCTCCACGGGAATCATGGCCATGCAGTTGTGCATGGAGGCTCCGGCGGTCAGGCAGGCGGCCGCCACCTCGCCCACGTGCTGGTCGTTGAGCCCCGGCACCACGATCGTGTTCACCTTCACCAGGATGCCAAGAGCTGCCATGCGGGTGATGCCTTCCCGTTGCCGGGACCAGAGCAGCTCGGCGGCTTCCCGGCCGCGGTGGATGTTGCGGCCATCGCGGATCCAGGCGTAGAAGCGCTTGCCGATCTCGGGGTCCACCGCGTTCACGGTGACCGTGATGTGGCTGACCCCGGCCGCGGCCAGGGCGTCCGCGTGCTGAGGCAGGGCCAGCCCGTTGGTGGCGACGCAAAGCAGCGTCTCGGGATGCTTCTCGTGAATCCGCCGGAGCGTACTGAGGGTGGCGTCGGCGCTGGCCAGGGCGTCGCCGGGACCGGCGATGCCCGCCACGGAAATGGAGGGATCGGCTTCGACGATCTCATCAAAATAGCGCTCGGCCTGCCAGGGCTGCAGGATGGTGCTGGTCACGCCGGGACGGCTTTCGGCCACACAGTCGTAGTCGCGGTTGCAGTAGTTGCACTGCACGTTGCAGGCCGGGGCCACGGGCAGGTGCGCCCGGCCCTGGGTGTGCTTCGCGTCCGCGTCGAAACAGGGGTGGCCGCCCAGCTTCCGGGCGACGAGGGGCTCATTGGTAGGCATAGCCCATCTCCGAAGAATCCTGCTGATGGTCCAGCAGGGCGTTGGCCACCTCATCGAACAGCCGCTGGGTGCCGCGGTAGCCGAGGTGGAGGATGCGTCCGGCCCCGATGCGGTCGTGGACCGGGAAGCCGATGCGGACGAGGGGAATGCCCAGGGCCCGTGACGTGGGATAGGCCTTGCTGGGGCCGAGAATCAAGTCGGGTTTCAGCTCAGCCACCCGACGCCCGATGCTGTCGTAGTCGGCGTCCTCCATCACTTCGAAAGAGCCTGGAGCCAGGCCGAGCAGGTCCAGCGCGGTGGCCATGCGGTGGGTCAGGGCCCCGCTGGCCACCAGGACGGGAACCAGGCCGATCTCGGCGCAGAAGCCCGCCACGCCCACGGCAAGGTCCGGATCGCCCACCACTGCCACGCGCTTCCCGGACACGTACTTGTGCCCGTCCACGTAGGCGTCCACGAGCCGGCCCCGTTCAGCGCTGAGCCAGGCCGGTGTGATTGGAGCCGAGGCGGAGGTTCCCGCCGCGGATTCCATGGCGAAGGCGGCCAGGGACTCCAGGACCGCATCCGTGGCCCGGACGCCGATGGGCAGGCTGGCCTTCACGAGGGGAACGCCGTGTTCCCGCTCCAGGTAAGCTCCGGGACCGTCGGCCAGGGTGGCCCCCAGTTGCAGCGTGCCGGTGGCGCGGCCGGCGTCGGCCACTTCGGCGAGGGGGGTACCCCCTTCCGGAATGGGGGCGTAGCTGGCCAGGCTGGGCCCGTCCAGGGTCTCGCTGTAGTCCGGCAGCATCAGCAGGGGCAGGTCGAAGGCCGCCACGATCTCGCGCAGGTGGCGGAGGTCCGCGGGCGACACCGGACCAGGCAGCAGGTTGACGTGGGGCAGCCGTTCCCCGCCCCGGGCGGTGGCCCTTAGGATAGCCTCCACCGTGTCGTGGAAGCCCCGGTACTGGCAGCCCTTGAAGCTGGGAGTGGCGACGTGGATGATGGGCGGCAGATCGGGATCCGCCGTGGTGATCTCCCGCAGGATGCCGACGGTATCCTCCCCGATGGTTTCCGCCAGGCAGGTGGTGCACACGCCGATGACTTCAGGGCTGTATTGCCGCACCAGGTTCTTGATGGCGGCCGCGAGGTTGCTTTGCCCGCCGAAGATGGTGGCTGATTCGTCGAAGGAGGTCGATGCCACGTCCATGGGTTCCCGGAAGTGGCTGATGAGGTAGCGCCGGATGTAGGTGGCGCAGCCCTGGGAGCCATGGATGAGGGGCATGCAGCCGCGGAGGCCACGGAAGGCCAGGACGGAACCCAGGGGCGCGCAAACCCGGCAGCTGTTGGTGGCGGCGGGGCGCTTGCTGGAGGGGACGGCGATCGGCAGGCTCATGCGGACCCCTTGCCCGCCCGGCGGGGCACCAGGGACCAGACGGGGCTGGTGACGGTGGCATGGACCTCGCGGGCGAAGGCGGCGCAGCCCTCGAAGCCCGCGAGCCCGATCTTCCGCTCGTGGTTGTGGTCGCAGAAGCCGATGCCCAGCTTGAAGGCCACAGGGCGCTCCTTGACCCCGCCGATGAACAGGTCCACGTCGCGCAGGGCCAGCCAGGAGGCCATTTCCAGGGGGTTCGAATCGTCGGCCAGGATGGTGTCCGCGTCGCAGAGTTCCTTGAGGTGCTCGTAGTCGGCGGGTCCACCGGTTTGCGTCCCAGCCATCGCCACCTGCATGCCGATCTGCCGCAGGGCCTTCACCAGGGAGAAGGCCTTGAAGGCCCCGCCCACATAGAGCGCGGCCTTCTTGCCTTCCAGGTCCTTGCGGATGCGGGCCAGCTCGGGAAGCACCGCCTCCGTCTCAGCCTTCACAATCTCTTTGGTACGGCGGAGCATTTCGGGATCCCCGAAGTGCTTGGCGATCTGGTAGAGGGCATCTGCGCAGTCCTCGAGGCCGAAGAAGGACACCTGCACATAGGGGACGCCGTATTTCTCCTTCATGAGCTTGGCCACGGAGGTCATGGACCCCGCGCATTGCACGATGTTCAGCTTGGCGCCGTGGGCCCGGCGGATGGTGTCCACCCGGCCATCCCCGGTCATGGTGGCCACGACTTCGACGCCCATGCGCTCCAGGTAGCCCTTGATGACCCAGATCTCGCCGGCGATGTTGAAGTCGCCCAGGATGTTCACCGAATGGGGTCCGATACCCTCGGTGGGCCCGGTGCCGATGAGCTGGTCCAGAGCCCGGCAGGCGGCGGAGTAGCCGTCCTTCTTGGTGCCCTTGAAGCCCTCGCTCTGCACGGGGATGACGGGGATGCCCAGCTCGGCGGTGGCCATGCGGCACACGGCCTCCACGTCGTCGCCGATGACGCCGGTCAGGCAGGTGGCATAGACGAAGGCGCCCTTGGGCTTGTGGATGGCCACCAGTTCCCGGAGGGCCCGGGCCAGCTTCTTCTCCCCGCCGAAGATGACTTCCTCTTCCCGGATGTCGGTGTTGAAGGAGAGGCGGTGCAGCTGGGGCCCGGAGGACTGGGCGCCCCGGATGTCCCAGGTGTAGGCGGCGCACCCCACCGGCCCGTGGACCAGGTGGAGGGCGTCAGCGATGGGGTAGAGCACCACCCGCGAGCCGCAGAAGGAGCAGGCGCGCTGGGTCACGGACCCGGCCACGCTGGGACGATCGCAGACCACCGCGCGGGTTTCCCCGGCGGTGACTACTTGGCGCTTGCGATCGTCCAGCAGGTCCATGGCGGTCTCACAGCATCACAAAACGAGTTCGAAGGCGTGGTCGGGGGCGTCGCGGTCCTGCCGCTCCTGGATGGCGCTGATGATTTCCACCGCGAGGCGCAGGCTGCCCAGGTACCCCACGGTGGGGAAGTAGCTGTGGCCGACCCGGTCGAGGATGGGCCAGCCGACCCGCACCAGGGGGATGTCCTCGGCCCGGCCAATGAATTTGCCGTAGGTGGTGCCCAGGAGGAGGTCCACCGGCTCGTTCTTGATCCACTGGTGCAGCAGGAAGAGGTCGCCCTGGGCCTTCACGTTCGCGTCCGGGACGCTGTCCGCCAGGAGGTCCTTGATGCGGGTCTCGAAGGCGTTGCCCACGGAGCCCGTGAGGACGTGGACGGGCTTCATGTCCATGTCCCGGCAGAACTCGGTGAGGGCGATGACGTGATCGGGATCGCCGTAGATGGCGACCTTGCGGCCCGAGAGGTACTGGTGCATGTCGCTGATCACGTCGACCAGGCGGCCCCGCTCGTCCTCGATCTGGGCCGGAACGTCCACGCCGGCGAGACCCCGGAGGCTTTCGATGAAGCGGTCCGTGGCGGCCAGGCCAATGGGCAGGTCCAGCTCCTGGAAGGGCACGCCGCAGCTGGTCTCCAGCAGGGTGGCGGCTTCCAGAGAGGCCCAGGTTCCAAGGGAGAGCGTGGCCTTGGCATCGCCCATGGCCTTGATCTCGGGGAGGGTCGTGCCGCCCTTGGGGAAGAAGGCGTGCTCGCCCGTGGCCGGCGCGTCGAGGACGCTGCTGGTGTCCGGCAGCATGATCGAGGGCAGGCCGAAGGCGGCAACCATTCGCTTGAGCTCGGTCATGTCCGAGGGCTCCACCCAGCCTGGCAGGATGTTGATCGCCGTGGACCGGGTCCCGGTGTTCTCAGACAGGTACTTGACGAATCCCTTCACCATCGCGCTGAAGCCGGTGACATGGGAGCCCACGAAGCTGGGGGTGTTGCAGTGCACCACCACCTTGCCCTCGGGGATGCGGCCTTCCTCCCGGGCCTTACTGATGATGGTCGGGATGTCGTCGCCGATGACCTCGCTCAGGCAGGTGGTGTGGACGGCCACGATGTCGGGGTCGTACATCTCGAAGATGGTGCTGAAGGCCTGGGTGAGGTTGGCCATTCCGCCGAACACCGAACTTCCTTCGGTGAAGGAACTGGTGGAGGCCATGACGGGCTCCTTGAAATGCCGGGTCAGGTGGCTGCGGTGATAGGCGCAGCAGCCCTGTGATCCGTGGCTGTGGGGCAGGCAGCCGTGCACGCCCAGGGCAGCATAGACCGCGCCCACCGGCTGGCAGGTCTTCGCCGGGTTGATCTTCAGGGCGACGCGGTCGGCGACGGTGGAGGGGGTCGAGTCGAGCATGGGATTCTCCGGTGATTCGAGCTTTCGGTCCATTCAAGGGCGCGGGGACGGGTAGGTCTGCGGCCTGGAGGCCGGAAGGCTACATGGGAGCCTCGGGCCTGAGGCTGCAGATCAGGCGGACTGCTTCTTCCAGGGCGGGGTGATGAGCTTCGAGATGCGCTTGCCGATCATCCGGTCGATCTCCTGGTAGAAGTTGGTCGCGCCGATGAAGCCCGCATAGGGTCCGCCGTAATCGTAGCTGTGCAACTGCTTGCAGGGCACACCCATCTTCTCGACCACGTACTTGTCCTTGATGCCGCTGCAGAAAATGTCGGGCTTGTAGGTGGCGATCAGCTTTTCCATCTCGAAATGGCTGATGTCGTCGATCACCAGGGTGCCCTTCTTCATCTGGCTCATCATTCCGTCGTAATCCCGCCAGTTGAAGCCCCGCTTCTCGGCGGCGGCGATCTCCTCCGGCGTCCGCCGGGGGGCATACCGGGTGTCGTCGGCGGTGATGTGCAGTTCCTCGATGTTCCGGGTGTCCGCGTCCACCTTGATGGAGGGCAGGACCCGCCGGCCCTCGTAGTCGTCCCGGTGGGCGAACTCGTAGCCGGCGGCCACGGAGGTCATGCCCACTTCGCTGAACAGGTCCTGGTAGTGGTGGGCCCGGGAGCCCCCCACGAACAGCATGGCGGTTTTTCCGGAGAGGCGGGAGGCCACGTCTGCGCGGACGCTGACGACCTTCGCCAGCTCGTCGGCGATGACCTCCTCCACCCGGGCGGTGAGGTCTTCGTTTCCGAAGTATTCGGCGATCTTGCGCAGGCTCTTGGCGGTGCTGTCGGCGCCGATGAAGTTGACCTTGAACCAGGGGATACCGAACTTGCTTTCCATCATCTCGGCCATGTAGTTGATGGACCGGTGGCACATCACCACGTTCAGCTTGGCGTTGTGCGACTGGGCGATGTCAGCGTACTTCACGTTCCCCGAGAAGGTCGCCACCAGGTGGATGCCGCACAGGTCGAGGATGCGCTCGATCTCGAAGGCGTCGCCTCCGATGTTGTACTCCCCGAGGAGGTTGATGGAGAAGGGATGGTCCACGGGCGTGTCATTCTCGCCGACCACGTTCTTGAAGAGGCCGTTGTTGGCGATGTGGTGCCCGGCGGATTGGGAGACGCCCTTGTAGCCCTCGCAGGAGAATCCGAAGACATTGATGCCCAGCTCCTCCTTCATCTGCCGGGCCACGGCATGGACATCGTCCCCGATGAGTCCGACCGGACAGGTCGAATAGAGGCCGATGGCCGTGGGCTTGAGCAGCGCGTAGGCTTCGCGGCAGGCCTGGGCCAGCTTCTTCTCCCCGCCGAAGACGATGTCCTCTTCCTGCATGTCCGTGGAGAAGGCGTAGTGGATGAAGTTGGCGATTCCGTCGCCGGTGGCGGCCTGGTTGCGCCGGGAGAGCCAGGCGTAATAGCTGCAGCCGATCGGTCCGTGGACGATGTGGACCATGTCCTTGATGGGGCCCATGACCACGCCTTTGCACCCCGCGTAGCAGCAGCCCCGCTGGGAGATGATGCCGGGAATGGTGCGGACGTTGGCTTCGATCTCGGCCGGCACCTCCGGGTCATTGACCAGGATGTGCTTGGCCCGCTTCTTCGCGACTTTGCCTGAGTAGCTCTTGACGACTTCGTCGCGGAAAGCCTCGGGGCTGGGGATGGGTTCTCGTTCGCTCATGATGCATCCAGGGTGGCGCGTGCTCGTTGCGGGGGGTTTGCGGCAGGGCTTCGCCAGTCCGGATGCAACTCACATCCGGATGGGTGAAGGGGGAAAGGCTTTAAATCGTCTGGCGTGGACCTCAGGCCGCCAGACCGTACTTCACGAGGAGGTCCTCAAGGTCTTCCATCGTCAGAGGTGTCGGGATGACGAACATCTTGTTGGCATCGATCTTCCGGGCCAGGGTGCGGTACTCGTCGGCCTGGGCCGCTTCGGGCGCGTACTCGATGACGGTCTTGCGGTTGAGCTCGGCGTGCTGCACGACGTTGTCGCGGGGCACGAAGTGGATCATCTGGGTGCCCAGCTTCTCGGCCAGGGCTTCGATCAGTTCCTTTTCATTGTCGCACTTGCGGCTGTTGCAGATGAGACCGCCGAGACGGACCTTGCCGGACTGGGCGAACTTCACGATGCCCTTGCAGATGTTGTTGGCGGCATACATGGCCATCATCTCGCCGGACACCACGATATAGATCTCCTCCGCCTTGCCATCGCGGATGGGCATGGCGAATCCGCCGCAGACCACATCGCCCAGCACATCGTAGAAGGTGTAGTCGAGGTCGGGGGTGTAGGCGCCCAGTTGTTCCAGCATGTTGATGGAGGTGATGATGCCGCGTCCCGCGCAGCCCACGCCTGGCTCGGGACCGCCGGATTCCACGCATTTGGTCTTGGCGTATCCAGGCTTGAGGATCTCGTCCAGTTCCACATCCTCGCCTTCGTCGCGAAGGGTATCGAGCACGGTCTTCTGGGCCAAGCCACCGAGCAGGAGTCGGGTGGAATCGGCCTTCGGGTCACAGCCGACCACCATGACCTTCTTGCCCCACTCCGCGAGCCCGGCAACGGTGTTCTGGGTGGTGGTGGACTTGCCGATGCCACCCTTGCCATAGATTGCGATCTTGCGCATGGATTCCTCCTGGTGTGCCGGACGGGAAAATCCGTCGCGGTCAAGGTGATGGATCTTCCATAGCGCGGATCATGCCAAAGGGAATCAATGCTTGGAAATCCAGCACTGGCGCGATTTTATCATTCGCGGAGAGCCCCTGTTCAAACAGGAAGTAGCATAAAACGCGGAACCAGAATGTTCCTCGGAACAATTCCGTTCCGATCCTACTTGAACCGCTGCCAGTCGATTCCGTAGAGGCGGATCTTGTACTGGATCATCCGCTTGCTGAGGCCGAGGCGCTTGGCCGCCTGGGACTGATTGCCGCTGGTATCCTTCAGGGCCTCGGTGATCAGCTCGATCTCGAAATTGGCCACCCGGTCGGCGAAACCATTGTCCTCGGACGAGGCGCTCTGGCCGGACTTGGTCTGGTAGCGGTTCAGCTGCAGGCTCGGGGGGAGGTGGTGCCCATGGATCACGTCTCCCTCGGCCATCACCGCGGCACGCTCGATTACGTTCTCCATTTCGCGGACATTGCCAGGCCAATGGTAGGCCGTGAGCATGTCGATCGCCGGTGTGTCGATGCGGACGATGGTCTTGCCCATCTCCCGGGAGAATCGCTCTACGAAGGCATCCGCCAGCAGCATCATGTCCGCCTTGCCCCGCTCGCGCAGGGGGGGCATGTGGATGGGAAACACATTCAGCCGGTAGTAGAGATCGGAGCGGAACCGGCCGGCGACGATGTCGCCTTCCAGATGCCGGTTGGTGGCGGCGATGATGCGGGCATCGCTCACGATCGTCTCGGACCCGCCGACGCGCTCGAAGCGCTTGGTCTGGAGAACACGCAGCAGGCGGGTCTGCACCGCCGGCGGCAGCTCGCCGATTTCATCGAGGAACACCGTGCCACCCTGGGCGCGTTCGAATACGCCCGCCCGGCGGGCAGCGGCCCCGGTGAAGGCGCCTTTCTCGTGGCCGAACAGTTCGCTCTCGACCAGACTCTCGGGAATGGCGCCGCAATTGACCTCGATGCAAGGCTTGGCGCGCCGGGGAGAGAGGTCGTGAATGAGTTGGGCGAGCACGCCCTTCCCCGTGCCTGTTTCCCCGGTGATCAGCACCGACGTGTCGACTCCGGCGACCTTGGCGGCGAGGCGGGTCACGGCCTCCATGGCTGGCGACCGGCCTACCAGCCGGTCGAAGGTGGCCACGTGCACGCGCTGATAGGCCTCCAGCCGGTCCTCCAGGCGGCGCCGCTGCACGAAAGGCCCCACTAGGTAGGCGACCTCGCTCAGCAGCCTCAAATCCCCTTCGGGATCCGTGGCTTCGGCCAGGGGCCTGTCGGCCGAAAGGGCCCCCACGGCCTTGCCACGATATTGTATCGGCACGCAGAAGAAGGCCAGGTGGGCCAGGTCGAGCCCCTGCCGCAGCCCACTCCGGTCGAGGAAACCATCCTTGGGCTTCACGCCCGCCAGGAAGATGGGCGTGTTGGTAGCGATGACGCGGCCCGTGATGCCCTCGCCCGGGCGGTAGCGCATGAGGATGCCGGTGTCCGTAGGCACGCCCGCGGCCGTGATGTCCGCCGCGATCTCGTCCTCGGCGTCATTGAGCAGGGTGACCACACCCCGGGCATAGCCCTGGTCCCGGTCCAACCAACGCAGCACCTCACTCAGGGCCGAGGCGGCATTGTCCTCGGTCGAGAGGAAGCGCCCGACGCGAGCGAGCAGGCCCAGCCGCGCGCACGCAGTGTTATTGGGCACGGAGAACGTGTCCAGCATCGGACAAGGGGCGAAGAACCCCTGATCATCGTTGAATGAGCTCAACTTCACCACCACGCGAGAATCGTAGCACTTCCCATGCCATTGCCCTGGTCCTGGGAGGACCACCCCTACCGCGAATCCACTTCAACAGTCTTGAGGAAAGTGTGTCCGAGGATGACCGTCATCCGACGATCCAAATCACGGGATAATTCCGTTGGAACCGAACCGGATTCTTTAAGAGCGTGTTTTAGAATTCGCACGATCCGCACTGGAAGGGATGGGCCCAGCATCTCACGCAGCCGGGACGTCCCTTCGAATGGGTGGCCTAAACCACTCCCCCTGGACCACCAAAGCGGATCAGCGCCATGCCCTTGGAGCCATGACTCTGCCCTAGTTGAGCTTTTCAAATTAATCCATCGAGGTCGTTTATGCTTTTTTCTGCATAAAATCAATGAAAATTCCGTGCATACTAATTCCATTTGAAGCATATTTGTGATCAATGGTGATGGATGGCAAGACTCGCAAGGATTATCAGCGCTCTTCTTGACCTACTGGTCCCGCCCTCGGCCCGCGAAGACCCCCGGCTCAGGCTCCGCCACCGCGGAATCGTGAAGTCCCTCCTTTCCATCTCAGGCGTGGTCTCGTTCCTGTTCGTGGTCTACCTGGCGGTGCGCCCCGCTCCCACGCTGCAGGAAGTACTGCTGTTCGTCGTGGCCATCATCTCGCCGATGCTGGGGGCTCTATTCGTCCGCTTCACCGGCCAGATTGAGTCGGGCCTGGTACTCACCAATTTGGCGGGTATCGGTATTGTCGCCTTCTGGTGCGGAGTCACGGGAGGCGTCCGGTCTCCGGCCCTGATCTGGTTCCTTCCGAACCTGTTCCTCCTGAGCACCTTTGGAAGCAAGCGCATGCTGGTCATCACTGCCGGCATCCTCTTCACTGTGATCACAGGCCTGTTCCTGGCAACCCTTCGGGGCTGGCTCCCCCTGAGCCAGGTACCCGCCACCTTGGCTCCTCAATTCGATTTTCTGTCGATCATGTCCAGCGTAGCAGTGGTGGTGGTGGCTGGCATCGCCATGACCGGGACACGCGAGAAATCCAAACAGCTCCTTCTCGAGGCCAAGAATGCCGCGGAGGCCGCCAACCACGCCAAGTCCGCCTTTCTCGCCTCCATGAGCCATGAACTGAGGACACCACTGAACGCGGTGCTGCTTTCCGCTGACCTGCTCCGGGAGGATCAGGACCCGCCACTGAGCCCCAAGCAACTGCATACGGCGGACGAGCTCCGCCTGGGAGGGCAGCTCCTCCTGGGGCTAGTCAACCAGGTGCTGGAACTCAGCAGCATTGAGGCTGGGAAGGTTTCCCTCTCCATGGTGAGGACCCCCCTATCCGAGGCGCTGTCGCGTGCCCTCAGCGTGATCCAGCCCCTGGCGCTGCGCCGCAATATTCGGATTGACTTCAATCTGGATGCCCTCTCCGATCTGGTGGTCCTCGCCGACCCCATCCAATTGAAATCGGTCCTGACCAACCTCCTCTCCAACGCCGTGAATTACAACCGGCATCAGGGCGAGGTTTTTGTCGGCGCCCGGAGGATCCAGGACGGCAAGGTAAGGATCGAGATCCGCGATACGGGGCCAGGGATCCCAGACCAAGCCAGGGAGGCTGCCTTCCAGCCCTTCAACCGGCTCGGCGCCGAAGGGTCCCACATCGAGGGGACTGGCCTGGGGCTCCCCATCACCGAACGGCTCATCCAGATGATGTCGGGGAGCCTAGGCTTCGAAAGCGTTCCAGGGCAGGGCAGCACCTTCTGGGTGGACCTGCTCGCCATGCCCCCTCTTCCAAAAGCCGAGCAGCCCCCTCCCCCTGCAGCCGTGGAAACAGCTGCTAAAGATTCCCCCGTGTCCACGCCCACGCCCACGCCGCTGGACGTGCTCATCGCGGAGGATCACCCGATCAACCAGAAACTGCTGCGGTTGACCCTCGAGAAGCGGGGACACCGGGTGACGGTCGTCTCGAACGGCGCAGAAGCGGTTCAGGCCCTGGACGACCCCGGAAGGAACTCACCCCACTTTGATGTCGTGCTCATGGACCTGATGATGCCGGTCATGGATGGCCTGGAAGCCACCCGCCGCATCCGGCAGATGGAGTCGGGCAGCGGGCGCCGCATCCCCATCGTGGCCGTGACGGCCTGCGCCATGGACAGTGACCGCGCGGCCTGCTTCGAGGCCGGCATGGACGATTACCTCGCCAAGCCCGTTGATACCCGGAATCTCATAAAAATTCTGGCAGGCATTCCGTCCGGAAATCATGCCGGCCAGAGGTCTTGAACCATACCTTCCGAGCTCGCAGAATCCTGAGAGTGTTTCTTACACTCCGTAAATTTCTTTTCGAAAATCCCTCATGATTGACCCCCATTTAGTGCTTTCCATCACCTTTTGGTTCGCCTCCACTCCCGCCGTCCGGTTCCTGGGGCTAGAGTCAGGTCGTCCCGTTTGAGGCTTCAGAACCACGCCGTCGCAGCCTTGGGACAAGTCCTGCGGCGCATCCGTTCCAGACCATCCTGACCCGGGCTCGAGCCCACATCTTTCTCAACGCCTTCCTACTTGGAGGAACCATGAGCCAGTACGTCAACGAAGTCCTTGAGGGCCTCAAGAAGAAGGCCCCATGGGAAAGCCTCTTCATCCAGGCGGCCACCGAAATCCTGCATTCCCTGGCCCCGGTCCTCGAGAAGGAACCCAAGTACAAGAAGAACGCCATCCTCGAAAGGCTGGTCGAGCCTGAGCGCGCCATTTCCTTCCGTGTGCCCTGGGTGGATGACAAGGGCCAGATCCGCATCCACACCGGCTATCGCGTGCAGTTCAACAGCGCCATCGGGCCCTACAAGGGCGGCATCCGCTTCCACCCCAACGTCACCCTCGACACGCTGAAGTTCCTGGGCTTCGAGCAGATCTTCAAGAACAGCCTGACCGGCCTGCCCATGGGCGGCGGCAAGGGCGGCTCGGCCTTCGATCCCAACGGCAAGTCGGACGGCGAGATCATGCGCTTCTGCCAGGCCTTCATGATGGAGCTCTTCCGCCACATCGGTCCCGATACGGACGTGCCCGCCGGCGACATCGGTGTGGGCGGCCGCGAAGTGGGCTACCTGTTCGGCATGTACAAGAAGCTGGCCAATGAGTTCACCGGCGTGCTCACAGGCAAGGGCCAGTACTGGGGCGGCAGCCTCGTGCGTCCTGAAGCCACGGGCTATGGCGTGGTCTACTTTGCCGAAGAGATGCTGAAGACCAAGGGCGACAGCATGAAGGGCAAGAAGGTCGCCGTGTCCGGCTTCGGCAACGTGGCCTGGGGAGCGGTCACCAAGGCCACCCAGCTGGGCGCCAAGGTCGTCACCATCTCCGGCCCAGACGGCTACATCTACGACGCCGATGGCATCTCCGGCGAGAAGATTGCCTACATGGAGGAGATGCTGCGCATCGACCGCATGGCCGTGGCTCCCTACGCCTTGAAGTTCAAAACCGCCCAGTTCCACGCGGGCAAGCGCCCCTGGGGACAGGTGGTGGACGTCGCCCTGCCCTGCGCCATCCAGAACGAGCTGAACCTGGACGAGGCCAAGACCCTTCTCGCGAACGGCTGCAAGGCCGTGGTCGAGGGCGCCAACATGCCCAGCACCCTGGATGCGGTGGAGTTCTTCCAGGCCAACGGCGACAAGATCCTGTTCTCCCCCGGCAAGGCCTCCAATGCCGGTGGGGTGGCCACCTCGGGTCTCGAGATGTCCCAGAATTCCATGCGCCTCGGCTGGACCGCCGAGGAAGTGGACGCCCGCCTGCACCAGATCATGATCAACATCCACAAGTCCTGCGTGGACGCCGCCGCCCGCTTCGGCACGCCCGGCAACTATGTGAACGGCGCGAACATCGCCGGCTTCCTCAAGGTGGCCGACTCGATGATCGATCAGGGGCTCGTCTAGTCCTCGGCCTTTCGCTACCGCAGAAAAAGGGGGCTGCTCGCGGCCCCCTTTTTCTGCGCAGGCCAGTAAACTGCCGAGGAGACGGGGCTTCCACGATGATCAGTAGGGAATTCAACGAGATCTTCCGGAAGTACTCCTCCGACAAGGAGATCTTCCACGACCTGATGCCCCTGCGCACCCGGGAGATCCTGCTGGTGGCTCCGGCCTTTGACGCCTTCACCCTGGAACAGGACGGCCTGCTGACCGAGATCCTCTTCGAGGGCTACTACCAACTCAACATGAGCAATCCGCCTCGGTTGATCAACGTGTCCACCCTGGACGAGGCGCTGGAGAAGTGCTCTTCTCGCCATTTCGACATGATCATCGTCATGAGCCGGCTGGGGCAGGGCGGCCATGTGGAGGTGTCCAAGGCGCTCCGGAAAGCCGCGCCGCAGATCCCGATCTACCTGCTGCTCAACGACAACGTGGAAGTCGGCGCCATGGACCGGCGGCGCCAGGAGCTTCAGCGCCACTATGACCAGATCTTCGTCTGGAACGGGAATCCCGAGATCTTCATGGCCATGGTGAAGCTGATGGAGGATCGCGCCAACGTCGAGAACGACACCAAAGTCGGCCTCACCCGCGTCATCCTGCTGGTCGAGGACAGCATCCGCTACTACTCGCGGTACCTGCCCATCCTCTACGCCGAGATCCTCAAGCAGACCACCCGGCTGGCCAAGGACCAGAGCATGGATGGCATGACGCGGACCCTGTCCATGCGCGTCCGGCCCAAGGTGCTCCTGGCCACCACCTACGAAGAGGCCATCGCCTTCTGCGACAAGTACCAGGATTTCCTGCTCTGCGTCATCACCGATCGGAAGTTTCCCAAGGATGGGGTGGTGGATCGGGAGGCTGGCATCAAGGTCATCAAGGCCGTGAAGGACCGCAACCCCTATCTCCCGACCCTGCTGCAGTCCTCCGATCCCTTCAAGGAATCCTGGGCCACGGCCATCAGCAGCGGCTTCCTCAACAAGAACTCCTACACGCTGGGCGCCGAACTCTCCAACTTCTTCCATGAAAGCCTGGGGTTTGGCGACTTCATCTTCCGGGACGAGGGGGGCGCCGAAATCGCCCGCGCCGTCGACATGGAGGACCTGCAGGCCAAGCTGCGCACCGTTCCCGTGGAATCCCTGGTCTACCATGCCTCCCGGAACCACTTCTCCGCCTGGATCATGGCCCGCGGGGAAGTCCAGGTGGCGAAGGTGCTGGGGAAGTTCCGCCTTTCCGACTACCGGGACCCCGAGGAGATGCGCACCTTCCTCATCAACGTGGGCGATTACGTGCAGCGCATGAAGACCCTGGGGAAGGTGGTCCCCCTGACCGAATCCACCCCGAAGGATGAGCCCAACATCCTGCGGCTGGCCCCGGGTTCCATGGGCGGCAAGGGCCGTGGCGTCGCCTTCATCCATTCCCTGCTCTCCCGCCTGGATCTGGACAACCTGCTGCCCGAGGCGAACATTCGAATTCCCCGCTCCGCCATCATCGGCACGGAGGAATTCAACTCATTCATCAGCCGGAACGGCCTTCGGCAGATGCTCCAGAACGATGTGGACGACGATGCCATCAAGCGCCGCTTCCTCATGGGTTCCCTGTCCCCGGAGCTGATGGCCAAGCTGCGGCTCTTCCTCGCCAAGCACGCAAGGGTGCCCCTGGCCGTGCGCTCCTCGGGCCTGCTGGAGGACAGCCTTTCCCATCCCTTCGCGGGCCTCTACAGCACCTTCTTCCTGCCCAACAATGACCCCGACCCTTCGGTGCGCGAGGCCCAGCTCACCGAGGCCATCCGACTGGTCTACGCCTCGGTCTATTCGAAGGCCTCGCGTTCCTACTTCCAGGCCATCGACTACAAGATCGAGGAGGAGCAGATGGCCATCCTCATCCAGGAGGTCTCGGGCAGGCGCTTCGGCGATCGCTTCTACCCCCACATCTCCGGGGTGGCCCAGTCCTTCAACTACTACCCGGTGGCCTACACCCAGCCCCAGGACGGCATCGCCAACATCGCCGTGGGTCTCGGGAAGTATGTGGTCGAAGGGGGAAAGACCTACCGGTTCGCGCCACCCTACCCCGAGATGGATATGCTGCCGCCCAGGGAGCAGCTGCGCACCACCCAGAAACAGTTCTACGCCCTGGACATGAGCCGCACCTCCGTGGACTTGTACGGCGGTGAGGACGCGACGCTCATCAGCCTCGACATCAGCCAGGCCGAGAAGGACGGGGCCCTCTGGCATTGCGCCTCCGTCTGGGACGCCAACGATGACCGGATCCGCGATGGCCTGGACAGCCCTGGCCCGCGCGTCGTGAACTTCCGGAACATCCTGAAATACGACCAGTTCCCCCTCCCGAAAATTCTCCAGACCCTCCTGGAGCTCATCCGCGAGGCCATGGAGACGCCCGTGGAGATCGAGTTCGCCGTGAACCTCGACAAGGACCCGGGAAACGGCAAGCCCACCTTCACCCTGCTCCAGATCAAGCACCAGCTTCTCGACAACGGCGAAGTGAACCTCTCAATCACGGACCTTGATCCCGCGGAGCTCTTCCTGTTCTCGGAGAAATGTGTGGGCAACGGCGTCGTGGAGGGGCTTCGCAACATTGTGTGGGTGGACCCCGAGGGCTTCGACAAGTTCGAGACACCTGCCCTGGCCGCCCAGATCGAGCAGGTCAATGACCGGTTCCGGACCGAAGGCGGGAAGTACGTGTTGCTGGGCCCCGGCCGCTGGGGCAGCAACGACCACCACCTGGGCATTCCCATCACCTGGTCGATGATCTCCTGCGCCCAGGTAATCGTGGAATACGCCATGGCGAACTTCCAGGCCGATGCGTCCCTGGGTTCCCACTTCTTCCACAACGTGACCTCCCTGAACATCGGCTACTTCACCGTGCCCTATCCCCGGGGAACCAGCCTCCTCGACTGGGACTGGTTGCGCCAGCAGCCCGAAGTCTGGCGTTCGGGCTGCCTTGTCCACAGCCGTCTGGAGGAACCCGTCCACATCGTCATGGACGGGCGGCGCAGCGCCTCGGCCATCTTCAAGCGCACCCCGAAACCACCGCCACCGGAGCCCGGGGAGTTCCAGTAGACGAACCCATCGCGCTTCGCGCAGAATGAGTTCCCGGGATCCCGGCTGCCAGGGCGGATCCGCTAAAGTGGTGCATGGAGGAATCGTCGATGCACCATCCGGGCAACGTGTTCGTGGTCTCCGCGCCCTCGGGCGCTGGGAAGTCCACCCTCGTCCAGCGGCTGGTCTCGACCTTGCCGGACCTGATCTTCTCCATCTCCTTCACCACCCGAAAGCCGCGCGCCGGTGAAGTGGATGGTCGCGACTACTTCTATCTCGACGATGCCCGCTTCGATGCCATGATCCGGGAAGGGGGCTTCGTTGAGTGGGTCGAAGTCTACGGCCACCGCTACGGCACTGGCCGGGACTGGCTGCACCGCGTGCTGGCCTCGGGCCAGGACGTGCTGCTCGATATCGAGACCACCGGCGCGCTGAACCTCCGGCGGGCCATTCCCGATGCCCACATGATCTTCATCCTGCCGCCGTCGGCCGCGGCCCTGGAGGAACGCCTGCGTAGCCGGGGGAAGGATTCCGACGAGCAGATTCGCATCCGTCTGAATTACGCCCGCCACGAGCTGGAGCTGTACCCGGCCTACGATTACCTGGTGATGAATGACGACCTTGAACTCGCCTACCGTCGATTCGAGAGCATCTTCCTTGCAACCCGTGCCACCCGCGAACGCATGGCCCCGGCCGCGCAGAAGATCCTCGAAGGGTTCTGACGGGGCCGTGACAAAACGCTGATTCGCCCCGGAGCGGCTCAGGCGTATCCTGGAATGTGTCTTCCCAGGAGCCTCATGGCCCGTTTCATCAAGCGTAATTGGATGTGGATGGTGATGGCCGCCACGGTGGTGGTGGCGGGTCCCCTGCTGGCCCGGTCCAGCGGAGAGACCGCGCGCCAGCGCAGCCTGGATACCCTGACCGAGATCATGGACCTGGTCCAGAAGGACACCACCGAACCCCCCACGCCCCGGCAGCTCACCCACGCCACCATCCAGGGCATGCTGCACACGCTGGATCCCCACTCGAACTACATGGACGAAAGTGAATTCAAGTTGTTGCGCGAGGAACAGAAGGGTTCCTTCTTCGGCATCGGCGCCATCATCCAGCAGCATGACGAGGGCATCGCGATCATCAGTCCCATGAAGGGCGGCCCGGCGGAGCGCATCGGCGTGCGGTCCGGCGACGTCATCAAAGAAATCGATGGCACCAGCACGGAAGGCATGAGCTCCAACACCGCCCTCCAGAAGCTCCGCGGCGAGAAGGGCACCCTGGTAGAGATCGCCGTGCAGCGGGGGGGCATCGCCGAGCTGCTGCGCTTCTCCATTTCCCGGGCCGAGGTCCCCACCAACAGTGTCTACTACAGCTTCATGCTGAACCCCACCACGGGCTTCATCCTCATCAAGGACTTCGGCGAAACCACGTCCGACGAATTCGAAAAGGCCGTGGTCACCCTGAAGAAACAGGGCATGAAACAGCTCATTCTGGATTTGCGCGGCGACGGCGGAGGTGTGCTGGATGCCGCCATCGGCATCTGCCGCCAGCTGCTGGGGTCCGATCAGCTCATCGTCAGCCAGAAGGGTCGGGACGGGCGCGAGGAGAACCAGACCCGTACCAGCAAGGGCTCCCAGCTCGACCCCTTCCCGCTGGTCATCCTCATCAACCGCGGCACCGCCAGCGCCAGCGAGATCGTCACCGGCGCCGTCCAGGACCACGACCGGGGCCTGGTCGTCGGACAGACCAGCTGGGGAAAGGGCCTCGTGCAGAGCGTGCTCACCATCAACCGCTCCCGCGGCCTGACGCTCACCACGGCGCGCTACTACACCCCCTCCGGCCGCAATATCCAGCGCGACTATAGCCATGGCCTGGATGACTACTACAATCCCGACGATGAGAAGGATCCCAAGCCCCAGGGGCCGGCCTTCAAGACGGACCTGGGTCGCACGGTCTTTGGTGGAGGCGGGATCAACCCCGACTACGTGTTGCCCAGCCTTCGGTTCGACGAGTTCATGGTCGATCTCCGGTTCCGGCACCAGGCTTTCTTCCGATTCGCCGTGCACGAGAAGGAACAGTTCGGCATCAAGGCCGGGGAGCACGCCGATGACGCCGTCCTGAACCGGTTCCGCGCCTGGGCCCTGGACCAGAAGCTGACCATCACCGACAAGGACTGGGAGGCCAACCTCGGCGCTATGCAGGAGCAGCTCTCCATCGAGATGCAGAACGTGGCCTTCGGCATCGAGGCGGGCTTCAAGGTCCTGTGTGAGAAGGATCCCGCCATCCTCAAGGCTCTAGAGGTCATGCCCGAGGCCGAATCGCTGGTCCAGAAGAAGCAGCTCCTCCGCCAGGATGCCCCTACGACAGTCGCCGCTACCCGCTAGCCGAGGCTCCCATGGACGTCACGCTTCCCGACCACGTCGAGGCTCTGCGTCATGAGGTTCGCAAGTTCGCGGAACGGGAGATCCGCCCCCACGTCATGACCTGGGATGAGGCCAGGATCTTCCCTATGGCACTGGTGAAGCAGCTGGGCGAGATGGGCATGATGGGCGTCATCTTCCCCGAGCAGTACGGCGGGGCGGGGATGGGTTATCTCGAGTACGCGGTGGTGGTCGAGGAGCTGTCCCGAGTCGACGGCTCCGTGGGCATCTCCGTGGCGGCCCACAACAGCCTGTGCAGCAATCACATCTACGCCATGGGCGACGAGCGCCAGAAACAGGCCTACTTGGTGCCCCTGGCCAGCGGGAAGGCCATCGGCGCCTGGGGGCTCACCGAGCCGGGGTCCGGCAGTGACGCGGGTTCCCTCCTCACCACTGCCAAGAAGGAAGGCTCGCACTACCTCCTGAACGGCACCAAGACCTTCATCACCCACGGCACCGTCGGCGACATCTTCGTGATCATGGCCCGCACCCGCCCGCCCCAACCCGGCCACAGCAGCGCCGATGGCATCAGTGCCTTCATCCTCGAAAAGGGCATGAGCGGCTTCCGGGCCGGCAAGCGGGAGAACAAGCTGGGCCTTCGCGCCAGTGACACCTCCGAGCTGATCCTTGAGGATGTGAAGGTGCCCGAGGCCAATCTGTTGGGTGAGGACGGCGTGGGCTTCAAGCAGGCCATGAAGACCCTGGACGGCGGCCGCATCAGCATTGGGGCCCTGGGCCTCGGCATGGCCCAGGGGGCCTTCGAGGAGGCGGTGCGCTACAGCAAGATCCGCCACACCTTCGGGCATCCCCTGGCCGATCACCAGGGCATCCAGTTCAAGCTGGCGGACATGGGCACGGAGATCGAGGCCGCCCGCCTGCTCATCTACCGCGCCGCCGGGCTGAAGGACCGGGGCCTGCCCTTCGCCAAGGCCGCCAGCATGGCCAAGCTCTATAGCTCGGAAGTGGCCTGCCGCGTGGCGGATCAGGCCGTGCAGATCCTCGGCGGCTATGGCTATATCAAGGACTACCCGGTGGAGAAGTACTACCGGGATGTGAAGCTCTGCACCATCGGCGAAGGCACCAGCGAGATCCAGCGGATGGTCATCGCCCGGCACCTTCTAGCGGAATACTGAGCGAAGCCTGGTCAAGCAATCACCGGTGAGAAACGGTGAGGGCCGGTGAGAAAGCAGCCTGCCTGTTCACCGTTCCTCGCCGTTCCTCACCGGTGGACGGAACGCCCGGAGCTGCTGATGCACTTGCTCGGAAGCGATGTCCTGGATGAGGCGCAGCGTGGCCTCCCATTGCCTATGTCTCGCTGGAGTCGAAGGGGTCCCGATCCCTGCCTTCGGTAGAATGGAGGTTTCCTTCGGAGTGTTCCCGTGCGCGTGCCCTCCCTGATCATCCTTGCCCTGTCTCTCACTGGTTCGGTTCAGCCGGCCTTTGCCAGCCGTCCGCTCCAGGTGGACGACCTGTTCAAGGTGAAGCGCGTCACCGATCCCCAGGTCTCCGCCACGGGGGCCTTGGCCTACCAGGTGGGTACCGTGGACTTCGCCGCCAATAAGACGATCAGCCGCATCTGGTTCAAGGGCGCAAGCAGCCCGGCCAATGAGTTGGACCTGGGCAGCGGCAGCCAGTCGAGACCCCGCTTTAGCCCCGACGGCAAGCGCTTGGCCTACCTGTCCGGGGGCCAGGTGTGGATCGTGGATCTGGGCCACAAGCAGAAGCGCCAGCTCACGAAGCTGAGCGGCGGCGCCGGGGGCCAGACCTGGAGCCCTGACGGCAAGTGGATCGCCTTCCTCAGCACCACCGTGCCCAGCGGCATGGAAGCCGAGAACGTCGCCTACCTCAAGGCCAAGGAGGCCTCCAAGGTCACGGGCCGGCTCTACACCACCCTGACCTACCGCCACTGGAACGAGTGGAAGGATCCCAGGCAGGTGAGCCACCTCTTCGTGGTGCCCGCCGATGGCAGCGCTGCGCCGCGGGACCTCACGGCGGGCTTCACCACGGACGTACCCAACTACGCCGATGTGGCCGCGGGCGACGGCTACGCCTGGGCGCCCGACAGCAAGGCCCTGGCCTTCGAGTCCGCTCCCGAACAGGCCAAGGCCATCAGCACCAACGGCGAGCTCTACGAGGTGGGGATCACGGGGGGGCCGGCGAACCAGCTGACCGACAACCCGGCCATGGACAGCACCCCGCGCTACTCGCCGGATGGAAAGTTCCTGGCCTGGCGCGCTCAGCGCCGACCCGGCTTCGAGTCCGACAAGTACGAACTGTGGGTCTTGGACCGGGCCACCAGCCAGGTGGTGCGCACCACCCAGGCCTTCGATCAGAGCTTCGGCGACTTCCAGTGGCAAGGGCCCGACCTGCTCGGAGTCTGCGAGCGCCAGGGCCACGCGGATCTCTATCGCTGGGACGGCACCACTGTCCGGCGCCTCAGTACGGACCTCCACATCGAAGGCTTCACCCTGACCAAGGATGAGGCCGTGGTGGCCTCCACCAGCCTGACTACACCGCTGGACCTCTACACCCTGGACCTCAGGTCCGGAAGGACGGCCCGCCTCACCCGGCACAACGAAGCCCTTGCCTTGGAACTGGGCCTCAACCAAGCCGAGGATCTCTGGGTGGACACGGTGCCCCTGGAGGGCGGGCCCGCCAAGGCCCATGCCTTCATCATCAAACCCGTGGGCTACGATCCCGCCAAGCGCTATCCCGTGGCCTTCATCATCCATGGGGGACCCCAGGGTGACAACGCGGATTCCTGGCATCCCCGCTGGAATGCCCAGGCCTGGGCCGGCCACGGCTTCCTCACCGTGCTGCCCAATCCCCGCGGCTCCACGGGCTTCGGTCAGGCCTACACGGATGCCATCAGCGGTGACTGGAATGGCGCCGTCATGACGGACCTCATGAACACCCTGGATGCCGTCCTCAAGCTCTATCCCAACGCCGATCCCAGGCGCGTAGTGGCCTGCGGCGCCAGCTATGGCGGCTACGCCACCAACTGGCTGGCCGGGCATCAGCCCGAACGCTTCGCCGCCTTCGTGACCCACGCAGGCATCTTCAACACCGAGTCCATGCAGCTGGGCACCGAGGAGCTGTGGTTCCCCCGCTGGGAGTTCAAGGGCTGGCCCTGGGAGAGCCCCGAGACCAAGGCCCGCTGGCAGTCCCAGAGCCCCAGCAGCGCCACCGCGCAAATGACCAAGCCCATGCTCGTCATCCACGGCGAGCTGGACTACCGCGTGCCCGTCTCCGAGTCCTTCCAGCTCTATAACACCCTCCAGTTGCGGGGCGTCCCCAGCGAGTTGCTCTACTTCCCCGACGAGTTCCACTTCGTCCTAAAGCCCCAGAACAGCAAGCTCTGGTACGAGACCGTGCTGGCCTGGTGCGAGCGCTGGACTAAGTAAAAAAACAAAAGATCCACCACGATATTTCTGTTCGTCTCGCGTATCGGCGAAGCTGATACCGAGAAGACACAAAGACGCGAAGAAAAGCAGGAAGAAGTTCTTTTCGTGCCTTCGTGTCTTTGTGGTGAATCAGTTTTCATTTCCCCGGGATCACGCCGCGGCATTCGCCGGGATCGGCCAGGGCGCGCCAGGGTTCCAGCACGAAGGGGCGGCTGAAGGCTCTGGGGTGGGGCAGTTCCAAGCTCAATTCCGGGCCCAGCGTTCGCAGATCCTCCGGCGTCTCCCAGGTCCAGGTTCCGGGCGGCCCGTCCGTGATGATGAGGTCCAGGTCCAGGGTGCGCGGGGCATTCCGCCCTGCGCTGCGTTCCCGGCCCGCCGCCAGCTCCAGCCGAAGCAGGGACTCCAGCAAGCGTCGAGGATCGGTTTCCTCGGTCACCAGGATTGCCACGGTGTTGAGGTAGGCGGGGCCGCGCCCTGATTCGTCCGGGGTCTCCATCACCATCGGCGAGGGCAGCATCGTGCCCAGCGTGCGCAGCGCCACGAGCCCTGCCTCCAGGTGGGCCCGGCGATCACCGAGGTTCGAGCCGAGGGCGACGATGGCCTTCATTTTTAATGCTTCCTCCCATGCTCCGCGACCACCAGGGTCCGGATGCCGCCGCGGATGAGGAAGTCGCCCTCGATGCGTATCCACTGGGGCTGGGTGGCCTTCACCAGGTCATCGAGGATCTGGTTGGTGACGGCTTCGTGGAAGGCGCCCTGGTCGCGGAAGCTCCAGAGGTAGAGCTTGAGCGACTTGGATTCCACGCAGAGTTGGTCGGGCTGGTAGAGGATCCGCAGCTTCGCGAAATCCGGCTGGCCCGTGAGCGGACAAAGGCAGGTGAACTCTTCGGTCTCGAAGGTGATGGTGAAGGGGCGCCCCGGCCGCGGGCTCACAAAAGTGTCGAGCTGTCCCGTGGGGCGCGTCACCACGAACTTGGGGAGTGGGTCGGGGAGCGAGGCTTGGGGGACTTTCCGGGTGGCCATGTTCCATCCAGTAGAAGGGGGGGTGTCGGGCCCCCCAGGTTAGCCGTTATCACAAAAAACTTGCCATCCCCCTGGGCTGGGGACGCCCTCAGGGGACGAGCGCCATGGGCTTCAATCCCACCGGCTGGCGGGGATGCCGATCATAGACCTTCGCGCTGCCGGTCCTCTTTGATGTGAAATAGCGCTTGGCGGCCCACATCATGGGCAGGTGGCGCAGCAGGTGCCAGAGGCTCCACCGGTGTTCCCAGACGCGACGACCGAACCGTCGCTGGTAGGCCTTGCTCTTGTAGAACCGCTCGATGTGGCCGTTGTACAGAGTCTCCATCTGCTCCCGGGATTCGAAGCCCTTCGGCAAGAACACCGGGTTGACGCAGTTGAGCAGCCGCCAATCCTCGTTGAAGTCTCCGTCTTTGCCCGCCACGCATTCGGCCCAGAGGGGTGCCCCGTGGAGTGGGCTGAACTTGGTGAGGTTCATGTCGTCGAGATCCAGGGAGAGGATGAAGTCGCTGGTCCGCTGAAAGGTCTCCGGCGTTTCCCCGGGAAGGCCGAAGATGAACAGCCCCTTGGCCCTGAGGCCAGCGGCGTGGACCTTCTCCACCGTATCTCGCACGGCCTCCAGGGTGACGCCCGCCTTGTGCCGGGCCATCAGGCCCGGATCCGCGCTTTCCACGCCGAGGCTCACCATGATGCAGCCCGCCTGCTTCAGCAGGCGGAGCAGGTCATCCGAGGTATGTCCGGTCCGGATGATGCAGTTGAAATTCATGCCGAGGGGTTCATCGATGAGGCGCTGGCACAGCTCGGACACGCGACCCTGATGGGCCGTGAAGAGGTCGTCGTAGAAGTTGATGTGGTGCACGCCGAAGCGGTCCCGCAGGTGCTTCATGTGGGCATAGATGTAGGCGGGGCTGTTGAACTTGTACTGGTGTTCGAAGACCGTCCTGTCACAGAAGGAGCAGGTGTAGGGACAGCCCCGCGAGGTGATCATGGTGGCCCCGTACCGCTTCACATAGCTGAAGAGGGGCAAGTGGTAGCCCTTAGGGAAGGCGGCCAGCTTTTCGTAGGCGGGGAACGGAAGGTCATCCAGGTTCTGAAGCCGCGGTCGGCGCGGATTGGTGACGATGCGCTTCCCTTCGCGCCAGACCAGGTTCGGGATGTCGGCCAAGGCCTTCCCTTCCGCCAGGTCCAGGAGTGGGCCTTCGCCTTCGCCCAGACAGAGGGCGTCGAGTTCGGGAAAGCTTTCCAGCAGCGGCGCCCCCAGGCTCGAGGCATGCACATTGCCCACCACCACGCGAAGCTCCGGTCGGGCCGCCTTCAGCTGGACCGCCAGGTCCACCGCATCCATGAATCCTGAAGTGGTGGCAGAGAATCCCACGAGGTCTGGCTCCGTGGCCAGGATCTGGGCCACCCGGCCCTCCAGCGAGGGCGGAGCCAGCGGGCCCAGGCAGTCATAGACGGCCGTGGGGTGCCCGTGCTGTTCTAGCCAAGCGGCCAGCGACAGGATGCCGAGAGGCGCCATCCGGTTGGCCAGCACGGAGAAGTCCGGCTGCCCGGGAATGAAGTTGAACCCCGAAGGGTGGACCAGGGTGACGCGCATGGACCGCCTCAAGGAAGGGCACTCCCCAGTCCTGCATCACGACTGAGCGCCTCCCTAGAAGATACCATCGGGGTCACTGCAGCCATTTCCTATCTAGATGTGCGCCCTTGGGCCCATCAAGTGGGCAAGCTTCCGGGAAACAGGATCTCCGGAATGTACGCGTAGGGAATGGGATCTCGAAATCCTGCTTCCTTAAATCCGCGGAGGCGCAGGTGGCAGCTGTCGCAATGGCCGCAGGCTTGGTCTTCGCCTTGGTAGCAGGACCAGCTGAGATGGAGCGGTGCGCCCAGTTCCCGCCCCTTCCGCACGATGTCGGACTTGCGCAGGTGGATGAGGGGCGCGTGGAAGCTCAGGTTTGTCTCAGGCTTGGTACCCAGGTTCGCGGTCTGCTCGAAACTCCGCAGGAAGGCCTCACGGCAGTCGGGGTAGCCGCTGCTGTCCTCCTCCACGAAGCCCACGAAGATGGCGCTGGCGCCCAGCACCTCGGCCCAGCTCACGCAGGTGGCCAGCAGGTGGGCGTTGCGGAAGGGCACATAGCTCACGGGCACGCCCGCGCGCTCGGGATCGCCTTCGGGCAGGGCGATGGAGGCGTCCGTGAGCGCCGAGCCGCCGATGGCCTTCAGCGTGTCAAAACCGATGATGAGGCGCCGTGAGGCGCGGACTTCGTAGAAGTCCGCGATATCGCGAAAAGCCTGCTTTTCGCGCGTTTGCGTACGCTGCCCGTAGTCCGCATGCAAGAGCGCCAGTTCATAGCCTTCGGCCTTCGCGATGGCGGCCGTGACACAGGAGTCCATGCCCCCGGAGAGGGAGACCACCGCCAGCTCAGCCATGGCTGACCCCTTCGGCCCAGGTCTCCAGTGCATCCATCTCGCGTTGAAGGCGCAGGCCTTCAGCGCCATCCTCCGCCTTTGGCGCAAGCTTGTACGGCACCCCGTAACGGATGGTGCAGGTGGCGAACGGAAGGGGGATCACCATGCGATCCCAGGTCTTCAACTCAAACTGCCGGTCGAAGGCCAGGGTCACGGGGACGATCCAGGCGCCAGTCTTGCGGGCTAGGGCGGTCACACCGGGCTTCAGCTCCATGAGGGGACCGCGGGGGCCGTCCGGCGTGATGCCAAAATCCCAGCCTTGTCGCACCGCCTGGATCATGCGCACCAGGGCCTTGGCGCCGTCGTCGCTGGCGGTGCCTCGCACGGCGTGGATGCCGAACCAGCGCCAGGTGGCGGCGCTGCGTTCCCCGTCCTTGCTGTCGCTGGAGAGAATGGCCACGCCTCGCCCCTTCCGAAGGAAGGGGTAGGCCAGGGGCATCATGAAGAGGCGACGGTGCCAGAAGCTGAGGATGAACCGCTCGTCCCGGGCCACCAGGTCCTCCACGGCCTCGAAGCCGACCCGGCGCACTCTCAGGGTATAGGACCACAGCTTGGACAGCCCGGCCCCCAGGAAGGGCACCACGCGGAAGTTCAGCCACACGGACAGGGGCGAACCCAGGGGTCGGCCCCGCTCGGCGATGGCGAGGCTGGCCCTCATCAGTCCCCCTCCGCCATCAGGTCGTCCCGGCTGATGGGGTACATCGCGCCGCAGTAATCGCAGCGGACTTCCAGGGGTTCATCCCCCTTGAACAGATCGGCCTTCTGCCCCGCGGGAAAGCGCCGGAGGGCCTCTACCAGTGCCTCGCGGGTGCAGCGACAACGGTAGAAAAGCTCGGTAGCTTCTGACTCTTCGATGCCTTCGCCCTGGGATACCCAGGAGGCCAGGAACTCCGCTGTGCGCTCCCAGAAGGGCACCACTTCCAGGCCTTCGATGGCCTCCACCAGCCGCGCCAGGCGGGCCGGCGGGCAGTCCGGCAGCGGTTCCACCAGCAGGCCCCCGGCCTCCCCGGTACCGGGATCGCACCAGAGGGTGAGGCTCGCCTGGATCTGCTCGGAGCTTTGGAGGTAGTGCTCCAGCTGCACCTGAATGCCGCCCTCCACCAGGGGCAGGTTGCCGATGTAGGGCGGGCCCGTGGCATTGGAGCGCATCACCTGGAGCAGACCGGGCGCGGCCACCCAATCGCCCGATGGCACCGAGCTGAGGTCGAGAACGCCGCGGATGGTACCGTCGGGCCAACAGTCCGCCACCACGGCCCGGGCGCGACCCGAGCTCTTGACGAGCACCTGCAGGCGCTCCGCGAAGGCCGTACGGCCCTGGAGCAGGGCCGTGGCCGTCAACAGCTCCGTGAGGCTGGCGCAGGCCTCGGGGTCCAGGTGCGGATGCCCACGACGGACGCCGTCCCATAGTGGGCTGGCATCCAGCGAGGAAAGGCGGATGAACCGGTCCTGCGTAAGGGCCTTCAGCACCTGGGCCTGGTGGATCGGTTCCTCCATGTTCAGGCCTTCTGCCACCTCAAAACAGGCTTGCGAGCGGCCGTGGTCTCATCCATGCGGCGCAGGGGGGCGAGGGTCGGGGCCTGGTGCAGCAGGTCAGGGTTCTCCTCGGCCTCCTTGGCGATCTGGAGCATGGCGTCGCAGAAGGCATCCAGCTCGTCCTTGCCCTCGCTTTCCGTGGGTTCGATCATCAGGGCGCCCGGCACGATCATGGGGAAGTAGATCGTGGGCGGATGATAGCCGTAGTCGATGAGGCGCTTGGCGATGTCCAGAGTGTGGACATCGTGCTTAGCCTGGTTCGTGTCGCTGAAGACCACCTCATGCAGCGTGGGCGAATCGATGTGCAGGGCGTAGGTGCCCTTGAGCCGGGCCCGGATGTAGTTGGCATTCACGATGGCGCGGAGGGTGGCCTCTTTCAGGCCATCGGACCCGTGGCTCAGGCAGTAGGTGAGCGCCCGCACGAGGACCCCGAAGTTGCCATAGAAGGTGTGCACCTTGCCGATGCTCTGGGGGCGGTTCCAGTCCATGCGGTAGCTGTGCTTCGGGACCTCGCCCTCGCCCACCTTCATGGTGTCGCGGACCACCACGGGCACCGGCAGGAAGGGCACCAGCTTCTCGGCGCAACAGACGGGGCCCGCACCGGGGCCGCCGCCGCCGTGGGGCGTGGAAAACGTCTTGTGCAGGTTCAGGTGCATGACATCCACGCCAAAATCGCCGGGCCGGGCCACGCCCACCAGGGCGTTCATGTTGGCCCCATCCATGTAGACCAGGGCACCCACGCTGTGCAGCAGGTCGCTGATCTCCTTGAAGCGGAACTCGAAGACGCCGGTGGTGTTCGGGTTGGTGATCATGGCGCCGGCGATCTCGTGGCCCAGTTCGGAGACGAGTGAGTTCAACCCCTTGCGGACCTTGCCATTCACGGGATCGGTCACATCCTCGAAGCTGATGGTGCCATCGGGACGGGAGGGCAGTTCCACCACCTCATAGCCGGCCATGGCCGCCGTGGCCGGGTTGGTACCGTGACCGCTGTCGGGGATGAGGATGACGCGCCGCTTGGCGCCCTTGGAGACGTGATAGGCCCGGATGAGCATGACGCCGGTCAGCTCACCCGCTGCGCCTGCACTGGGCTGGAGCGTGACACCCGGCAGGCCCGTGATCTCCTTCAGCCATTCCTGAAGGGTGTAGATCGTTTCCAGGTTGCCCTGCACAAAGGCGTCCGGGGCCATGGGGTGGCTGTCCGTGAAGCCCGGCAGCCCGGCCACCTTCTCGTTGAGCCTGGGATTGTGCTTCATGGTGCAGGAGCCCAGCGGGTAGATGCCGTCGTCCACGCCGTAGTTCCACTTGGAAAGCCGCGTGAAGTGGCGGATGACCTCGACCTCGCTCAGCTCGGGCAGGGCGTCGAAGCCGCCGCGCTTGAGATGGGCGGGACGGGTGTCCTTGGCCACCGGAACATCGAGCTTCGGCAGGTCCATGCCCCGTTTGCCGGGGACGGAGCGTTCAAAGGAAAGGGGTTCGCGCTGACGTAAGAACATGTCCATCTCCTCAGACGGTCGCGGGAACGCGGGCCAGGATCTCGACGAGGCTCTCGATCATCTGGCGGGTGTGGAGTTCCGTGGCACACCAGAGGATGCAGCCCGCGTATTCGGGGTAGAAGCGGCCCAGATCGAGGCCCGGCAGCAGGCTCTCCTTCAGACAGGCCTCCTGCAGAACGGCATAGTCGCCGGTGTAGCGCAGCACGAACTCGTTGAAGAAGGGCTGGTCAATCACCCTCTCCATGTCCGGCAGCTCCAGCAGGCGCTGGCGCAGGTACTGGGCCTTGGCGGCGTTCTGCTCCGCCAGGCCCCGCAGGCCCTCGGGCCCCGCCAAATGCATGAAGATGTTGGCGCGCAGGGCCACGAGGCCCTGGTTCGAACAGATGTTGCTGGTGGCCTTGTCGCGGCGGATGTGCTGCTCGCGGGCAGTCAGCGTGAGCACGTAACCCGTGCGACCTTCCAGGTCCTTCGTCTGGCCCACCACCCGGCCCGGGATCTCGCGCTTGTGGGCATCCTTCACGGCCAGGAAGCCGAGGAAGGGACCGCCGAAGTTCAGCTTGTTGCCGAGGCTCATGGCTTCGCCGCAGGCCATGTCCGCGCCGGCCTTGCCGGGGGCCTCGAACCAGCCGAAGGCGAAGGCCTCCTGGGTCACGCTCACCAGCAGGGCACCGGCGGCATGAACGGGGCCGGCCAGGGTCGTGAGGTCCTCCACGGCTCCAAGGAAGTTGGGATAGCCCACCATCACCGCGGCCACGTCGCCGTTGAGCTTGGCCTGAAGGTCGGCCAGGTCGGTGACACCATCCTTGAGACCCACTTCCACCAGCTTCAGATCGTCATGGGGCGCGAAGTTGGTCTTGAGGACCTCGCGATACATGGGGTGGAGACCGCGGCTCACCAGCACGGTGTGGCGCTTCTTCGCCACGCGGACGGCCATCAGCGCCGCTTCCACGCAGGCGGTGCCGCCGTCGTAGAGGCTGGCATTGGTGACTTCCAGGCCGGTGAGGTCGCAGATCAGGGTCTGGTATTCGAAGATGTGCTGGAGCGTGCCTTGGCTGATCTCGGGCTGGTAGGGGGTGTAGGCCGTGAACCATTCCTGGCGGCTGATGAGGGCATCGATGGCCGAGGGCACGAAGTGGTCATAGGCCCCGGCGCCGAGGAACTGCGCGCAAAAGCGCGTGTTCTTGTTGGCCAGTCCCATCATCTGCCAAGCCACTTCCTGCTCGGAGCCCTGGGTGGGCAAGTCCAGGTCGCGCCGCAGGCGGAGTGGTTCTGGGATGCCCACAAGCAGCGCTTCGGCGTTAGGGACGCCGATGGTATCCAGGAGGGCTCGATCCTCGACGGGGGAAGAGGGCAAGTAGCGCATGGCGGCCTCTGCAAAGAACGTTGAAATGCCAACGTACCAGGGTATCAGGCGGCCCCCAAGAAGGGCCCTATGTCGGGGGTCACACCACACCACCACAGACCATAGGCCCGAACGGTGGACTAGACGCGGGGATCGGGCTTCGCCCGAGCGCCGCGCGGGGGCTTCGGGGGGACTTCGCGAGCAGAGCGAGCAGGGCCCTCCGCCTAACGCAGCCTCCCCGAGGCTGCTCCCGCTCCTTCGTCGCGGAGGCGGAGCCTCCCCCCCGGGCAGCATTAATAGCGTTTCCAGAGGTCAAAGGGCTGGGTTCCAATCAGCACGTTGAAGCTGCCCACCGCCCGACCGCTGTCCTGGGGTGTGCGTTCTTTCAGGAATCCGTAGGACAGCTCCACATAGAAGTTGGACAGCGTCGTGCGCACCATGAGGCCCGTGCCTTGGGCGCTGATCGCGACTTCGGGCTTGAGGAGGGAGGACGGATCCGGGGCCATCCAGGCCATGTCAAACCGGGGAACCACCTCCATGGTCAGGCCCAGCCCTAGGTAGAGTCGCAGGGGGATCCCGAACCTCACCGAGGCGAAATTCGGTGCCAGGAAACCCAGTGAATTGGACCCGATGACAAAGGACGACCCCCCCAGGGCCCACCAGCGGTCCAGGGGCAGGCGCCGACCCTGGCCCCATTCCAGATCCAGATCCGCTCCGACGTGCTCACCGAAGGACCTGAGCCCCCGGGCCCGGAAGTAGCTCTGCTGGAAGGTCGCACCCTCCAGCTCCCCCGCCTCGGCGTGTCCCATGCCGAATCGGGCTCGCAGCAGGAGCCCTTCCCGGGGAAGGGTGTAGCGGTCGAAGTTGTCCCATTCTCCCGAAAGGAAGAGGGAGTCCTGACTTTGGCTGCGGCGCTGATCGGACTCCAGAAAGGCTGAATCCCGCCAACCCAGGTCCAGGCTTATTTTTCCCGTGCCCAGGTTGCTGAAGCGGAAGTAGGTCTTCAACGTCAAGTCGGACACGCTGATGCGGGCATCAGAACCATCCCTCACCAGCTCCGGAACCTGCCATAGAAGGGGGCCACTCAGCCGCTGCTGCCAATAGTCCGCGGCCACCTCCATGCCCGCTCCCGGCGAGAACCCGAACGGACTTCGGAGGATCAGGGCTACCTCCTCTTGAAGTCGGTTGCGAGCCGCGCTGAGCTCCACTTCTGTGCCCTGGAACCCCCGGTTCAGGGTCCGGTAGGTCAGGCCCACCTGGCCCCCCAGGGTGGACTCGTAACCCAGGGAGATATCCAGGCGCTCCTGCTGCTGGGGGACCGGGACGAGGGTGATGGTCGTGCCGCCCTGGCCGTCGGGCCGGATCTGGTAGCGCAGTTCCGCCAGATGCAGGCGATGCTCAGCCAGGGCGATGCGATTCTGCAGATCGTCTGGACGGAAAGGATGGCCCCTCAGCTCTCCAAGCAGCCGAAGGAGATACGTCTCGTCCACCGCGGAACCGGTGCTGATGCGGGCCTCCACCTTCGTGATGAGGGGCTCCACGATGATGATGTGCAGACGGCCGCTCACTGGATCGAAGCCTGAGCCCCGGGCATCCACCAGGGGGCCGCCCTCCATGAGGAATCGGTAGACCAGCTGGCTCATCATGCGGCCGAACATCTGGGGATTGAAGGGTTCGCCCACTTTCACATTCTCGGTCACCGCGGCCTGGATGGCTTTGCGCCAACCTTCCGGAGCTTCCACCTCCACGGATCGGATCGCCGGGAAGGGACGGATGTGGATGGTGAGCACGCGATCCGGATCCACGGTGGCCCAGGCCTCCTGGGCCAGGCCATGAACGAGGGCCTGCTGGATAAGGATCTGAACATCCTGGACCCGGATACCCGCCGGTTTGGGTTTCAAAGTCTCAGCCAACAGGCCGACCAGGGCCGCATTCAATTCCCCGGGACTCTCGAAGGCGACGCGCCCCACATCCAGCCACTCCTGGCTAAGCCGGCTGCGGAGCAGGCTGCCCATCGCCTCCCGCCGGGCGTCGAAGGCCTCCCGGCCAGCCCGCACCAGTTTGGCGCCATCGGACCCATATTCGAGGAAGGGCGCATCCCGGATGTCAGGGCGGATGAGGAAGTCCGCGGCGGCCCGGCTCTCCCATTGGTGTCGTTCCACCACCAGGTCCAGGCTGCGGGCCGCCACGGAGAAGAAGTTCGTGGCGGGCCGGTTCTCCAGGGGGGCGCTGATGTCCACGGCAATGACCAGATCCGGGTGGAAGGCCTCCTTCGCCGTGAATACCGGCAGATTCTCCACCAGGGCGCCATCCACGTACTGCTGTCCATCGATGACCACGGGCCGGAATCCGCCTGGAATGGACAAAGAGGCCCTCACGGCCTCCACCAGGTCGCCGTTTCCAAAGACCCTGCCCTGGCCCGTCTCGAGGTTGGTGGCCAGCACGCGCAAGGGACGCTGGAGTTTGTCGAAATCCCCACCGGAGAAATAGGCGCCCCGGGCGAGCAGGCCCTGGAGCGTGTGCTGCACCTCCACGCCGCTGCGGAGGCTCTGGGCCAGGAATACATGGCCATTGTGCCGCTCGATGGAAAGAATGGGATCGTTCCGATCCTCCTGCTCGCCCAGGGTCTCGCCTGGGTTGCGCCACAGAGGTTCCAGAAAGGCCCGCGTGAGATCGAGGCGGCCGAAGAGATCCTCAATCTCCCGCCCGGAGAAGCCGCTGGCGTAGAGCGCACCCACCAGAGCGCCGGCGCTGGTGCCAGTGACGCTGTCGAGGGGGTAGCCCACCTCTTCCAGGCGCTGGAGGATGCCGATGAGGGCCAACCCGCGGGCGCCACCCCCACTCAGGGCCAGGGCCACCCGGGGCGACCCCGGAATGGTAACCCGGGGCGTGAATCGGAACACCATGTCCGCGGGCTGGACCACCACATCGATGCGGCGCGGCTCGGCGGGCCTGGTTTCCACGGCTGGACGGGGGGCTTGACCCGCCAGCGAGACGGATAGCCCCATCGCCAGCAGGAAATTTTTCATGCCAGTGCCGCCCGCTGCGCCTCCATCAGCGCCGCGCAGCCCAGGAGACCGAGGTCCACGAGCCCCGCCGCCTCGGCCCGGCTGAAGGGGCGCCCTTCGCCCGTGCCCTGGAATTCCACCAACTCAAGGTCCCCAATACTCATTGGTCGCGCCGCCACCAGATTGCAATCCACGGCAGCGAGATGATCCTCCTCGTAGTCCAGGTCCAGCACCATCCCGCGACGGCCCTCTCCGGTTTCGACGAGGCCCACGCTCACGGCCGAAACCTGGCGGACCAGGGCGGCTTCCAGCCCCTGGGTCCTCAGCGCCAGCGCCACGGCGACCCAGGCGCCCGTGATGGCCGCGCACCGGGTGCCGCCGTCAGCATTCAGCACGTCGCAGTCCAGGGCGAGGGTGCGCTCACCCAGGGCGGAAAGATCCACGGCCTGGCGCAGGCTGCGGCCGATCAGGCGCTGGATTTCCACCGTGCGGCCCTGCTGCTTCCCCTTGGCGGCTTCCCGGTCCGACCGGGTGTGGGTCGCCGCCGGCAGCATGCCGTATTCCGCCGTGAGCCACCCCGAGCCCCGCCCCTTCATCCAGCCCGGCACGCGGTCCTCCAGACTGGCCGCGCACAGCACATGGGTCCGGCCGAGCTTTACCAGGCAGGATCCGGAGGCATGGAGCTGAACGCCTTTCTCCAGGTCCAGGGGGCGCAGTTCCTTGGTTTGGCGCATCAGCATCAGCCTTTCCCTTCGATCTTGTCCACCCGCCCCTGGTGCCTCCCACCTTCGAATGGTGTTGCCAGAAAGGTTCTGAGGTATGATTCTGCCTTGAGCGGATCCGTCAGCCGCTGGCCGAAAGCGATGGCGTTTGCGTCATTGTGCTGTCGAGCCAGTGCCGCGTGCTCAGGGGAGGTCACCAGTGCGCAGCGGATGCCGGCATGGCGGTTGGCCGCGATGCTGATGCCGATGCCGGATCCGCAGACCAGCACCAGGCGCTCCCACTGATCCTTGCCTTCCGCAGCCCGGTGCGCGAAATCCGGGTAATCCACCGAAGCCGCCCCATCCGTGCCGAAATCCACCACTTCATGTCCCTGCTCAATCGCCCAGGCCTTGAGCCGTTCCTTCAGGTCGAACCCCGCATGATCGCTTGCGAATCCAAGTTTCATCTTCCGGCTCCCTCGCCCATAGCCTGTTGCCTACAGCCTACCGCCCATTCATGCTGAATCCCTTCCTCCAATACCGCCCCCAGGACCGGGGTTTCCTGCTCTGCATGCCCGAGGCGGTGGACCCCGCCGAGTGGGTTCGCGCCCTCCGGACGCTACCCGGCGAACTCCAGGGAAGGGAGCGCCTGACGCCTGCCAAAGCCCAGCTCTTCCTGGCCGATGGCGCCTTGGTGGAGATGCATGCGGTGCCCCTGCGCTGGCAGCGGGCCTATCCCTGGCTTTCCTCCCTGGCTCTGCGTCCCGGGAACGCTGGCCCGACCCTGCGCTACTGGGCGATGGCCCTGCGCCTGCTTCAGTCATTGGTGGTGCGCGGCGCCATGCTGCCCCAGCTCGATACCCGGGGGAATCCTTGGAAGGCCCGCTGGGGCGTGAGCCTCACCAGCCCCTCCGACCGTTCAGCCCTGCGCCAGCTGGTCGAGGCCATGCCCCCCGCGGCCGTGGCCTTCCCGGAGAATGACACCTGGGCCTTCACCAAGACCCTGGGTCTCGGCGAATTGGACGCCTTCGACATCGAGGACGACTTGGCCATGCCCCCCGCGGCGGACGCCGTGCTGTCGGCCTTCCTGGAGGATGGCGCGGACTTCATCATGCGGTTCGTCTCGAGCGGACTGCGGGCCGGAGATGATCCCCGGCTGGGACTCATCCACCGGCTGCGGGGACATAAGCGCGACCGCCTGCCCTGGGACGAACGCATCATGGTGGCCCTCTCCCACCAGCTGCCGGAATTCCCCACCACGGGCATCACGGAACGGACCCTGGGCGAGCAGCTGGCCCAGTGGAGCGAAGGCGCGCGGCCCCAGTGGCTGCGCCCCAGCCTGCGCCTCGAAGCCCCGGACGTGCCCACCACCCTCCAGGCCGTACAGGACGCCGATCGCCTGGCGGAAGAGGGCTGGACCCTCAGGGTGGGCCTGGAAACCGAGGCCGGCACGGCCGTCGGCGTGGCCAAACTCTGGGAACCCTCCACCGAACCCGAGGTGTTGCAGGCCCGCCAGGTCCTGCTGCGCGGCCTGGCCCGCGCCGTGCCCTTCTTCCCCGCGCTGGAACGAGCCCTGTCTGGTCAGAAGCCCGAGGACCTACTGCTGCGGCCCACGGAAGCCTGGGGCTTCCTCACCCGCGGCGCCGCCCAGCTCAAGGAGGCGGGTTTCCTCGTCCACATCCCCGAGGGCCTGGCCGACTTCGGCGGCGCCAAGCGCCTGCGCGCCAAGGTCCGTCTCGGCGCCCGCAACGTGGTGGATTCCTCACCCATGGCCCAGGCCGGCCTGGAAGGCAGCGTGAGTGCCGACTGGTCGCTGATGCTGGGGGACGACACCCTGAGCATGGATGACTTCGCCCAGATGGCAGGCCTCAAGCATCCCCTGGTGGCCTGGAAGGGCAAGTGGGTGGCCCTGGATCCAGAGACCCTCAAGCAGATCTCCACGGTCATCCAGGCCAGTCGGGGGGCCGGTTTCGAAAGCATGACCAAGGGCGAGGCCCTGGCCGCGGCCCTCACTGGCACGGCCCGCATCCCCGGCGTTAGCGAGGCCATCGAGGTGGAAGTCGCGGGTGATTTCGGCGCGGCTCTCGAAGATCTGAAGGTCCTTCCCGACAAGCCCATCACCCAGCCCGAGACCTTTCATGGCCAGCTGCGCCCCTACCAGCTGCGGGGGCTCGCTTGGCTGGAAGGCTTGTCCCGTCTGGGCCTGGGCGGCATCCTCGCGGACGACATGGGCCTCGGCAAGACCATCGAAGTGCTCGCCCTCCTGCTGCACCGCCAGCTCCAGAACCCCGAGTTCGGGCCCGCCACCCTGCTGATCTGCCCCACTTCGCTGCTGGGCAACTGGGAACGGGAACTGGCCAAGTTCGCGCCGAGCCTGCCAGTCTTCGTGCACCACGGCAACAACCGTGACCCTTTGCCCGCCACCTTCAGGCCCCACACGCTGGTGCTCACCACCTACGGTGTGGTCCGCCGCGAGGAGGACACCTTCGCGAACCGCCCCTGGGGCGGCGTGGTGGTGGACGAGGCCCAGGCCATCAAGAACGCCGGATCCGCCCAGGCCAAGGCCATCCGCAAGCTGCGGGGAGGCTTCCGCCTGGCCCTCACCGGCACGCCCATCGAGAACCGTCTCACCGAGCTGTGGGCCATCATGAGCGCGGGGTTGCCCGGCTACCTCGGCACCGAGTCCCAGTTCAAGGAGCACTTCGCCACGCCCATCGAGAAATACCGCGATCCAGACGCCGCCCACGAGCTCCGCCAGCGCATCGGCCCCTTCATCCTGCGCCGCCTCAAGAGCGACAAGGCCATCATCCAGGACCTTCCGGAAAAGCATGAAATGAAGGTCTTCACCACGCTGACTCGCGAGCAGGCCGAGCTCTACCAGTACCGCGTCGACAAGATGGACGAGGAACTCGACACCGCCTCGGGCATCGAGCGCCGCGGGCGCATCCTGGCCCTGCTCACGCACCTCAAGCAGATCTGCAACCACCCCAGTCAGTTCCTGAAGGCCCAGGGCCCCTACCGCGGTCGCAGCGGCAAGCTGGACCGCCTCACGGAGATGCTCGAGGAAGTCGTTGAGGCCGGTGAGCGCGCTCTGGTCTTCACGCAGTTCAAGGAGATGGGCGACCGCCTCCAGATCCACCTGCAAGACGCCCTGGGCTTCGAACCGCCCTTCCTCCACGGTGGCACCTCGCGGGAAGGCCGTGATGAAATGGTGCGGACTTTCCAGGAGGATCCGGACTCCTCCCCCGTGCTGCTGCTGAGCCTCAAGGCCGGTGGAGTGGGCCTGAACCTCACGGCCGCCACCCATGTCTTCCACTTCGATCGCTGGTGGAATCCCGCCGTGGAGGACCAGGCCACGGATCGCACCTACCGCATCGGTCAGACGAAGAACGTGCAGGTGCACAAGCTGGTCACCATCGGCACCCTGGAAGAAAAGATCGACGCCCTGCTGGAATCGAAACGGGACCTGGCTGACCGGGTGGTGGGCAGCGGCGAAGGCTGGCTGACCGAACTCGATGATGAGGCCCTGCGTCGGCTCGTGGCGCTCGATCCCGATGCCGAGCTCATGGACCCGGATGAAGGCAACGGCGAGGACTCCCCTTCCGCCCATGCCAGCCCCAAGCCCGTGAAACGTAGAGCCAAGGAGGTGGCGCCATGATCAGCCACACCGACCGCTTCGGCGCCACCTGGTGGGGCCGCCTCTGGATCAATGGCCTCGAGAAGCTCGGGGATGACTACGAGAATCGCCTGCCCCGCGGCAAGAAGTACGCGGAGGACGGTCACGTCTCCCATTTCAATGTGCAGCCCGGCGAAATCCAGGCCCGGGTCCATGGCAGGAAGACCTACAATGTGACCCTTGGTCTTCCAGCCCTCACCGCCGCCCAATGGGAGAAGGCTCTGGACCGCATCGCCCTGGAGAGCCGCTTCGTGGCCTCCCTGTTGGCGGGCGAGATGCCCCAGGGGCTGGATGAGACCTTCCGCGAAGCGGGTGCCAGCCTCTATCCGCGCGTGCCGAAGGAACTCCAGACTCACTGCGACTGCCCGGACTGGGCGAACCCCTGCAAGCATGTGGCCGCCGTGTGCTTCGTGATGGCCGAGGCCCTGGACCGCGATCCCTGGCTGCTCTTCGACCTGCGCGGCAAAACCCGGGATGAAGTGCTGCAGGCCCTCCAGTCGGCCCTCGATGCCGCCGCCGTGGCGGCCCCGAAGAAGCGCGGACGGCCACCGAAGAAGCAGCATACTGTGGCGGATCTGCTCCGGCAGGAACAGCCCGAGCCCGAGCCCTGGCGGCATCTGCCCGAGGAGGCCTACGACGCCCTGCCCATGCCCCTGCCGGAGATCAGCATTCCCCGGGTGATTCCACCGGACCCTTCCGTGTTCACGCAGTTGGGCCCTCTGCCCCATGCCCGCATCGAGACCAGCCTGTGCCTCGCTGCCCTCATGCACCGCACCGCCCAATGGGTGCAGCAGCAGATCGAGGATGGTCCCCGCCGCCTCGAGGACGAGGAGGGTGAAGGTGAACTGGAGCAGCCGGCCTCGCCTTTCGATGCCCCGCTCCAGACCACCCCCAGGCCCAACCGCAACTGGCGTCACAAGAAGCGACGCTGGGGGAAAAAGGGCGGACAATAAAGACGAATCAGGAGTCTCTATGCGCACCATCTCCACTCCCAACGCCCCCGCCGCTATCGGCCCCTACAGCCAGGCGCAGATCTCGGGCAACTACCTCTTCACCTCGGGGCAGATCCCGCTCGTACCCGGCACCATGGACATGGTGACGGGCCCCATCGAAGCCCAGGCCGAGCAGGTGCTGAAGAACCTCAGCGCCGTGCTCGCCACTGCGGGCACCGGCTGGGACCGGGTGGTGAAGACCACCGTGTTCCTCACGGATCTCGCCGATTTCGCCGCTTTCAACGCCGCCTACGAAAAGGCCCTGGGCGCCGCCAAGCCCGCCCGCAGCACCGTGCAGGTCGCCGCCCTGCCGCGAGGCGCGAAGGTCGAGATCGAGCTCATCGCGGAAGTCTAGGTGCCGATGCTCAAATCGGATATGACCTGCCGGAGGACCGATTCCCAATCTCCGGGATGGGGTTGTCGGTAGATGCGCATAGTGGGGTACCAGGGACTGTCCTGTCGTCCAAGGAACCACCGCCAATCCGGGAAGGTGTGCAGCAGAAGGAAGGTGGGGATGCCCATGGCACCCGCCAGGTGGGCCAGGGCTGTGTCCACGGTGATCACCAAGTCCATGGCGGCAACGGCCAAGGCCGTGTCCGAAAAGGAGCCCAGCAAAGGAGCAAGTTGAATGACCCCTGGAAGCGGGACGTCCTCCAGCGGCCCGAACTGGAAGCTATGCCAGGCCACGCCTTGTAAGGCGGCCAGTGGTTCAAGAACCGCCGCTGGCATGGAGCGTTCCTTGTCTCTGACATGCACGGGATTGCCGGCCCAGGCCAGGCCGATGCGGGCCCTTCCCACTGAAGCCTCTAGAACCTCTGAGAGGCGCTGGCGGTTGGGCACATGGCCCGGTACATGAAGGTAGGGAATTTCGGCAGGAAGGGATGTCAGGTCTGTCTTGAAGACCCAGGGGAGCGAGAGCAGCGGCACATGGAGGTCGAAGGGAGGGAGGGGCCTTCCCATGGGAATCACCTCGTCAACCCCCGGGCAGGTGGCTACCACATCCGCCAGGGATGGCTGGACTGACCACAGGACCTTGCCCCCCAGGGCCTTCACCTGGGGGGCATAGCGCACGAACATGAGCGTGTCGCCGATACCCTGTTCCCAGTCCACCAGCAAGGTCTTGCCAACGAAAGGCTCGCCCTCCCACCGTGGGTGATCTGGATGGGACTGGGGCTTACTATTCGCAGGCAGGTGGAGTCGGGCCTCGTATTGCTCCCAGCCCTTGAGCATGTCTCCGAAGAGCAGGGATAGGTTGGAGAGTTCCCATTGTTCCTCCGCCCGCGAAAGCGCGCCCGGGAGGGCGAACCACCGCCGGATTTCCTGGCAAGCTGCCAGGTGATTCCCTTCATAGGCCAGGATCCGGTAGCACATCTTGTGGGCCTCCGGATTGACTGGATCCTGCGCCATGGCCCTTTCCAACGCCGCTTTGGCTGATTCAAGGTCGCCCTTGTTCATCAGTCCTTCCACCAGGGCCAATCGGGCGTCGTTGCGGGTGGGATCCGCGGCCAGGACCCTACGGAATAGGCCTTCCGCATCATCCCACCGGCCCTGCTTCATCAGGATGCAACCCAGGTTGATTCGGGCTCCTAGGCAATCGGAGTCGATGTCCAAGGCCCGGTGGCAGGCCTCCTCGGCCTGCTCCAGCTTGCCGGATACCAGGAGGAGTCCACTGAAATCACTCCAGGCTTCGGCAAATTCAGGCTGAAGAGCCAGGAGTGCAGCATAGGCCTTGGCCGCTTCTTCCCACCTGCCTTCACGATCCAGTCGATGAGCATCCTGGAGGAGCTTTGCTGGATCTGTTGTCATTCCCCCTCCTCCGTCTCGCCGATGTCCTCCTCGATGGCTTCCCAGCGCCGGCGGGCCTGATAGGTGGGGTCCTTCAGCTTCGCCAAGAAGTCCGTCATCCGGGGGCCCCAGGAGGAGGTGGCCACACAGCCCTCCGGCGCATGGGGCAGCAGGTCCGCAGGGGCCTCCTCGAGGCAGAGCTGGGTGAGGATCAGGGCCTGGCGATAGCTTTCCCCCACGGGGGTCAGGTTGGCAGCGAGGGTATCCAGGATTTCGACAAGGGGCGCGTCTTCGGGCCGGGCTTCGGTTTCGGCTTCAATCACCTCCACGGTCTTCAACCGGGCTGCGATCAGCTTTAGGTGCAGGCGTTCCATCTCGCGCCGAGGGGCCCCCCGGGACAGGGCATGGGCGGCGTCCTCGAGATGGGGATGCAGTTTGCGAAACAGCAGGGAGAGGGCGGTTTCAGCCGGGGACATGGGAATAGCTTCGGTCATACTGTCCAGCCTACTGCATCCTGTTGGACGAACGGGGCCGCCTGCTTCAGCATGGGAGTCGGGAGTTCTCAATGACTGCTTCGGACCTGCTGGACCTGACCACCCTCCAGAACCTGGTGGAGCTCGACGAGGGCGGCCACGAACTCCTTTCCGAAATGATTGCCATCTTCCGGGAAGACACACCTCGCCGCATCCGAGACATCCTCGCGGCGATAGCCCGGGGGAACGCCGAGGATCTTTCCCGCGCGGGGCATGCGCTCAAGGGCGGGGCCGGAGCCCTGGGCGCTGATGCCATGCGCCACCTGGCAGCGGGGTTGGAAACGCTGGGGCGGAGCGGCTCCACAGATGCCGGTGAGGACCTTCCCCAGAGGCTGGAAGCCATGTTCCAGGCTTCCCTGGCGGCTCTGGATGCCTACGTCGCGAAGCTTTAAGAGCAGGATCAGGGCGCCCCGAAGGGCTTCACGCCAACGGCCCCCTTGGGTGGGGGCTGATCGCTGATCTGGACGCGGCCATTGGCATCGATCCACTGGTAGATGCGGGTGGAGGCCCGCTGCTGGGGGGTGGGCTCAGGCACGGTCTTCTGCTCATCCACCTTGAACCCGCCCCGCCCTTTCTGGAGGAGGGCCATGCTGCCGGCCAGGCTCGGATCCGGCTGCACCGCCTTGCGATGGTAGAGGTCCAGCACCTTGGGCACATAGGCTTGCGTCTCGCGGAAGGGTGGGATGCCTTTGTGCTTGTTCACGGCACCTTCGCCCGCGTTATAGGCCGCCACCACCCGGATGAGGTCGCCTGCGTAGTAATCGTGGAGCCACTTCAGGTACTTCACGCCGCCGCTGATGTTCTGGCGCGGGTCGAAGGGATCCAGCACGCCGAAACGCTCGGCCGTGGAGGGCATCAACTGCATGAGCCCCAAGGCCCCCGCCCTGGACCGGGCTTTGTAATTGAAGGCGCTTTCGGCCTGGATGATGGCCCTGGCTAGGTGGGTGTCCACCCCTTCAGCCAAGGCGATCTCATCCACCATCGCGATCAGTTCGGGACTCCTGAGGGCTTTCGCCATCTCCGCGGGGGTCACCGCGAGACGCACTTTGCCCACACCCACATGCTTCAATACCAACCCCTGCGCTTTCATGTAGGCCGGTGGCAGGTTGTTGATCACCAGCCGCCCCTGCTTGTCGTAGTAGGTGTAGAGGTAGGTGACTCCGGGCTTCACGGGATCCTTCGTGGCCTTCGGCATTCCAGCGACGAGGGCCAGAGCGGCGAGGGGAAGAACCAGCGCGGAACGCAGCATCTGGTCTCCATGATACGGCCTGGCCTCCGCACAACCCAGGCAGGTAGGGAAAACTACTGGGAGGAAGGGCACCTGGTGGATAGGAGACCACTGCTTGGCTTCGACCCCGACTAGCGGCACCCTGGTAAAAAGACCGATCTAAAAATTGGAACCATTTGAACTTTTTGGGGCATAAGTGCCTCGCCGGGTCCCAGCTTTGCAGGCTGCCCCGCCAAGGATTGCTTCACCACCCAACGGCCATGGCATAAGCTCCTCGCCGGGTCCCGGCTTCGCAGGCTGCCCCGCCAAGGATTGCTTCACCACCCAACGGCCATGGCATAAGCTCCTCGCCGGGTCCCGGCTTCGCAGGCTGCCCCGCAGCCTGCTCCACCACTCGGCGGTCGCTCACATATTCCGTCGGTACTGCCCGCCGACTTCGTAGAGGGCCTGGCTGATCTGGCCGAGGCTGCAGACCTTGGCGGCATCGAGGAGGGCGTCGAAGAGATTGCCGTCGCTGCGGGCGACTTCCTTGAGCCGGTCCAGGGCCGTGGGTGCCTTGTCCGCATTGCGAGCCTGGAAGGCCTCGAGGTTCACGATCTGCTGCTGCTTTTCCGCCTCGGTGCTGCGGATCAGCTCGGGCGTGCCCGGCTCGGCGGCTTGTGGGTTCAGGAAGGTGTTCACGCCGATGATGGGCAGCTCCCCGCTGTGCTTCAGGTGTTCGTAATGCATGGACTCTTCCTGGATCTTGCCGCGCTGGTACATGGTCTCCATGGCCCCCAGCACGCCACCGCGGTCGGAGATGCGACGGAACTCCATCAGCACGGCCTCCTCCACCAGCTCCGTCATCTGTTCGATGAAGAAGGAACCCTGAAGGGGATTCTCATTGTTCGCCTGGCCCAGTTCACGGTTGATGATCAGCTGCACGGCGATGGCACGGCGCACGCTGGCCTCGGTGGGCGTGGTAATGGCCTCGTCGTAGGCATTGGTGTGCAGGCTGTTGCAATTGTCATAGATGGCGTAGAGGGCCTGGAGCGTCGTGCGGATGTCATTGAAATCGATTTCCTGGGCATGGAGCGACCGGCCGCTGGTCTGGATGTGGTACTTGAGCTTCTGGCTGCGTTCGTTGGCGCCGTACTTCTCCTTCATGGCCAGGGCCCAGATACGCCGGGCCACCCGGCCGATAACGCTGTACTCGGGATCCAGCCCATTGCTGAAGAAGAAGCTAAGGTTCGGGGCGAAGTCGTCGATGTGCATGCCGCGGGACAGGTAGTACTCGACGAAGGTGAAGCCGTTGGCCAGGGTGAAGGCCAGCTGGCTGATGGGGTTCGCGCCGGCCTCGGCGATGTGGTAGCCACTGATGCTCACCGAGTAGAAGTTGCGGACCTTCTCTTCGATGAAGGTGGACTGGATGTCACCCATGACCTTGAGGCTGAACTCTGTGCTGAAAATGCAGGTGTTCTGGGCCTGATCCTCCTTGAGGATGTCGGCCTGCACCGTTCCCCGCACGGTCTGAAGGGCTTCGGTCCGCAGCTTGGCGTAGACCTCCGGTGGCAGGATCTCATCCGAGGTCACTCCCAGCAGGGCGAGCCCCAGACCATCGTTCCCCTCGGGGAGGGCGCCTTCGTACCGGGGACGCGTCAGGCCCTTGGCTACGTACATCGCTTCGATCTTCGCCTGGGCAGTCTTGAGCTGTCCGTGCTCCTTCAGCCAGTGTTCGGCCCGCTGGTCGATGGCGGCATTGAGGAAGAAGGCCAGCATGGTGGGCGCCGGGCCGTTGATGGTCATGCTCACACTGGTGGTGGGGCAGAGCAGATCGAAGCCCGAATAGAGCTTCTTGGCGTCATCCACCGTGCACACGGATACACCGCTGTTGCCGACCTTGCCGTAGATGTCGGGGCGGACATGCGGATCCTCGCCGTACAGTGTGACGCTGTCGAAGGCGGTGCTCAGGCGCACGGCGGGCTGGCCCTGACTCACGTAATGGAAGCGCTTGTTGGTGCGCTCGGGCGTCCCTTCGCCCGCGAACATGCGGGTGGGATCCTCCCCCACGCGCTTGTATTCGAAGACACCCGCCGTGAAGGGGAAGCGGCCCGGCAGGTTCTCCAGCAGCTGCCAGCGCAGCAGCTCGCCCCAACTGGAATAGGATGGGAGCGCGACTTTCGGCACCTTGGATCCGCTGAGGGAGGCCGTGTAGTTCGCCGTGCGAATCTCCCGGCCCCGCACCACGTAGACGTTCTCGGGCTCGGTGTAGCTGCGCTTCTGCTCGGACCAGTCGTGGATGAGGCGGCGGCTCTCCCCGTGCAGCTCGCCCAGGTGCTCCTGGTAGCGCTGCCGGAGGACCAGGATGGCCGTGCCCTGGTCGCCTTCGCCGGGCTCAGTGAGGTGGACGGCACCGTAGAAGGCCCCTGCGGCCGGCACCTTGTCACCCAGCGCGCGCAGGCTGACCCAGAGGGCATGGGCGAGTTCCGCGGTTTCCGCCTGATGGCGCGCCCAGGCCTTGTAGCCCTGCACGGCGTCGGCGATTTCCGCGAGGTAGCGGACCCGCTCCGGCGGAATGATGGCGGCCCGGCGGGGATTCCCGGCCTCGGCCGCCCCCGTGGCGGGCATGCCCGCCACGGGATCTAGGGTCAGCTTGGGCACCCAATCCAGCCCTGATTTCAACGCGATGGCCTTCACCAGGTTCACGAAGAGCCAGTTGGTGGCCGGATCGTTGAACTGGCTGGCGCAGGTGGCATAGACCGGCATCTCATCCACGGGTTCATTGAAGCGCTTGTGGGCCCGCTGGTACTGCTTGCGCACATCCCTCAGGGCATCCTCCGCCCCCCGCTTGTCGGCCTTGTTCAGCACGACGATATCGGCGAAATCCAGCATGTCGATCTTCTCGAGCTGGCTGGCGGCGCCGTATTCCGGCGTCATCACATACATGGACAGGTCCACCAGGTCCGCGATCTCGCTATCGCTCTGGCCGATGCCCGCGGTTTCCACGATGACCAGGTCGAAACCCTCGGCCTGGGTGGCGGCGATGCTGGCCTCCAGGGCCTCGCTGGTGGCCCGGTGGGCGGCGCCGCGGGTGGCCAGGCTGCGCATGAAGACGCGGTCCCGCAGCTCGGGATGGTAGAGGGAGTTCATGCGGATGCGGTCGCCCAGGAGGGCGCCGCCGGTCTTGCGCTTGGTGGGGTCCACGCTGAGCACGGCCACTCGCTTGTCCGGGAAATCCACCAGGAAGCGCCGCAGGAGCTCGTCGATGAGGGAGGACTTTCCGGCGCCGCCGGTGCCGGTGATGCCGAGCACGGCCGTGGGCCGACCCGTGACATCGGGCGGAGCCTCCACTTCGCCGAGTTCGATCTTCGTGATGCGGCGAGCCAGTCGGTGGGATTCGGGCGTGGTGCGGGGGTCCAAATCGCAGCGGTGCACCATGTCGTCGATCATGCCCTGCAGGCCCATATGACGGCCATCCTCGGGACTGTAGAGGCGGGATACGCCGTAGGCTTCCAGCTCGCGGGTTTCCTCCGGCGAGATGACGCCGCCCCCGCCACCAAAGATCTGGATGTGGCCGGCGCCACGCTCCCGGAGCAGGTCCACCATGTACTTGAAGTACTCGACGTGGCCGCCCTGGTAGCTGGAGACCGCGATGCCCTGGACATCCTCCTGGATGGCGGTATCGACGATGTCCTGCACGGCGCGGTTGTGACCCAGGTGGATGACCTCGCAGCCCGTGGCCTGAAGGATGCGCCGCATGATGTTGATGCTGGCGTCGTGGCCATCGAAGAGACTGGCGGCGGTGACAAAACGGACCTTGTGCCGAGGCAGGTAGCCTTCGGAGGCAGGGCTGGTTGATTCGGGCGCAGTAAGGATGGACATGGAACCCCCGGTTGGGCGGAGTCCCAGTCTACCGGCCATCCCTGTGCACCCGAAGGGCTGGTTTCCCGGCAGGCATGCCGTTCCCGCAGCCCCCGGGGGGGCCATCCTCATTCCCTGACCCCATAATCTCCCTGGGAGCCTCCTCCATGAACCGCATCGCCCTGCTCGCCCTGCTCGCTCTGCCCCTGGCCGCCCAGACCCCCGGCAAGACCGCGGTTTCCGCCGAAGACGCCGCCATCCAGCGCTTCCGCGCCCATGCGAAGCCCCGGCAGGTGGCGCCCGGAGCTCCCCTGAGTGCCGAAGAGCAGAACACCATCCGGCGCTTCAAGGAAGCCAAGGCCAGCGTGGTGTTCGTGGCTGCCTTCCTCAAGAATCCGGATCCGGGAAAGACCGGCCAGGCCAAGATCCCCACGGGCAGCGGGACGGGTTTCGTGTGGGACGATTGGGGCCACATCGTCACCAACCACCATGTCATCAGCGCGGAGATCGGAGGCAGGCTCCTCGCGGACGCCGAAGAAGTGGAGATCACCCTATCTAGCGGCAAGACCTTCAAAGGCCGGGTCATCGGCACCAGCTTCGCGTACGACATCGCCGTGATCCAGGCCTTCGCCCCCCTCGACGCCATGCGGGCCATCCCCATCGGCCGCAGCTCCAGCCTGCAGGTGGGGCAATCCGTCCTGGCCATCGGCAACCCCTTCGGGCTGGATCACTCCCTCAGCCGGGGGGTCATCTCGGCCCTGGGCCGCGAAATCGCCACCGGCTACGGCACGCATATTCAGTTCTCTATCCAGACCGACGCCGCCATCAACCCGGGCAATTCGGGAGGTCCACTCCTGGACCGGAACGGTCGTCTCATCGGCATGAATACCGCCATCGTCGCCACCAAGGGGGAAGGTTCCGTGGGGGTGGGCTTCGCCCTGCCCGTGGACACTCTCAACAGTGTGGTGCCGCGGCTCATCGCCCGGGGGGCCCTCCAACCACCCCGCATGGGCTTCGAGGTCTTCTCGGCTGCGGAGGCCCAGCATTTTTTCGGTGTGGCCCGCGGGCTGGTGGTGAAGGAGGTGGATGCGGATTCACCGGCGGGGCTGGCCGGCATTCGTCCCTGGGTGTTGGATGAGACGGGCCACGTCCAAGCCGAGGGCGACATTCTCCTGGGCTACCAGGGTTTGGCCCTGGAGAGCGCGGGTCAGTTCATGGCCATGATCGAGTGGGAGACTGAGGCGCACCCCCCCGCCGATAAAGTCGTCTTCGACGTTCTCCGGGAGGGCCGGATCATCAAGGTGATCCTGAATCTGAAGAAGCCAAAGACCGATGAGAAGGGCAAGTCTCCAGCCCCCGGCATCTAATGCACCCCGCCTGAAATAGCTGGATCAATGGAAGTGACGGCGAGGTGCACTTCCCCCGGGCAACGCAGGTCTTGCCCGGGATCTATGGTCATCGGGGCATGGCCCCTCTGGCGCCACGGCGCTCAGGCGCGCCGTGGCTGTCACCCCTCTGGGGGTACTGCCGTGCCCCCAGACCCCCGCCACGGGTGCCCACAAATGGGGTGGATGATCCGGCTATTTCGCGCGGGAACCACTAGTTGATCAACGTTTCGCTGGCACCTGGATCAGGGGTGTCGCGCCGCCCATGGGCGTGATGATGAGGTTGCCCTTGGCGCCGATGTCGCGCAAGGCCTGGATGCGCTGGTACTCGATGATCTGGGGCGTGAGGCTCTGGCTCACGATCTGCTGGGCTCGGGCCTGGCCCTCGGCCTCGATGCGCTTGCGCTCGGCTTCCTGCTTCTCCTTCTGGAGCACGAAGGCCATCTTCTGGGCATCCTGGTCCGCAGCGATCTTGTCGTTGATGGCCTTGGTGATCTGGTCCGGCAGCAGGACATTGCGCAACAGCACCTGTTCCATGGTGATGCCGCGCTCCTTGAAGGCCGTCGTCAGCGTCTTCGTCACGTTCTCGACAAAGCCCATTCGCTTGGTGGTGTAGAGCTCAGTTGCCGTCAGGCCGGCCGCAGCATCCCGTAACGACGTGCGGATCTGGCTGCGGAGGATCTGACCCTCCACGTCCGTGCCGATTTTCTCGTAGATCTTGGCGCAGTTCTCCTGATCCAGATGGTAGAAGACCGTGGAATCAAGCTTCACGGTGAGCCCATCGGAAGTGATGACCGGGATGGAATCATCGCCTTTCTTCTGACCTTCATCGGCGATTCCCGACATGGTGTAGTTCCGGGTGCGGACCTCCATCTCCACCACCTGGGAGAATGGATTGATGAAGTGCAGGCCTGCCGGAAGCACCTGGCTACGCACGGTGCCGAACAGGACCACCACTCCCGCCTGACCCGGCTGAACGATCACGGCCATGGAACCCAGAAAGACCACTACACCCAGCCCGAGCCCCACCCATTGGACAATGACCAACCTGGCGGACAGCGGGAAGCCCACCTTGGTCTTCCATTTCCAGGCCAGGACACCAATCACGAGCAGCAGTACAGCAACGAGGACCACGGAACACCTCCAGGGGCGCGTCAGCTTAACAGGCCTCCAGGATTGGCCGCGGTTCCATTCCTGAGCCTCTCCCCATAAGAGGGAGCCATCCGATTGCCGGTTGTGCTTCCGCTCCCCGTTGCCGCATCATCTGGGCATGGACACGATCACCCGCGACCTGACCTCACTTTCGAAGCGCGACGTCTACCGCATCCTTTCCAGCCTGGTGATCCCCCGGCCCATCGCCTGGATCACCACCGTGGATGGCGCGGGGCGGGTCAACCTGGCGCCCTTCAGCAGCTTCATGGGCATCTTCGGCCCCCCCATGCTGGCGGTCACCCTGGGCCGACGCAGGGATGGCTCCTTGAAGGACACCCATCGCAACCTGAAAGAGCGGGGCGAGGCAGTGGTGCACATCGCGGACCTGCCGCTGCTGGAGGCCCTGCATGCCAGTGGTGCCGAAGTCGGACCCGAGATCAGCGAGGTTGAGCGATTGGGCCTGGCCACGGAAAAGTCCCTTCGCGTGACCCCACCTCGCCTGAAGGCGGCCCCGGTCGCCCTCGAATGCCGCCTGAATCGCGAAGTGGAGCTGGGCCCCGTCAGCACCCTCGTCCTGCTGGATGTACTAACGACCCATGCCGCCGCGCGCATCTGGGACTCCGATACCGATAGCGCCGACGCCAGCCGCTGGACACCGATCTCCCGGCTCGCATCGGTGGCCGGTCCCAACTACGGTGCCCTGGGGCAGACCTTCACCTTAGGCGTCTCCGAACTGCCCTGAGAGCGCCTTGCCGCGCCATCAAGGGACACTAGATCGGGACGGCGCGTTCCTTCAATCCCAATGGCGGATCCAGGCCGGGTCGTTCTTCCCCTCGGTCGTTCGGGGATCCGTTTCCAGCTTCACATGCTCAAGACCCAGGCTGTGGAGGGCTGCCTCGAGCGAGGCGATCCTCTGTTTCTGGAGGGCTGGCTTGATGGCCTTGGCCATCGGCACTTGGATGCCCCATTGGCCTTCCCGGCCCCACTCCTCGACCCAGGTCTCCAACTTCTTCACGCCTGCAGGGCTGAGCTCTGCCTGCTGGGGAAGGAAAAATAACACCCCTTCGCGAGGCGGGGCCTTGGACGTTGATCCGGGCGGCGACGCCACCGGAAGCGGGTCCGGGTTCAGCCGCCCTGTCTCCGGCATCCACTTCAGGACTTCGAGAATGGCCAAGTCCCCCTTCATGGGATAGACCGTTTCCATCGGTTCGTAGCGCGCCCGGGCCTGATCGCCTCGAACCTCGGTCACCCAAAGATGCCCAAGGACCCGGACGTCTCCGGTCCGCTTCACGAACAGACGGTCGCCGACCCGAAGGCCTCGATCCTGTCCACCATCCATGCAGTAGACGCGATCTTCTGATTCATAGGGCGGCAGCCCCGTGCGTTCCACGGCCACGATGTGGAGGGGCGCCTGGGCGCCAAGAGCACCGCCAAGACCAAGACCGAGCCAGAAGATGAGCCCTCGCATGGTTCCCTCATCGGCAGGTGGCAGGATGCATCCTTAGAACGGCTGGATACCCATCTCCAATAGAAGGTCGCCGACCAGGTAGAGCGAACCCGTAACCAGTCGCGGAGCCTCCGACGGGGCCCGCAGATGGGCCTTTGCCTGTCCCAGGGTGAGCATGGGAGCCTCCAGATCCCAGGCCTCTCGCAGAGCCTGGGCCGTGGCGTACCGGGGGGCATCGCCCTGTAAGAAGGTCACCGACAGAGGGTGCATCCGCTTCAATTCCCGGGCCACCCCCCGTAGGTCCTTGTCGCCCATGGAACCCACATAGAGGTGGGGACGTACGCCACAGGCCAGCGCATGATCGGCCAGCACGCAGGCGCCATCGGGGTTGTGGGCGCCATCCATCCAGACGCCCTCCAGCCCCGGCACCTTCCAGAGGCGGCCAGGCCACTGCACCTCGGCCACACTCGGCCAGAGACACTCCTCTGGAATGGAAAATCCCTGGGCCCGCAGCTGACGCACGGCCTCGAAGGCCGTGGCCAGATTGTCCAACTGGTGGAGACCCGCGAGACCTACCCGCTTGCCGCCCACCCGCGAGTGGTCCCATTGGATATCCACAGGCCCGAGTCTAGGGGCGGGATGCAGCGTGGGCTGGCAGGACAGGAGAGGGCGGATCCAGTCGGGCTCGAGCGTCGGACCCAGCACCAGGGGGCGTCCATCCCTGGCCGTGCATAGCTTCTCCCGGGCAATGGCCTCCCGGGTATCGCCCAGGTACTGCTGGTGGTCCAGTCCCACCGTCGTGAGCACCGTGAGAATGGGATCCGTGGCGTTGGTGGCATCCCAGCGCCCACCCATTCCCACCTCCACAATGGCCACCTCCACGCCGGTTTCGCGGAAGGCCAAGAGGGCGGCGGTGATCATCAGTTCAAAATACGTGGCCTGGAGACCGACCTGGGCCTCGGCCTCGAAGGCCTCACCGAGAAGGCGGTCCAGAGCGCCCCTCCCGATGGGCTCACCATCCACCCAGATGCGCTCCGTCACATCGGCCAGGTGGGGCGAGGTGGTCCACCCCACGACGAAACCTGCGGCCTTGAGAATGTGCGCGAGGAAGGCGCCGGTGCTGCCCTTGCCGTTGGTCCCTGCGACGAGCACCACGGGGAAGCCCCTATCCGGACGGCCCAGTCTACCGAGCAGCGCCTGGATGTTCTCCAGTCCGCACTTGATGCCGAAATGACCCCGTTCCTGAAGACGAGCGATGAAGCCGGGCTGAGGTTCGCAGGACACTAGGGCGTTGGCATCATCCACGCCAGGCAGGCGGTGATGAAGTCCTTGAGGTAGTCCCGGTTGACCACCTTGTCCACCATGCCGTGCGCCTGGAGGAACTCCGAGCGCTGGAAGCCTTCGGGAAGGCTCTGCTTGATGGTCTGCTCGATGACGCGGGGCCCGGCGAACCCGATGAGCGCCTTGGGCTCGGCGATATTGAGGTCGCCCAGCATGGCGAAGCTGGCGCTGACGCCGCCCGTGGTGGGATCCGTCAGGATGCTGAGGTAGGGCAGGCCCGCCTTGTCCAGCTTGGCGAGGGCTGCGCTCACCTTGGCCATCTGCATGAGGGACAGGGTGCCTTCCTGCATGCGGGCGCCGCCGCTGCAGCTGACGATGATGAAGGCGCAGTGCTTCTCCAGGGCCCGCTCCGCCCCCAGGCGCAGCTTTTCCCCCACCACGCTGCCCATGCTGGCGGCGAGGAAGTCGAAGTTCATGACGGCGGCCACGACGGGATGTCCCGCCATGGTGCCTTCCACGACGACCACGCCATCCTCGGTCTGGCCCGCCTGGACCAGCTTCTTCAGCTGGTCCTTGTAACTCTTCATGGCCACGAACCCAAGGGGGTCTCCGCTTTGGAGGTCCCCGAACAGGGTCGTCCAGCCACTGTCCATCAGGTTCTCGAGCCGCTCTTCCACTCCGATACGGAAGTGGTAGCCACATTTGGGACAGACGTTATGCGTGTTGACCAACTCTTTGCGGTAGATCAATTCCTTGCAGGCCTCGCACTTGATCCAGAGGCCCTCCGGCACGCGGACGGTCTTTTCCTCGATGGCGATCTTCTGCTGACGCTTTTTGACGAACCAGGACGACATGGGGGCTCCTAGCGGCGCTTGGCCGGACCTTGCTTGAGGGCCTCGAACAGGCGGTCCAGCTCGCCTTCGCTGCCGTAGTGCAACACAACCGTTCCTGCCTTGCCCTTGGCCTTGATCTCGACGCGAGTCCCCCAGGAATGGGTGAGTTCCTCGGCGGCGGCCTTGATGAAGAGCTCCTGGGGATGCTTCCGCTTCCCGTGAACC
>Ga0182021_10000184_pt1 | contig 60784 bp, 63 predicted proteins | sample 612E3MmetaG_FD_120493 | JGI IMG/M metagenome (GOLD analysis project Ga0182021, IMG submission 120493) | Permafrost microbial communities from Stordalen Mire, Sweden - 612E3M metaG (Illumina Assembly) | ecosystem: Environmental > Terrestrial > Soil > Wetlands > Permafrost | place: Sweden...
AATGAATCCGAAAAGTTGTCTGGGAGGGAAGTCCTCTTTTAAAATAAACCCGACTGATTAATTTTATTATTTTTTTATTTCTTTTTTAAGCAAATGTCAATTTTTTTAAAATAAAGGATTGTACACGCCAAAATACATAAAACTACTTATAGATAATCTTTATATAGTAAAATAAAAATTTAAACAACAAATATCAATCAGGCTACACTAAATTGTTGCTATCGTTTAATGTTCTTAAACGTTATTCATTATTTCATCAAGGAATTTTCTATTAATATTAAATTTTAAATTCTTAGGGAACGAGTTTAATGATGCCCATGATATTACTTGTTGATGACGATACGAACTTTCGAAAATTAATCAAAGATTTCTTATGCTTATCATTGCCCTCTTTGTGTGTCAAAGAAGCAGGGGATGGAGAAGAGGCACTCCAAAAAATCGAAGTTTGCCCGCCTGATATTATTTTTATGGACATACGATTACCCGGAGAAAACGGACTTGTCCTTACCCAAAAAATTAAAAAAAAATATCCTGACGTTGATATTGCGATTCTTACCAGCTACGATCTTCCCGAATATCAAGAGGTTGCAACCAAAAATGGGGCAAAGCATTTTCTTTTGAAAAACACAATAATCCCGATGGGCATTATAAATATGATCCAGGATTGGATAGACAGGCATGAAAAAAACCAAAGGTCTCGTTAACAAAGTGCGTGATTTTCTTTTTTCACTAAGAAAGGAGGCTTATCGTGGCATCTGATTTCAACATTCTTCTTCATCGAAACAGTGACAACCTCCATTTAAAGTTAGCTGGGAGTTTTGATGCGGCTGCAGCGCAGCAACTGTTCACCTTCATAAAAGCCCATGGAGAGGGTGCGTGTAGCATCTTTATCCATACTAGCGACATCAAACAGATCCATCCCACAAGCCCTGATATTTTCCGAAGTGCGCTTTACGGCCTGAACAACCATTTTTTTGGCAAGCTCATTTTTACCGGCAAAGATGCAGCCACCATAGCGCCAAAGAATAGTCAAATATTATAAATATGAACCCGGCACCTTTTGCAACTTCACAAGGTTCGAGCATTGTCCTGAAAAGGCTTTCCGATAAGGCTCTTACGTCGATTGAAATTTTCCGGTTTGTCAAAGACGTGGTTAATATGATTAATGATGCCAGGAAGATTACTCTTCCCGAGGCAAACCAAAAGCTGGAGGCCCTGGGATGGGGAAAAGAGATCATAGATCCGACAATCCTTGAACTGATACGTCTCCTTTCACAAAACAACCCTACTCAAAAAAGTAAGGGTACGGAGGAAGGGACAAGGGAACTTATCAAAAACCGTAGTAGAGGATCAGAGAAGAAGATTTCTTACGGCAAGCAATAATGTTTACCCCTTCTTTGAAGTGCCTACGATGACAACCCAAAAGATGTTATCAAAACTATTTATCCGGAAAGGAGGAGAGGAGGCACAGAACAAAATAACATTTTATTTTATCTTTGGTTCATTTGACGAAGCTATTGCAATTTAATTTTAATTAAGGAGGAACACTATGAATAAAAAGAAGTTAGTGATCACACTAGGGGTAAGTTTTGTCGTTGCCATGATGATCGGTTTTTTAAGCTTGGAAATAGTCTCCGCCCAGGAGTGTCGAATTATCAAAATCCATGGCCGGACTGAGCATCCTTCCATAATGATTGAACCAGAGACTATATTTCTATCCAAAGGTGATTGTGTAGTGTGGTTTAATCGGTTTACTGCAGAGGATGTTAAGGTAACATTTGAAGAAGGTAAGAAGTGCTTAGATGTAACGACTGCCCCAATGGGATTCAGTTTAAATGCGCAAACTTGTTATGTTACAAGTTGGATGCCTTTTGTAGGAACTTCGAGTTTAAGGTTTATGGAAAAAGGAACTTATGAGTATAGTGTTGAAGCAAAAAATATTGGAGGCGTAAAAGCAAAAGGACGGATAGTAGTTGAATAAAAAGGGGAATAATTAAAGTACAAGGGACGAAACTGATCGCAGTAGAAAACCTTACTGCGCTTGACTAACCTTTTGTGCTTCTCTGCCTTCTAATTAATAAAAAGGCTGCTCCTTTATAGAAGCAGCCTTTTTATTAACAATTCTAAATGTGGTACCTTTTATTCGTCAACAATAGATTACCAATATCTATTGTTGAGACTTGATTAAAAAAGCGCACACCCCTGACATTTGGATTGCCCAAAATTATATGGATATCATAGGAGGGCATTATGAAAAAGCTTCTCATAATCTTAATGGTATTATTTTTAATGAGTTTTTTTGTCTTCTCTGCTTTCCTTTCGCGAGCTGGGGAGAACCTGCCACCTGCTGATGGCGAAAAGTTTTGGACGTATAGCAGCAAGACAAATCCTTACAAAAGCTGGGGTATGTGGCCAGATCATGAAACAATGCATCCGGGTCACAGTCCTCATGGCGCGTATGTTAAACTCTACGGAAATGATATCGCATTGAAAGCGGCGAAGGCGGGGAAACCTATGCCCTATGGCGCCATCTTGGTTAAGGAAAATTATGATAAAGACCAAAAGACCCTGATGGAGACGACTGGTTCTGGGCAAAAGTATAGTCCTAGTGGCACGCCCATGCAGGTGGGAAAAGTGGGGGGTTGCATGAACTGCCACAGTGTGCAGAAATCCAGGAACTGGATTTTTACTGAACAAAAATAACAATCAATGAATTGCCTCATTAAGTGGGGGTCTGTTATGCTTTTACTTCATCCGATAATTCAATTTTCAGCAATAGTGTTGTCTTGTTATGTGTTTTATCTTGGATTCCAACGTTTCCGAATACTTTATCTCAAACACCACGCACATTTTCAATGGAAGAGGCATGTAAACCTGGGAACATTGGCATTTTGTATATTGCTGATGGGGATGGCGGGAGGTATTACCATGGTTCGTATCTATTGGCACAGATTTTTTATGACTGGTATACATGGCAAAGTCGCATTGGTAATGATACCGTTTATACTATTTGGATTCTTTTCTGGTTTCTACATGAACACAGTCAAAAAAAAGCGTACTATTCTTCCCTTAATCCATGGAATAAATAATTTTTGCACCTTAATCCTTGCCTTAAGCCAGATTATGACTGGTTTGATGGTTTACTATCATTTTGTTTTAACTTATTAAATTGTTGATTTTTTGCCGAGTAATGCCTTTCTATTTATCTTTATAAAAATCACATGCTCCGCCCTTCGAAAAGACAAAAACCCCTCTCAGTCTGAAGCCCTCACCTATTATGCAGGTTCTGTAATTATTCCGATTATAGCTTAGCCAAAACCGAAAAATATCTTAAGTTATTATAGCTTGAATATTATCTGTTGACAAACCGAAAATTGCCTCGTATTATATGAAAAATTTAACGATAAACTCAGAACTCACCTTTCACTATAAAAGTCCAGCAAGTTTTGAATGAGAAGCCCAGCGGATTTTTTTGTTAAGTCCGATGGGCTTTTTTTATCGTTCACCAGGAATAAAAACCCACGCATAAGGAGTGAAGATCAAAAAACACCTAAACAAAAACCGCTACACGGAATGGAATGTACCTATGGACAAATGCCCATACTAATTGTCAGTATAATTTTTAATTTAAAAAGGAAACGCGTAAAATGAATTTCGGAGTATTTAAACTGCACTCAAAAATAACCGACGGGGTTAAGTCACTCGGTTACACCACGCCAACACCGATCCAGGCGCAATCAATACCGGCCATACTGAACGGCAGCGATGTCATCGGCCTTGCTCAAACCGGCACCGGAAAGACCGCCGCATTTGTGCTGCCAATTCTGCAGCGTCTAATGCTGGGGAAGCCCCGAGGGATGGTTCGTGCCCTGATCATCGGGCCTACCCGTGAACTGACCGAACAAACCCATCAGGCTGTCCGCCGGCTGGGGGGGGAAACAGGCATACGCAGTGCAAGTATCTATGGCGGCGTGAGCATACAGCCGCAGATCAAGACCTTGCGCAAGGGGGTTGATATTGTTTCAGCCTGCCCTGGTCGTCTGCTGGATCATATCACGCGGGGGACAATCAATGTATCGCAGACTGAAGTTCTGGTTCTGGACGAAGCCGATCGGATGTTCGACATGGGGTTTCTGCCGGACATCAGAAAAATAGTGAAACATCTGCCCAAAAAACGCCAGACGCTGTTGTTTTCTGCGACGATGCCCCCTGATATCAATGTCCTTGCACGGGAGATCCTGCAGGATCCAGTGAATATTCAAGTAGGGCATACCGCCCCGCCTGATACGGTCGCACACACCTTTTATCCCGTGGATACCGAGCGTAAAACAACCCTGCTGAAGACCATCCTGGACAGTACCGAAACCGGCCCGGTGCTGGTATTTACCCGCACGAAACAACGCGCCAAGCGTCTTTCCGGGCAGCTTGAACAATCAGGATATAAGGCGACCGCGCTGCATGGCGATTTGTCTCAGAACAAACGTCAAACCGCAATGGATGGTTTCCGCCGCGGCCGGTATAAAATTTTGGTGGCAACCGATGTTGCGGCACGCGGCATCGATGTGTGCGGGATTTCTCACGTGATTAATTATGACATTCCCGAAACCGCAGACGCGTATACCCATCGTGTCGGCCGCACCGGCCGCGCCAGCAAATCGGGAGACGCTTTTACTTTTGTAGCCAATAGAGAGATGGACCTTGCCCGCTCGATTACCAGGATCCTGGGCGATAACCACAAATACTCTGCACTGGAAGGGTTTGCTAGTCCTCCAGCCGCACTAATGGGTGGGCGAAGGTCGTTTCGCAGCAGGCGGCAGTGGGGGATCAATCGGAGCCATTAGAATAATAGTGAGAGGAGATAATCCAATCGTCTCCGGTCAAGAAAAAAATTACAAAAACAGAAACATTATTAATATTGAGTTAGCGAGGGACAGTCTATTATGATAAAGTAAGTACTGTTCCTTTTATTTTGACAGTTTACTCCTTAGCTCTCAGGGTTTCCTACAAAACCGCGGATACGTGGAACAGCTACCCAAAGAGGCTCATTTCTTTTACCTCAAAAAATGTATTAACACTCCAATTTTACACCGTAAAACCACGCTTTTTAAAAATTATTCAAACGGAGCTAAAAAAGAAGAAGGGGATACCCTTTTTCTTGATTATTGCTAAAGAGAATTTTATAATATTTTCGAGAAGATGCTTTTTACTACTTTCAGGGGGAACTCCGTTTTCAAAATTTAATGACAAAGCCTGCAAATCCGTAAAAAGGAGGTTAATCAATGCGCAGTGACCAGATGAAATCAGGATTAGAAAAAGCACCCCATCGGGCTTTGTTTAAAGCCATGGGTTACACTGATGAAGAAATCCGGCGACCGATTATTGGTGTTGTCAATTCTGCCAATGAGATTATCCCCGGACACATCCACCTCAACAATATTGTCAAAGCAGTAAAAACCGGGGTTTCTATGGCCGGAGGAACGCCGATTGAGTTTTCCACCATTGGCATTTGTGATGGCATTGCCATGAATCATGAAGGGATGAAGTACTCCCTCCCCAGCCGCGAGCTCATCGCCGACTCAGTGGAAGTCATGGCTCGGGCTCATCCTTTTGATGGACTGGTCCTAGTTCCCAACTGTGACAAGATTGTTCCGGGAATGATGATGGCAGCATTACGAGTCAACATCCCGGCGATCGTGATCAGCGGAGGACCAATGCTTGCCGGCCGTCATCAAGGTAAGGATGTTGACCTGATCACCGTTTTTGAGGGGGTAGGAAAACTAAAGGCCAACCGTATCTCTAAAGAAGAACTAAAAAACTTAGAAGACTGTGCGTGCCCGGGATGCGGCTCGTGTGCGGGAATGTTTACCGCGAATTCCATGAACTGTTTGACAGAAGCGTTAGGTCTGGGCCTTCCTGGTAACGGCACTATTCTTGCGGTCTACGCAGCCCGAATTCGTTTAGCGAAAACTGCAGGAATGAAAATAATGGAGCTGGTCGAAAAAGGAATCTGTCCCCGTGATATTGCCACCATGGAGGCCTTTAAGAATGCGCTTACCGTAGATATGGCTTTGGGTTGTTCCACCAATACCATCCTCCATGTGCCGGCCATTGCGCATGAAGCGGGGATTTCTCTCAACCTGGATTTACTCAACAAAATCAGCACTAAAACCCCTCTTCTCTGCCAATTAAGCCCGGCTGGCGCCCATCACCTCCAAGATCTTAATGAAGCCGGGGGGGTTCCGGCAGTCATGGCGGAGTTAAATAAAAAAGGTCTCATTGACCGGGATGCTCTTACCGTAACCGGAAAAACGGTAAAAGATAATCTTAAAAATGTTAAAGTAAGAGACCATACCGTGATCAGAAAAATTGATAACCCCTATCATCCTCAAGGCGGTATCGCTATTCTTCGTGGCAACCTGGCTCCGGATGGTGCAGTAGTCAAGCAGTCAGCTGTGGCTCCCGAGATGATGCGCAATAAGGGAAAAGCACGGGTTTTCGATGCGGAAGGACAAGCGGTAAAAGCAATCTTGGGAGGAAAGATTAAGCCCGGTGATGTCATAGTAATCCGCTACGAAGGCCCCAAAGGCGGCCCGGGGATGCGCGAGATGCTTACTCCCACGTCAGCCATAGCAGGCATGGGGTTAGATAAAGACGTGGCTTTAATTACCGACGGCCGGTTCAGCGGTGGAACCCGCGGAGCAGCGATCGGTCATATATCACCTGAGGCAGCAGAAGGAGGTCTTATCGCACTGGTCAAGGAAGGTGACCTTATCGAAATAGATATTCCGTCGAAAAAACTCACCTTGCACGTTGATCAAACAACGCTCGATAAACGGAGAACAACCTGGAGGCCTCCTGCTCCTAAGATCAAAGAGGGGTACGCGTACCGTTACGCAAAGATGGTTACGTCTGCCAGTACTGGTGCGGTATTTAAGGAGAGTTAAAAATATTTATCTTTCATTCCCACGCCCGCATCCAGTGCGGAATGACAAAGAATAATATCATCTTAGACAGCTTCAGTAAATGGAAAACATTAAAACGATCCTTGAGACTCTCTTTCAAAGACGCAAACTGGACTCCAGACTAAAAGGTTTTCGGGTCTTTGACTTCTGGGAAGAGGCGGTAGGGGCGCGGATATCCCGCCACTCCCAGCCGAGGGGGTTCAGGGACCACACCCTCTGGGTTACGGTGGATAACTCTATCTGGATGCACCAGTTGACATTTTTAGAAGGACAAATAAAAGAAAAACTAAATCAGATGATGGGTTCACCCGTAGTGGAGAAGATTCGTTTCCAAATCGGGGAAATTCATTCTCCTTCCCAGGAAACTTCGGAAAAGGCGAGTTTACCCGTATGGGGAGATGTTGCGCTTGACGATAAAGTTGAGAACGACATTGAAAAAGAGGTTGCAATTTTAAAAGATGAGGAGTTGCGGATACGGTTAAAAAATTTGTTTCGGAAAAGCGTTCAGTTTCTTAATTATAAAGCGAAAGAGTAAACCTCCTGGAGAGCCTCAGTATATTTCCCTTCAGTGTCATAAATGATAAGCGGTTCTTTTACCTGAAGCTCAACCCCTCCCCCCTTAACTCCTTCTACTAAAACCATCTTTGCCGGAGTATTAACTCGGGAATGGACACACTGTAAGGTCTTTGGTTCTAAATCACACGCTCTCATTTCGTAAAAGAGGTCCACTAAACGAAACGCAGGATAAATCAAAAAAAGCTTTCCCTGAGTTTTTAACAGGAAATGAGCGACTGTGAGCACCTCCTGGAGGGAGATCGCGATTTCATGACGAGCAATGGATTTCTGTTCCTGGGGGTTTATTCGCCCAGTTGCGCGTTTTCGAAAAGGGGGGTTAGTAAGAATAAAGTCGAAAGCGCCTGTTGGATAAAGGGAGGGAAGATTTTTTAGATCCTCTTTGATGATCGTGATAACATCACGCAGATCATTGAGTGCGACATTGCGGCGAGCTACTTCAGACAGTTCCTCCTGAATTTCCACGCCAACAATCTCTTTTGCCTTACTGGTCGCAGCAAGAATAAGGGGAATAATCCCGCAGCCCGTGCCGAGGTCAAATACCCGGTCCTCCGGAGATATTTGCGCCAGCCGGCCTAAGATAACCGCATCAAGAGAAAACCGGTAGCCATCTTTCTTCTGGATTACCTTCAACTTTCCTTGAAACATGGTGTCCAGGGTTTCGTCCGAAAGGATGCCGGTTGTTTCTAAATTCATAGCGTGCTTGATTCTTTTTTTGTAATAAGCTCCTACGACAAAGAGCTTTTTATAGCAAATTATAGGCTTTGGCTTGGTATGAGTCAATACAATTTCAGACACAGAATACTCCTACTTCAAATCATAACAAACTATTGCGAGGTGATTTTTGTCGGTGATTATAAAAAGATTGATTTAATTCTGAATATTGTTTTAAGGAAAAATATCGTTTAACATATAAAATATGAGGAGTAAAATAATCCTTGGAGGTCCAAAATGAAAGAAGAAGTGACAACAATAAAAGTCGAAAAGATCTTTAAAGTTTGCCCCAATTGCGGGTATAAAAATGGCTTTCATGCCATGTTTGAAAAAATCGGTGCGAGTACCTCCTTCTCATGGAAGCTCATCTGTCCTAATTGTGAAAAAATTTTTGACATTGGCCTCAAAGTCAGGATCGACCACACTTCGGCCTGAGCTGCTGAAAGGCTCACTGGCGTATATATCTCTTTACCATGAATATAGAGCTGTGTTAAGCACGCTTATTCACCTCTCTCCTTGAACCCATCACGGCAAGAAGCCCTCAAATCTTTTGTGTTCAACTGTAAATACTGAACGTGGACAACACACTAATTGTCGCCCACGTTCTTATGCTTGATCCCTAAAACAAAATAAAAACACCTTACCAGTTTCTGGACTGATAAGGTGTTAACGCTTTTTATTTAATTAGTTTTTTTAGGTTCCCATCTCCCAGGAGGCAAGGTACTTTTCCTGTTCTGCAGTTAAAGTGTCAATAGCAATACCCATGCTTTTAAGCTTTAACCGGGCGATTTCCCGATCAATCTCTTTCGGAACCGGATAAACCTGCGCTCTTAACTCCTTTGCGTGTTGGGCGAGATATTCGGAAGCAAGAGCCTGGTTAGCAAAACTCATGTCCATAACACTGGAAGGATGTCCTTCTGCAGCAGCTAAGTTTACCAATCGCCCTTCTCCGAGGAGGTTAATCTTTTTCCCATTCGGGAGGGTGTATTCCTCAACGTAATCTCGGATCAATCGCTTTTTCTTGGCTATTTTCTGCAGTCCCCCGACCAGCTTTCCCTTTTTATCTCTGCGCGCGAGTTCCAGCTCCACATTGAAATGACCAGAATTACAAATAATGACTCCATCTTTCATTTTTTTAAAATGTTCCTCGCGGATAACGTTGATATCACCGGTAACCGTGCAAAAAATATCTCCGATCAACGCCGCCTCAGCAATCGGCATTACCCGATACCCATCCATCACTGCTTCCAATGCTCGCAACGGATCAATTTCAGTGATAATAATATTTGCGCCCATCCCATGCGCGCGCATGGCAAGGCCTTTGCCGCACCATCCGTAGCCGCAGACCACAAAAGCACTCCCTGCCACCAGCCGGTTGGTTGACCGGATGATTCCATCAATCGTACTTTGACCGGTACCATAACGGTTATCAAAAAAATGTTTGGTATCAGCATCGTTGACCGCAATCAAGGGAAATTTTAGCACGCCTTTATCCGCCATGCTCCGAAGACGAACAACCCCCGTTGTCGTTTCTTCCGTTCCTCCGATAATATTTTTCGCAAGCTCCTTCCGGGTAGTATGTACGGTAGAGACCAAGTCAGCACCATCATCCATGGTAATCGTCGGTTTTTGGTCTAAGACCGCATTGATATGGTCATAGTACGTTTTGTTGTTCTCTCCCTTAATCGCAAACACCGGGATCTGATGATCCTTTACCAAAGCCGCAGCAACATCATCCTGGGTGCTTAAGGGATTGGACGCACAGAGCATCACCTCGGCTCCGCCGACTTTAAGCGTTTGCGCCAAGCTCGCAGTCTCAGTGGTTATATGAAGGCAGGCAGAGAGCTTTATTCCCTTAAGTGGTTTTTCTTTTTTAAACCGCTGCTGAATGAGGTTCAACACCGGCATGCTTTGGTTGGCCCATTCAATCCGGAGGCTTCCCTTTTTCGCTAAACTTAAATCTTTGACGTCATATTTCATGGCATATTCCTTACCGTCCAGCATCACTTTTAAGTTTTTCAACCATATCCAGTTTTTCCCAGGTAAAATCAGGATCTTTTCGCCCAAAATGTCCGTTGGAGGCAGTTTTTTTGTAAATCGGGCGCAATAAATCAAGGTGCTTGATGATCGGCTTGGGCCGTAAGTCGAAATGCTTGCGGACTAACTCCGCAATCCGGTCTGGAGAAATAATGCTGGTACCGTTTGTGTTGATCATCACGGAAACCGGCTGAGCCACGCCAATCGCGTAGGCTAACTGCACCTCGCATATACGGGCTAAGCCGGCAGCTACTATGTTTTTAGCAACATACCGGGCCATATACGATGCGCTCCGATCAACCTTCGAAGGATCTTTTCCGGAAAAGCATCCCCCTCCGTGACTCCCTTGTCCTCCATAGGTATCGCAAATGATTTTTCGACCTGTGAGCCCGCAATCTCCCATAGGCCCGCCAACCACAAACCTTCCGGTGGCATTAATATAATATTTTATTTCTTTCGAGGTTAAATGTGCAGGGACGACCTTTTTTACCACTTCCTCAATAATTGCCTCGCGTAAGGTATTATATGCAACATCGGGTGAATGTTGGGCAGCAACGACCACGGTATTAACCGCAACCGGCTTACTTTCTTCGTATTCGATCGTGACCTGGGACTTTCCGTCCGGGCGAAGAAAAGGAAGAATTCCCTGTTTCCGCACCTCAGCTAACCTTTCGGTTATTTTATGCGCATAGTATATTGGCATGGGCATATAGTCTTCCGTATCATCACAGGCAAACCCAAACATAAGTCCTTGATCCCCAGCCCCTTGCTCATGTTCATTAGTTTCATTCACACCTTGAGCAATATCCGGCGACTGTTGATCGATAGAGGTAATAACCGCACAGGTTTCCCAGTCAAAACCCATGTCCGAGCTGTTGTAGCCGATGTCCTTGATCGTTTGCCGGACAGTCTGGGGCATGTCCACATAACACTCAGTAGTAATTTCACCCGCAATAAATGCTAAACCGGTGGTAACCAAAGTTTCACAGGCTACCCTTCCTTTGGTGTCCTGCCCAATGATTGCATCCAGGATCGCATCCGAAATCTGGTCAGCCACTTTGTCCGGATGACCCTCGGTCACCGACTCCGAGGTAAATAAATATTTTGTCATTGACATCGCGATGATCTCCTTGTCTTGTGATAATTAAACAAATTTTAAAATGTTAAATTATTTGGGAGAAAAGTCAAGAATAAAATTTTACACATGCATTTCCGTTATTCGATCTGAAACTTCTTTTTTTTCAATAGGTTATTTCAACCATTCCCAGGAAAAACCTCGATTGTCTTTTAATGAGGGTAAGAAAAAATATGAAGCAGGAAGATAAAAGCTAATCTCCGAAACAAATGCTTAGCGCGCTCTGTTTTTTCTCATGCGTGCCTGTAAAACCAGCACGAAACAATTCGGCACTCTTTAGCACTGATCACGATTTGATAGCCCGTCTCCCGTTAAAAAAAGAGCATAAAATCATCAATTTTTCCTCGATCTCCTTTCTTGCTATTGCTGTGGAAAAGCACAAAAATATAACGACGTTCCTTCTCTCATCTGAACTTCAATTGAATAAACAATCCCATTAACCACGACATGTTTCATTCTTTGTGAGAAGTCAGGATTCTCGTCCGTTAACTTGAGGTGGGAGATTATTCTTTCTCTTCCGTCAACAGAAAGATCGGGGTTGGTTAACGCGATGAGACTATCAATATAAAATAAAAATACAATGTACGGCGCTTCCCGATTAAGTATCGGTGCAACTGATGCCCAAGAAGCTTTGCCTTGATACCCGCCCATCATGAGTACCATCATGTCACCAGCTTTCGCCCGATAAAAAGACCGCTTGTTATCAGGCGAAGGTTTGCCCCAAGTTACCTCGAAATCCTTAAAAACGACTTGCAGGGTTTCGCTCCATTTTTTTTGGAATTCTTCAGGAGTCAAATCAAAAGTGTTGACCTTAAGTTGTTGGTTGCTTTCCAGCACTGCCCGAGTTTGCGAAAAATAAACGGTCTGCGATGCAATAAAATAAGGGGTGGCCGCCGAATAATCCTTCGCGTTTATGTCAGCGCCTCGCGCAAGCAATGTCTGCACCGTCCCCGCATTGCCCCCAAGCAAAGCGCACATAAGGGGCGTGCGGCCAAATTTGTCTCGCGCTTCAAGTGCCGCCCCATTATCAATCAGAACTTTAACGGTAGGTGTTTGTCCGGCGAGTGCTGCCATCATTAACGGTGTTTGCTGGGCAGATGTCTTTTCTTCGATATCTGCCCCTTGTTTGAGCAACAACACAACCGTATCCGTTCTCCCTCGAGCCGCCGCATCCATTAAAGAACTTATTACCGGAGTCGGTTTGGCCGTCGCGCAACCCATGAGGGTGCTTAACAGAAAGATCACTAACAAGCATTTTTTCATTTGATCTCCTTGTAGAGTACTCGCAGGTGATTGTGCTTGCCTTTATTTCAAGAAGGTTTCAGGCGCTGGCCGTATTTTTCATAAGATGCGCATTCAGTCATGGGCTTTCGTCCCGGCGTTTGAGGCATTTCATCCGGATAGCCCAAGGGACTCATGGTCACCACGAAAAGGTCATCCGGAATCTGGAGAATCCGGGCAACCGCATCGTGGTCAAAATACCCTAGGATCACCATCCCCAAACCGCGGCTATGCGCTGATAGGGCAATATTCCCCATCGCCAGAGCCAGATCAAACATGAACCAGTCGCCATACTTTGTAACCGTCTTACCATAATAATAGCCGGCGCGCTTTTTTTTGGCCGCCATCACCAAAACCACCGGGGCAGTAAAAATCGCCCCGACACCAGGATTCTTAACTGCCGGATCAAATGCCCCGCAGAGCTGCTCCCTTATTTTTTCCTCCGTAACAACGATCACTTCCCAACATTGGGAATTAGCCCATGACGGCGCCCAGCGCATTGCCTCCAGAATAGCATTCAAGTCTTCCTTAGGAATCGGGGTGCTCTTATATTTCCTGATACTCCTCCGACTCATAATCGCATCCATCACATCCATTTACTTTCTCCTTTCTCATCACAGATAACTATTGAAGACTCCCCTTGCAGTTCGGATATTGGCAGACTCTAACCTAACGCACAGATCAAGGATTTCTCCCCTGTGCACTTTCGTTTAACCCCAGGCACCAATTTTTCATTTGTAACAAGTTTAGCTTCAAAACCAAATGAACAAAGGAGGTCTACAATTTTTAGGCCCACTTCTAAACCTAGACTTTTTTGTCGAACCTGAATGATAGAACCTGAACCTCCTAAGAGTTGCTCTTCACGAATCTTTTCAACAGACCAGCCCGTCTCTTTAAATGCATTGTAAAGATCCTGAGCAAAAAAAGACTCACGATCACCCTGCACAGACGTAAATTAAAGTTTGACATTAGGCGTTGGTTTTAGACTGGTTTGCATCTTCTTCCGCATTTCTGGGGTAAGATGCCAGCCAACTACTTCTGCCTTCAACTTGTTTATCAGTCTGGTCTGTTGTTTATCTTTTGCAATTTATAATGAGGCAAGACGACCTCCAAACATAAGAGCAACCACAATTGCCAGAGCTCACAAAAAACCGAATATGCCGGCAAGAAAATGTTAAGTTTGCTAAGGGTTTCTATGGAGTCCCACCACATTTTTTAATCCTCCTATGCCCATCCTTCTATGGTCTGTCTGATATTGCCCGGATAATTATGTACTATGAACTCCTTTTTTGGTTCACAAACAGTTTATGTCAATTCAATGCATCACCCCAAACGGAAAAACCCCACTTCTTAAGTCCACAAAGCGGGGTCTTTCTGTTTAAAACCGTCTCTCTCCTTCCTCCAATCATCCTCACAACGTACTTGTTAACACATTTTATCCTACGGCAATTATTTTTTGTCAAGGATAAACAGGGATAGTTAGTGATTTTGTGTAACGATTATTTTTTCCATGGCCTTTACTCGTTCGACCGGCGAAGGGTGCGAGTAGTGAAAAAAGCTGTACCAGGGGTGAGGGTTGAGGTTGCTCAGGTTTTCCTTGGCTAAAACCGCAATAACTTCAGCCATGGGCTTAGGGTCTTCCAAGTTCTTTATGGCAAACTCATCCGCTTTATACTCAAACCTCCGGGAAAGAGCTGAAAATAACGGCGTAAAAAGAAAAGACAAAGACGAGAGGCTCAGACTCAGAATAACTAAAGCCGCATAGGTTGAGGGGTGAGAAAACCCAAAGCCCTGGTAAAAAATTTCCAGATTAAAAAGCCGACTTAAGAGATAAAGGCTCAACAAGGAAGCCAACAAGCTTAAGACAAAGAGTTTTTTTATATGGCGGAGCTTATAGTGGCCAATTTCGTGGGCTAAGACCGAGAGAATCTGGGGAACCTTCATTTGCGCGATCAAGGTATCAAAAAGCACAATCCGCTTTTTATTTCCGATGCCGGTAAAAAAAGCGTTCGAGTGTTTCGACCGCTTTGACCCGTCCATGGTAAATACTCCGTGAAAAGGAAACCCTGCCTTTTGGGTAAGCGCAAGGATCGAATCCTTTAATTCTCCGTCTTCAAGCGGGGTAAACTTATTAAATAATGGAGCAATCCAGATCGGGTAAATAATCAGCATGAGGATTTGGATGGCCATAAGAAAGCCCCAGCACCAGACCCACCAAAAGTTTCCTGCTTTGGTCATAAACCATAAAATCCCCAAATATATCGGGATGCCGATAAGGGCGTTTAAGACGAGGGATTTAATCAGGTCGGAAACAAACAGACGGGGAGTAATTTTGTTAAAACCGTAACGCTCCTCAATCACAAAAGTCCCGTATAGGTCAAGCGGAAGGTCAATCACGGTTTTGATAAGAAAAAACAATACCCCAAAAATAAGCGCGGGAAGATAATACCCGTTCGGTTCAACACTCCGGGCCATCTGATCAGTCCGATCAAACCCGCCCCAATAAACAAAATAAAGAATCACAAGCAAAGAAACTACCATTTCTAAAAAAGAAAATTTTCCGGAGTCAAGGTTGTAGCGCATTGTTTTTTCATGCGTTTCAGAGTCAATATGCTCCTGAAAAACCGCGGGAAGACTGCCGGCGGTTTGTTTTAAATGCCGAAGGTTAAGAAGTTTTAAAAATGCTTCTAAGAAAAAGTTAATCAAAATCAAGACCAAAAAAGTTATGCCGACCGCATTTAACATAAAAATCTCCTTTTACTCGATCAAAAAATCTTATATATAAAGAGGAGTCCCTTTCGCTTCTGGAAAATTATAATAAAAACCATAAATAAGTAAACAGTTAAACCAGGCGATCATCTTAAAAACCTTTTCTCGACCTCTTTGTTTTTAACCTATGCTTTTCACTAATTTAATATTTTTTGTCTTAGCCCTGTTGATTTACTCAACCTATACTCCTCAAGACCCGGGAGATGTTCGGCATTTTCTCTTTTCCTTTTTTCCCCTCACCACCGGGTGGTATCTGGCAACCTGGTTTGCCTTCCGGCATTACAAAAAAAGAATCGAGCAGAGCCCGTTTGAAGCTTTTCGGGTTATGCCTCTCCTTAATGCCCTGGAGGCACGGTTTATCATCTCTGCGTTGTTTCTCTACTTTTATTTAGTCTATGCCACAGGATTTAAAAATATTATCGAAGGGTTTTCTTTTGTACACGACTCCTCGTTTTTAGACATTGTGATAGGCATTGCTCCCTTTTTCCTTTTGTTAATAATACTCTGGTTTAATTCTTTTATCCTTTTTCGGACTTCTCCCTCCGTTAGCCTGACCAGAGAAAAATACCTCATCTCGCACGTGCGGCTTAATGTTCCCATCCTGCTTCCGGTTTTTCTTTTCTCGCTTTTCCAGGACCTCTTAAGAATTATCCCGTTTACTAAAAGCCTCGGAGCTTCTGAGAGTTTTTCTTTCCTGGATTTAGTGTGGTTTCTGCCTTTTATGATTTTATTGATGATTTTTTATCCTTTTTTTCTCCGGCTGATCTGGAGCGTGCATCCGATGCCCAGAGGAGAACGACGGGAAAAATTCGAAGCATTTTGTCGAAAGGCGGGTCTCAAGGTATCGGAAATAGTGCTCTGGACTTCTTTTCCCGGTCGCATCATCACCGCCGGGATCACGGGGTTTATTGCCAGACTCCGCTACCTTTTTATCACCCCGGAGCTACTTGACCTCTTGAGTGATGAGGAAATGGAAGCGGTGATTGCTCATGAAGCTGGGCACGTTAAAAAACGGCACATGGTTTACTACGGACTGCTTTTTTTGGGATTCCCGATCTTTTTTTCCCTCATCGCAATCACCGCTTATGGGGTTGCTGATTACATAAACCCGCAGATCGCGGAGTTGACTCATGACACCACCGTGCTGTCTTTATCTGGACTGGTGTTTCCCGCTCTGGTGATCATCCTGTATTTTCGCCTCTTTTTTGGAGCCCTTTCCCGAAACTTTGAGCGGCAGGCAGACCTTTTTGTATTCGAGGTCGTGGGGCACCCCTTTGCTCTCATCTCTTCCCTGGAAAAAATCTCCCGCGTGGGAGGGCACGTCAAAGACCAGCCCAACTGGCATCATTTTAGTATCAGTCAGCGAATAAACTTTTTAGTAGATTGCGTTGAAGATCAGAGATGCCGTGACTTTCATGACAAAAAAGTCCGGCGGATTAAAAGGACGCTGATTGCGTTTGTCTGCGTGTCTTTGCTGCTCTTGGGAGCGATCAATCTCCCCCCGATAAAAAACACGGTTGAATTAAAGTTTCTGGAAAAACAGGTTCAAAGGATCATGGCTAAGAACCCCCACCAAGTTGAGCTGCCCCTTGCTTTGGCTGATATTCTCTTTGCCAAGAAAAACTACCGTCGTGCAGAACACCTGTACCAGCTCATTATTCAGAATAACCCTGGCAATGCCACTGCCTTAAATAACCTTGCCTGGCTCTATGCTACTGCTGATGACTCATCCCTTCGCGATAACAAGAAAGCGCTTGCCTTGGCCCAAAAAGCCGCGTCACTCACTCGAGAGCCGCACATCCTGGATACGTTGGCCGAGGCTTACTTTATTAACGGTAATGCCGAAGAAGCTTTAAAAGCGATTGAGGAGGCGATTGTCTTAAAGCCTGCGGACCTGGCATACTACTACAAGCAGAAACAAAAGTTTTTAAGTAAAACAGAAAATCAGGCAAAGTGAGGTGCCTGCAGGGGTTGAAAAACTGGCATATTATGTCCCAATGGAAATGGGACAAAGAATCTCAGATGCATCAGACTCTTTATTCACCCTCATGACAGATCTGGGCAAAAAAAAAGGAATGCGTTATGAAAGAAATTAAAAAAGTAGTCTGCATCCAGTGCCATTCAGCGTGTCGCCAGGCAGCGGAGATTGAGGATGGAAGACTTATTGGCGTGGGACCTGATATGGATTTTCCCAAAGCCGAGCTTTTTGCTCCCATTGTCAAAGGCTGTCCCCGAGCAAACGCAATTGTCGACTATTTTTATCACCCCGGCCGTTTAAATTATCCGCTTAAAAGAACAGGGCAGCGGGGAGAAAATAAATGGAAGGAAATATCCTGGGAGCAGGCATTAGATGAAATTGCCGACCGGATGCAGACGTTGATAAAACGATTCGGGCCCGAGACCATGGGAACAACTACCGGCACCGGGAGAACCACGGATGAATTCCGCAGCCGTTTTTTTAACCTTCTCGGTAGTCCCAACATCGTCGGCCAGGCAGAGATCTGTTATGGAGAATATTTGGCCTTGATGTACGCCATGTTTGGCTGGAAGGTTTTTCCGGTTGTCCAGGCAGAGACGAAGTGCATTGTCGTATGGGGAGGGGGAGGGCCACGCTATTGGAATGCACTCTGGCGTAACATCATAAAAGCACATAAAGAGGGGACCAAGGTTATTGTTATTGACCCCCGGGGCACAGATGCGATAAGGCCGGCAGACCTCTGGCTTCAAGTTAGGCCGGGCACTGACGGTGCCTTAGCAATGGGCATGCTTCGGCATATTATAGAAGAAAACCTCTATGACCAGGAATTTGTGAAAAAATGGTGTCATGGGTTTGCAGCACTACGGGAACGGGTAAATCCCTTTACTCTGGGAAAAGTATCTCAAATTACCTGGGTCCCGGAGGATAAAATTCGCACGGCAGCTGAGTGGTATGCGACTCTAAAACCAGCAGCCACCACTCACGGCCTGGGGATCGAACACACGGTCAATTCAATGGAAACGCTTCACGCCCTCTTTTCCCTGCGGGCAATAACCGGCAACATTGATGTCAAGGGGGGCGATGTGTTCACGACTCCCTATCCTGATATTGTCCATGAACAGGAGATAGAGCTTCTCAACCAGTTGCCTCCGGAACAGAGGAAAAAACAGTTAGGCGCAGACCGTTTTCGCATTATCACCCGGGAGGGCTTTGACGTAACACAAAAGTATGTTGCCAGCGTCTGGGGAAAAGTCGCCCTTAACCGCTCGAGCCAATTTCAATGCTTCGCGCATGCGCCGACTCTCTATCGCGCCGCCATTACCGGGAAGCCCTATCCCGTAAAAGGGTTGATTACTCTCTCCAGCAATCCCCTGGTAACTCAGGCTAACACCAAACTGGTCTATCAGGCATTAAAAAGTCTTGACCTCTATGTAGTCGTAGATTTTTTCATGACCCCCAGCGCGCAACTCGCTGATTATGTGCTCCCCGGAACCACGTATCTGGAGAGGCCTTGGATCTGGGCTTATGCCATGATCCTGGGAAGCGAAAAAGCCATGCCTCCGATAGTGCCCGGAAAATACGAACGTTGGTCAGATTATAAATTCTGGAAAGGCCTGGGGGACCGCCTAGGTCAAAAACAATACTGGCCCTGGGGGGACTTGGAAGAGGTTTATGACTATCGGCTTGCTCCTGCCGGGATGACCTTTAAAGAATTCATGCGCCAGGGCGGTTTCGCTGCCAGTAAAGGAGGGTATAAGAGGTATGAAAAAACCGGGTTTGGGACTGCTACCGGAAAAGTGGAGCTTTACTCCACGGCACTGGAAAAACTCGGTTATGATCCTCTGCCGGTTTTCCGGGAACCCCTTGAAAGCCCGGTAAACACCCCTTCCTTAGCTCAAGAATATCCTCTCATCCTCACCACCGGAGGGAGGTTTCTTCCGTATTACAATTCTGAGCACCGGCAGGTGGAAAAACACCGCAAGCGCTACCCCTGGCCGATCATGGAAATGAACCCCGAAACTGCTAGGAACCTAGGCATCAAGGATGGGAACTGGGTCTGGATTGAATCTCCCCGTGGCCGCTGTAAACAAATCTGTAAATATTTTGAGGGCATTGCTCCGGGTGTGGTTCATGCCCAGCATGGCTGGTGGTTTCCGGAAGACCCTGGGGAAGAGCCGTCACTTCATGGGGTCTGGAAATCCAACATTAATATCCTCACTGATGATGATCCGGATCACTGCAACCCGATCAACGGGGGCTGGCCTCTTCGGGCCTTGCTGTGCAAGGTCTATCCGTGCGAAGACTAAGGGAATTTTAGTAGATATCCGGTCCAATAAAAATTCTTGACTGCTTTCATAACGAGTGATATAAAAAATAAAATATATATCGTGAATATAGGTACCGAAAAGGTTTAAAAGGGAATCCCGTTTAATCGGGAACGGTCCCGCCGCTGTATTCCCGCACCTTACGGAAAAAGCAGGGTAGGTGCCTTAAACTTACGCAAGAATATTTTGCGGAAAGAACCACTGTCCCGATTAATCGGAATGGGAAGGTTGGTTTAAGGTGCGGGAGAGTCAGAAGACCTGCCTATAGTGCGCAAACTTTCACTGCTTTGCGGAAGATAAAGGGTGAAGTCAACTGGGTGCAATCCTTGAATCAAATTGGTTCAGGGATTTTTTTATTTTTGTTGGAATAGTCAATGTTTTTATCGTTTATCAAGATAAAGCAAGGTGTTATCCCGATCGAGAAAGAAAACGCGATTCATTACCTCCCGGTTGATACCATAAAAAAATCGATTAATCTCTCTGAGCCGCGCCTGAGAAAAATGGTTGTTCTATCTTGCACGATCCATTGTGTGGTGTTGGCGCTTTTCTTTTTTATTCAAGGACAACAAAACAGGCTTTCCCTAAACCCTCTTGCTCACTCCACGCTGGTAAGCGTAGTAAACTTAACCGACCTGCTAGGAAGCGGAGATAATCAGGCTATATCCCTCCCGACCCCGGAAACGAAAAAAGAGGGAGTGCCGAAAATCCCTCCCCTGTCCATGCCGCTTCAAAAAAAATCGACTGTCAAACAAACAAAGGCCCCTGCAGTAACCCCTAAAAAATTGGCTATCCCTTCCCCTCCCCAGGAAAACGCGGTGAGTCCTCCTTTTGATCCCGTCAATGTGGCTGAGGGTGAATATCAACCGGTATACTTAGCAACACCATCCTTGCCTAATTTCAGAAACTATTCTGATTCCCCGAGAGGTTATGAAAAATCAGAAAATTTGGCCACTGACGATCGCGAAGCCTTTTCTCGTAACAATGAATCAGGATCAGGGCTGGGATCAGGAGAAAACAGCCAGGGCAGTAGGGGCGGTGATGCAGGAAACAGTTATTTGATGATGGTTCGGTCAAAAATAGAACAACACAAAATCTATCCTCGACAGGCGAGCCTTCGACAAATCCAAGGAACCGTTATTATCCATTTTATCATTACCCTCGAAGGAATTGTAAAAGGAGTCGACCTGGTTCAAAGCTCAGGATTTACGGTGCTCGATCAGGCCGGGCTCAAAGCAGTAAAAGACGCTTCCCCTTTTCCCAAACCACCCGTGGAATTTTTTCAAACCGCAGTCTCCATAGAGGTCCCGATTCTGTTTGAGCTTATCTGAAGATATCAAGATACTAAGTGGGGGAGGATAGTTTTTAACTGGGTATTCATGAGATAATCAATTATTTGCTCCTTGGTGTAAGAACGTTTAAGCGCCCAGCGCCGCAAGATGCCGAAGGTGGCGGAGTAAACCAAAAAGTTTGCAACCAGGCCAGTATCGTGAATTTTACTATGGCCGTGCGCTGTTATTTCATCCAGAATTCCTTTGAAATAGTTGATCAAATCATTTTCAAGCTTTAAGATTTCCGTAAGGTAATACTTTTTCATATTTTTTGCCTCAGTCCACCCGAACAGAACCTCATCTTCCAAAGAAAAACCGACTTCCAATAAAGTCTTATACGCCACCTTCAGCTTTTTTTCAGGGTCTTTAATGTTATTCGTTACTGATACAACTTCTTGGTAGTAGGTTAAAATAAAAACTTCATAAAATAGATATAGCAAATCATCCTTGGAACTTATATAATCATACAGGCTTCCCATGCTGACTTTGGCGGCTTTGGCAATATCCCGGACCGTAGTTTTATGGTATCCTTTGTTTTTAAAAACCGAAAGGGCAGCCTTGATAATGTCTTTTCTTTTATCGTCAATAAGTTCCTGGGTTTTAATTTTGGTCGGAACTTGAGCGGTTAAGTTGTTGATGCCGATTTTGCGCGCCATGGTCAAACACCTTTCGTATATCAATGGATAAAACTCGTTTTCGTTTAACAGGAATCCCCTTTTTAAAGTGAGCGCTCGCTTTCGTATAGAGTAATTAATCTCAAATGTCAATGATTTTAAAAAATGGCCTCCCAAATCTTAAAAGTCTCTGAACTTACTCAACAAATCAAATATCTCCTGGAAAAAAACTTCCCTTTTGTATGGATTGAGGGAGAAATTTCTAATGTCACCCTGCATTCTACCGGACACTTCTTCTTTACTCTTAAAGATAAAAAAGCCCAGATTCGGGCGATAATGTTCCGCTCCCAGGCACAGTTTCTTCCGTTCAAACCCGAGAATGGGATTCAGGTGGTTATTCGTGGCCGGATCAATGTTTATGAGCCGCGGGGCGAATACCAGATATTGGCTGATGTTATGGAACCCTTGGGCAAAGGCAGCCTCCAATTGGCCTTTGAACAGATCAAAAAAAAACTGGCCACCGAAGGGCTGTTTGATCCTTCCCGGAAAAAACCGCTTCCCGTTCTTCCCCAAAGGATCGGCATCATCACCTCACCAACCGGCGCTGCCCTTCAGGATATCCTCCGGATTATAAGCCACCGATTTGTGAACTTAGAGATACTCATAATTCCGGCCCGCGTCCAAGGACCAGAAGCGCCCGGGGAAATTATTCAGGCGTTAGAACGAGTAAATGCTCTCGATCCAGCGCTCGACGTGGTTATCTTAGGAAGAGGTGGCGGCTCCTTGGAAGACCTCTGGGCGTTTAATGATGAAGGGGTAGCGCGGGCGATTTGCGGATGTCATGTCCCAGTGATGTCGGCAGTGGGGCACGAAATTGATTTCACTATTTCCGATTTTGTGGCTGATGTTCGGGCATCTACCCCATCCGCAGCAGCAGAAATGGTCGTGGCAAAAAAAGAAGACTTGCTTAACGTTCTTGACGTCCTGCAATCAAGAATGGAAAAAGGAGTACATTATTCTCTCAACGCCTGGAAAAATGCGTTAACGCTATCGCTCCAAGGCTTGGCCGATCCTCACAAAAAGGTGGTTGACCTCACCTTGAAAAATGATGACATCACCCAGAGACTTATTCACGTGTCTTCCCAGGCACGCCAACGGAAACAGGAGAAATGGAAGCACGTAAGCGGTATGTTTCTCTTTTTCTCACCCTTTGGGAAAATAAAAGTTTGGAGAGAGGAGTTATCCCGAAAAAATGAAAAATTCAAGACCCTCCTGCAGTGGAAACTCGAGCGGCATTCAGGTGTATTAGCAAAGTCAGTGGCCCAGCTTGACGCTGCCAGCCCACTTAACATCCTTAAACGAGGCTATAGCATCACCCGAACCTGGCCGGATAAAGCTATTGTCCGAGATGCAAACACCCTTACCCTCCAGCAAACTCTCAACGTAAAACTTTCTCAGGGAGAAGTTTTTTGTCAGGTTGAAGCGATTAAAAAGTCCTAATGTTTAAACGCCCGCTGGCCGGTAAACACCATAGTTACTGGAGGGTCAGCTTCGTTGCACGCCTCAATTGATTCAAAGTCCCGGTCAGAACCACCGGGGTGCACAATACCGGTAATCTCTTCTTTTATTCCCACACCCACGCCGTCGCGGAAGGGGAAAAACGCATCCGAAACCATCACCGAGCCGATCAGATCACCTTTGTCTTTTTTAACTTTTTCATCAATTGCGGCCTTGAGGTCTGAAGAACGTTTTCCTTGGGTGATTTCCATCTCTAGCGTCTTATAAGGAATGCCGTGAGCTTTGAAGCAGAGCGCATCCGCGTATTTCGTATATGCCTTAAACACGGCAATCTCGGCAACCCCCACGCGATCCTGCTCACCAGTTCCAATTCCTACGGTAACCCCATCCTTAACAAACAATACAGAATTGGAAGATACCCCTTGTTCCACGCTCCAGCCGAAAAGAAAATTCTCGTATTCCTTTTCCGTAGGCGTCCTTTTGATACTATATTCTTTTCCTTTGAAAACCGCTTTGGCCGGCTTAAAATCTTCTTTCCGTAAAATCGCGTTGAGCGGCGACTGCTGGACAATGATCCCCCCGTCGATGAGGCACTTAAAATCAACGAACCGCAGCGTGCGGTGCTGTTCCAGTTTGTCCATGCGGTTAACCTTAATGATCCGGAGGTTCTTCCGGCTCTTAAGCATTTCCACGACTCCGGTTTCATATTCGGGAGCAGCCACAACCTCTAAGTAATTTTGATTAATTAATTCAGCGGTCGCTTTATCCACCGGACGGTTTAAAGCAAGACAGCCTCCAAAAGCCGCGATCCGATCAGCCATACTAGCTCGATCGTAGGCATCGGCAAGTGACGCTCCGTATGCAACGCCGGATGGGTTGTTATGTTTCATGATCGCTGCAGCTGGTTTTTTAGTAAGAAACTTGAGAATATTGAGGGCATTATCAATATCAGTAAAGTTGGTTTTACCCGGGTGTTTTCCTGATTGCAGCATGGCTTCTTCATCAATACCGCTTACTAAACTTAAGCCCGGCTCAATAAATGTGCAGTCCCCGAGAGTCAAATTCCCTTTTACTAATTCATACAACGCTGCTTCCTGACCAGGATTTTCACCATAACGAAGGCCTTTTTCAATTACTCCTCCCATATCGTCATCGAAAATTTTCCAGGCCCGTTTTCGATAGATCAAGGTTTGATCTCCAAAAGATATCTTCATTTCCTCGGGGAAATGATCGTCCATAATGGTCCGGTACATTTTTTTAATATCCTGCATAGTAAGGCCCTCCGTTTCTCAAGCAGATTTCGTTCTTGTTTTTTGTCCCATAAGCCGGTTTTTCCCCCTTCCCCATTTGTCAAAAAAATCGATAGACTTTTATAATTCCCCCCGTATAATGAGGCCAGAGGGAAAAATCCTCATTCACGAAATTAATTAATAATTTCAGTAAACTTATCAGAATTTTTTTATGTGAGGAATTGATTATATTTTAAAAGGATCAAGTTTTCAACCTAAAAGGATTTATCAGTGAAAAAAACACAAACCTTTGAGGAAGCGATCAAACGGCTCGAGGAAATTGTCGGCGAGCTGGAAAAAGGGGAGGTTCCGTTGGATAAAACTCTCTCTTTGTTTGAAGAAGGAGTAAGGCTTTCTCGCTTTTGCCGGGGAAAACTTGATGAGGCGGAAAAAAAGATAGATATTCTCCTTAAGGAGGAAGGAGGCATTTCCCGTCGTGAACCATTTTCTTTCCAACCAGAAGATACTTCCAACCAAGAAGATCTTTAAACTGCCTTCCTTTAAAAAGTGTCTTTTTTCAGCAACAAAGGGTTAACCAATGAACTTGGAAAGCTTTTTACATGAGCGAAAAATTTTGATTGATGCCGGGTTGGAAAAAATTCTTCCTCCTGAAGATACCTTTCCACCCAGTATTCATAAAGCCATACGACATAGTGTCATAGATGGAGGAAAAAGGATTCGTCCTATCTTAACTCTCGCTGCTAACGAATTGCTGGGAGGAGATTATCGATCACTTATCCCTTTTGCATGCGGGATCGAATTGATCCACACGTATTCCTTAATCCATGATGATCTTCCGGCAATGGACAACAGTGACTTTCGCCGCGGGAAACTTTCTTGTCATAAAGCTTTTGGGGAAACAATCGCTCTTTTAGCGGGAGATGCGTTGCTCACCCTCGCCTTCCAGGTGATGACTGATCCGGTGCTTCATGAAAGCCACCGCCCGCTAAGTATCGTAAAAGCTATTCATGTCATTGCTCAAGCAGCGGGATTACAAGGAATGGTCAGCGGACAAACCATTGACATCGAAACCCAGGGAAAAGGCTTTGATCTTCCTCTGTTGGAATATATTCATACCCATAAAACCGGGGCCTTGATCCTGGCGGCGATCAAAGCCGGGGCCATCCTGGGCGAAGCCACGGAAGATGAGCTTGAGGCTTTAACGAAATACGGGAAAATGACCGGGCTAGCCTTTCAAATAACGGATGATGTGCTGGATGTGCTGGGTTCCAAACAAACCTTAGGAAAGCAGACCGGAGCCGATAGTGTGTTGGGCAAAGCGACCTACCCCAGTCTTTTAGGATTAAAAGAATCGCAAAAACGGATAAGAGAACTAACACAACATGCGGAACAAGCGTTGTCTCAGTTCGACACTCAAGCTGAACCGTTGAGGCAAATCGCCCATTACCTTGCTGAACGCACAAAATAAAACCAGTAACACCACCTGCGGTGCATGAAGGAAAATTTATTCAAATCTAAAATCTTGAGTATGGAAAAAGAAACGACACCAGAGACTCTTCAGAGCAAATTATTGGAGCAGATTGAAAGCCCTGCGGATTTAAAAAAGCTTCCCGCGGAGAGCTTACCTTGCTTAGCCCAAGAAGTTCGGGAAAAAATTATTGATACGGTTTCAAAAACCGGAGGACATTTGTCTCCTAATCTTGGGGTGGTGGAACTTACCATTGCCCTCCATTATGTCTTTGATTCTCCGCGGGATAAAATCATTTGGGATGTGGGTCATCAATGCTATACTCATAAATTACTTACCGGACGTCGCGATCAGTTTCATACCCTGCGTCAATTTAACGGGTTAAGCGGATTCCCTTCCCCTTCAGAAGGCCCACATGATGTTTTTGATGTCGGGCACAGCGGAACATCTATTTCAACCGCCTTAGGACTGACCGAGGCACAAAAACACGAAGAAAAACAAGATAACATCATCGTGGTCATCGGAGATGGTTCCATCAATACCGGCCTTGCTTTTGAGGGTTTAAACCAAACGGGAGATTTAGAAAGCAAGTTGATCGTGGTTCTCAATGACAATGAAATGTCTATTTCGCCTAACGTGGGAGCATTATCCGCCTATCTATCGCGGATTATTACCGGTCAAGCCTACAATAGGGTTCACACCGAGCTTATGCATTTTCTCAAGACCATTCCGAGTATCGGCCCTACACTCTTTCGCACCGTAAAACAAGCTGAAGAGTCTTTCAAGGGCTTAATCGTTCCCGGCCTTTTGTTTGAAGAATTGGGTTTTACCTATGTGGGCCCCATTCAGGGACACAATCTTCGTCAGCTTCTCGAAAATCTTAAAAACATCAAAAATCTTTCTCGACGGCCAATTCTGCTCCACGTAATAACGAAGAAAGGCAAGGGGTATCTTCCCGCTGAACAAGATCCGGAAAATTTTCATGGCGTTGGGCCGTTTGATAAAGAGACCGGTAATCCCCACAAATCAAACAATGCTCACAAGTCATATACCGAGGTTTTTTGTGAGACCCTTAATGAGCTTGCCGTGAATGATAATCGCATCATCGCGATAACCGCGGGAATGACCACAGGCACGGGGCTCGCCAATTTTAAAAAACTCTTTCCCAAAAGGTTTTATGATGTAGGAATCGCTGAAGAACATGCGGTTGCCTTTGCTGCAGGCTTAGCTACTGGAGGGTTTCGACCCGTCGTGGCAATTTATTCTACCTTTCTTCAAAGGGCGTACGATCAAATTCTCCATGATGTCTGTTTGCCGGGCCTCCCGGTACTTTTTGCCATTGATCGAGCGGGAATTGTCGGAGAGGACGGTTATACCCACCAAGGTTTATTTGACCTTTCCTATCTGAGACACCTTCCCAATTTAGTCATTATGGCCCCGAAAGATGAAAATGAGCTTCGGCACATGCTCTATACCGCGGTAACATTAGGCGTACCAGTAGCAATACGCTATCCCCGGGGAAAAGTTGAGGGCGTGGCCATAGAAAAAACGATGAAGACACTCCCCTTAGGAAAAGCAGAGGTGCTGTGCGCGGGTTCGGATTTAGCTGTTTTTGCTCTTGGGAAAACAGTCTATCCGGCTTTATCCGCAGCCACTCTTCTTAAAAGTAAAGGCATCTCTGCTACCATTGTAAACAGCAGGTTTGTTAACCCTCTGGACCAGGAACTGGTCTGCACGTTAGCCCAGAAGACGGGAAAAATCCTTACGGTAGAAGAAAATGTGCTTGCCGGAGGTTTCGGAAGTGCTCTTTTAGAAACCTTGGAGCACAATAATATTACGGGGGTGAAGGTAAAAAGATTGGGGATCCCTGACCGATTCGTTGAACATGGATCATCCGATATTCTCCGTAAAAAATACGGTCTTGATGGGGCAGGAATTTTTCAGACTGCTTGTGAACTTCTTGAATAGATAATTAGGGGGCTTTCAAAAACAATATCCGGACGATATCGTTTATTTTTTTAGCTTCTGGATTTAACGTGGGATGTTCTGAGCTCTTTTTTCAAAAAATCACTGTTTAAAATATCGCTTACTCCATGAGTTCACCGAAAGAAAGAATCGATAAGCTCTTGGTAGATCGAGGGCTGGTTCAGAGCCGGGAAAGAGCGAAGGCACTTATTATCGCCGGCAAGGTCTTTGTCGACGGCCACAAGACAGAGAAAGTGGGAACCCTAGTCGATCCTGGTGCCCACCTATCTTTAAAGGAAAAAGACTTCCCTTATGTGAGTCGAGGGGGTGTAAAGCTGGAATACGCGTTGGATAGTTTTCAGCTTGACGTTAAAAACCGGATTGCCCTGGATGTCGGGGCTTCCACGGGCGGTTTTACCCATTGTCTTCTTTTGCGGGGAGCACAAAAGGTTTATGCTGTTGATGTGGGATACGGTCAGTTAGATTGGACGTTACGGAACGACCCACGGGTGGTTTGTATGGAAAAGACCAATATTCGCCATCTCACCGCAGACCGCATAGGTGATCCGATTTCCCTGGCAGTCACTGATACCTCCTTTATCTCTTTAAAAAAGGTGCTAGTTCCGCTTCTCGGATTGATTGAACAAGATGGAGAAGTCCTTGCTCTTATTAAGCCGCAGTTTGAATTGAGCCCGCGCGAGGTGGGAAAGGGGGGGGTAGTCCGTGATCCTCACCTTCATACGAAGGTAGTTGAAGATATGGTTGCGTTTGCGAACGGCTTGGGGGTTGACGTGCAAGGAACAATAGAGTCTCCTCTGAAAGGTCCCAAGGGCAACAGAGAGTTTTTTATATACCTTAAAAAGACTTAAAAAAATGACGGACTTTGCAATCAACCCTTTACACCTTACACCTCACACCTCACCCTTTAGGTCTCACGCTTCATCCAAAGGATGTAATAATGAAAGTTAAGGTTGCCCAATCCTCGGGGTTTTGCTTTGGAGTAAAAAGAGCTATGGATTTGGTTCTCCAGGTGGCCGCGGGAGAAAATAAAGGAAAGGTGTTCACTGATGGGCCTCTTATTCATAACCCCCAAGCTTTAGAGTTATTACGAGACAAGGGGGTTGTCCCCTTGACCGAAGCCAATGGAAAAATTGCAGGAACCATTGTTATTCGTTCTCACGGAATATCACCCAAGCGGCTTCAGGAGCTTAAAAAAACCGGGGCAAAAATCTTGGATGCCACCTGCCCCAAGGTTAAGCAAGTGCAATCCATTATCGGCCGATACGCACAGCAAGGGTTTTATGTGGTCATTATCGGAGATGCTGAACACGCTGAGGTGCAAGGCCTGTTAGGATTTGCCGGAGAAAACAGCCTCGTGATTCAATCCGGAGATGAATTAAAAAAATTATCCTCCCAACAAAAAATATGTGTGGTGGCGCAAACTACCCAGAATCGGGAAAAGTATCTTGAGCTTAAAGTGAAGATAGAGAAACGATTTCCCCAGGCGGAAATCTTTGACACCATTTGTGAGGCCAATCGAAAACGTCAGGAAGAACTGAAAGAGCTTTGCCATGCGGTAGAAGCAATTGTAGTTGTTGGGGGAAAAGAAAGCGGCAATACCAAAAGGCTCGTGGAAATCGCTGAAGCAGAAAGTATCCCTACCTTTTTCGGAGAAAGCGAAGAGAACCTTGATCTCAGTCAGTTGCGATCCTATCATGAGATTGGCATCGTTGGAGGGGCTTCCACGCCGGATTGGGCATTACAAAAAATAGTTGCCAAACTAACACGTTCAACCGACTAATGCTTAAAAAATCCTTCTCTTCACCTCCTCCTGCAAATTTCGCTTCTGCACGCTGATGTTAAGTAGTAAGCAGAGAAGATACCATCACCTGTCATTCAATGACGGGCAACACAATAAAAAGAATTACTCCCCATCTATAATCTTTCCTTCTCTCGCTTCCCGCAGAAATTGCCCAGTGGTTCTCACTCTAAGAGTTGGGTAGGCAGGAAAATGGGAAAAGGTTGCAATGGTGGCCTCATGATCCTCACGCCGTCGGGTAGCGCAACAATCGGAAATGATCACAGCATAGAAGTCATTGCAGAGCCCATCCATAGCAGTGGCAAGCACACAGACTTCAGTTGCCAAGCCGGTCACGGCAATGGTGTCGATTTCATAGTTTCGAAGCGTTATGTCCAAATCAGTTTTAAAAAAAGCGCTAAACCGTCGCTTCGGCAATACAATATCTCCGGGTTTTACTTCCAGCTCAGGGATTATGTCTGCTCCCTCGGTTCCCCTGAGAGCGTGAGCATGCATCGTGCCCTTCCTAAAAAGAAAATCTTCTTTAAAGTAGCTGTCACAGGCAAATACAATTAAGCCATTGAGCTTACGGGCTTCCTCCACAAGAAACTGAATTCGCGGAATAATAGCCTTAAACCCCTGAATGATAGGGTGATCAGAAGGGCCCCTAAAAGTATCTTTTAACATATCCACAACAATCACCGCGCATTTCATAGCTCTCACCTCACAACCAAAAGTCTTTCTGAATAAAAAAGTCCTTCACCATCGGTTATTCTCTTATGCATTGCTCAACCGGTTTTAATGTTTACCTTTTTTACGCAATCACCGAAAACCCTCATGCCGCCTCCTTCACTGACAACCTGAAGGATACCGGGAGGATCAGTAATAATAAGGCCAGCAAGCATTGTCACGCCAAGCGGTTTAAAAATTGCCGGAAGGAGCGGGGTAGACGGCCCAAGGAGCACCACGTCACGGCATCCTTTTACGGCCGCCTCGATCAACAAATCCATGGTCCCATTGATAAGCGACGTAGAGGTAATAAGCGCGACATCACATCGGGGTAGTTCATGCAAAGCTTTTTCTGCTGACAAAACTCCTTCAGCATGGCGATCGTGTAATTCAAAGATAAGTAATTCTCTCACCCTTGCCTTTAAAGGGGAAATCATGGGAACAAAAGCCCCAACCATACCAACACGATCGGTTTTCCTGAGTTCTAATGCGTCTAAAACATCTCCTCCTTGTGTTTCTTCTCTTTCCTGATTGATGAGCGCATTGGCAGTAGCTATTCCAACTGATGCCTCAACCCTGTTGGATGAAACAAGACAAGGAAGAACCTCATGGGTTGATCTTCCTTTTACCGGGCGGATTCCCGCGAAAAAAGAATGACAGTCCGAAAAATTTTCACTTAAGGTATACGCAACCCCCGCATTCCCATCATCTAAAAGAACACCCGTGTAGATGAGTCCGATCCGGAGATCAGCAATCTTTCTCTCAGGCGCATTTTGCAACAAATATTCCCGAATCTGCTGGACAATCATCTTACCCCTTCAACTTTTGAACTCTTTGGCTCTTCGACCGCAGATACCGGTCACCGCCCCTGGTAATACACCTGATTATTATGGAGACGCTGGCTGACCTTGCCCTCGTTCTTTAAAACCTCGATTAAATCCGTTAATGCCATCTTTGGGATACCCAGAGTCAAAGAGATTTCATCAAAAGTGCAGGGTCTTCTTTTTATCAGATTGTAAACCCGCTTTTTCCTGTCCGCGATATTGCCCTGGGCATCTTCAGGGAGCGAGCCGGTTATAATTTCCGCTTTTGCTCCAAAAAACCTCTTGATCCGCTCCAACTCCTCGCGGCCCACAGGGAAAACACTGTCTTCTGCGGGTGGTCGATCAAGAGTGTTGAGCTGGATTTTATCAGGGTTAATTTCTCGAATCACCTCCTGCAACCTCATTACTTCTTCTTCCGAGTCATTAACTCCGCGGCAAAAGAGGATCTCGAGCCAGATCTGGCCCGTGAATAGTTTCCGAAAATCTATTAACCCCTGAATGATTTTTTTTACATCAAGCGCGGGATGAGGACGATTTAAGAAGGAAAAAAGAGAAGGGCTGACCGTATCCAGTGAGGGAAGGATAACGTCAGCCCGCAAAAGGGCTTCTTTAACGTCATCCCGGTATAACAGTGAACTGTTGGTCAATACCGCAACCGGAATGGAGGTCAGTTTTTTTATCGCCGCAATGATCGTCCCAAGATGCTCATGTAACGTCGGCTCTCCCGATCCTCCCAACGTGATATAATCTGGTTGAAGAGCGGGCTTCTTCAAATAGCCCTTAAGTTCGTCGATAATTTCCTGAGAAGCACTATACATTTTACGTTCAAGCGTCAGATGGGTAGTAGTGCCCAATTCGCAGTAAAGACAGTCAAAGCTGCATGTCTTATAAGGAACCAGGTCAATCCCCAACGACCTCCCTAGTCTTCGTGATGCAACGGGACCAAAAATATATCGCACGGACTTTCTCCTCGCTCAGGCGCACTTCCGGCACAGAAGTAAATAGACTAACGGTTTGAGGAAACGTCAAGAACAAATGCTCAGCGAGTTATCGAGCAAAAAGATCTGGTCTGAGCTTTCGCATGGTTTGCACAATCACTTCGATAGTGTACCTGCGTTGTAAAAATTTACCAAAAAAGTCTGAAGGGCTAAATCCCCTTGAAGATCTAAAAGCAAACCTGGTTGCTTTCCAATAAACCACATAAACGGGCTCTCCCTTGGCGACAGCTTCAAACAACAAAAGAAATGCTAAAGGTTTTACTTTACAATAGGAGATACCCTATCTCACCACATCCCTCAGGTAGAGCCTGAAGGTTTGCATAGGACGATGCCGATGGTTCTGAGCCGACGCTAAAAAGGGAGATTACTTTTTTTGGCATCCCGTGCGCAGCATCGGGGACGTGCCATTTTACCGTCATCTTCCCCTGGTAAGATAAAGACCTGGAATCGCTCGCCACAGCCTTTACATTCATATGCATAGATAGGCATGTGATTTTCTCCTTATCATGGAAAAAAACTTTACGTAAAAGAAAATGGAACGTGTTTTTCGGACTTCACCTTTTGCATCCATTTTATGTTACTTATTGTAAGCCCTTTTCCATGGTTCTTTTTTAAACGCCAGGTAGTTCAAAAGAGCTTGTTTAAGTGCTTCTGACGCTGTATCCGCACAATGCTCGCTCTCTTTCGGAAGTCCATCCAAAGCCTCATTGATTACTTCCGGCGTAATCTTAAAGGCCTCAAGAATAGTTTTCCCGACAACCAATTCAGTAACCATGCTTCCGGCGGCGAGCATGGGCCCGCATCCTTCAGTAAAAAATTTAGCATCGTGAATTTTATCGTTCGTAATGCGCAAGCTTATCTCCAATCCATCTCCGCAAATACGACTCCCTTCCCCAAAACCTTGAGGGTTTTCTATCATTCCCCAGTTGCGGGGGTTGAAACAACGATCCAGTACTTTTTCTGAATACTCAGGAGTGATCTCCTCCAACGATTCAGAATCAGATCCTTCCTGCAATCTTTTTTCCCGGTCAGAATTCATGCAGTGTCCTCCTGGTAAAAACACCATTGTTCCTATCTCACGAACCGCTCACTAATCTACGTGGTCTTTACTTCAACTTCTTTTTTCTGATAAGCGTTTAAGAGCGCTCTCCAGGCGTGAGAAATTTTGTGAAATGCTTCTCCTGCTTGTGAGCCCGGGTGTTGTGTCACAACCGGAACGCCGCTATCTGAACAGATAACCATTTGGGGATCAAGAGGAATCCTTCCCAAAAAGGAAACCCCCATCTCCTGAGCCGCTCTTTCACCTCCACCAACTTTAAAAATATCTATCTCTTTATTACAGTGGGGACAGGTAAAACCGCTCATGTTTTCTACCACGCCGATAAGGGGAATTTTTATTTGGCGCAAAAAGGTAATGCTTTTTCTGGCATCCAGAAGAGCCACGTCCTGAGGGGTCGTGACAATGATAGCGCCATCAACATCTTTTATGAGATGAGCGGTGCTTAATGCTTCATCACCGGTTCCGGGCGGAAGATCGATGACAAGATAATCTAATGCTCCCCAAACTACCTCTCCCAAGAATTTTTTAAGAAGATTGTGTTTTAAAGGACCGCGCCAGATAATCGCATCATCTCTATGACGGAGCATAAATGCCACAGAAATAACTTTGACCCCACTTTCTGTCTTGATGGGCAAAAGGCCACCGGGACTGCTTTCAATCCGCTTTTCTTCTATCCCCATCATCTTGGGGATGTTAGGGCCATGGATATCAGCATCCAAAAGTCCTACCTCGAAACCTTCTTGCGCTAAAGTTACCGCTAGGTTGACGGCTACGGAACTTTTCCCTACTCCCCCTTTGCCGCTCAGAACCATGAATTTATGTTTTATCAAATCCATGGTAGCTTTGAGTCGTGCTCGCGCGTGGACTTCTTTTTCTTCTTCACTGCATTTGTGAGCCACCTTACAGGTTTGGCATTCAGTCGTTTTATCGCATTTCTCAGAACTCATGGAGTATCTCCTTTTACCAATTAATATCCCCGAATCTTCATCAGGTTCCGGCGCTCTTTTTTGGTTGGTCTCCCTGGATATTTAATAACTGATCGTTTCATTAATCTTATTAACTCAAAGGATTCTTCTGGTAATTTCTCTTGCTTTTCTTCTCGATAAAGCTCTCGTGCTTCCTTGGCTGATATACTCTTAAAAGAAATATCTGCTACTTCAATCTCCCGATAACGATTTTTCCCTTTAACCGTAAGCTTATCTCCCGGCTTTATCAGTTTGGACGCCTTGGCTATCTCCCCCTTAACCTTCACATGGTTTTCATCACAAGCATGACTTGCCTGGGATCGGGTTTTAAAGATCCGCGCAATTTTGAGCCATTTGTCGAGCCTTATTTGTTTTTCCGCAACGTTATCCATTAGACTTATTTCTTTTTTACATCACACAATCTCTAACATGCGGTTAACCGCGTGAATGGCTCTCTCCCGAATATTCGGAGGAACCGTAACCGGGAACTCCATCCGCTCCAAAGCCCACAAAACTTTTTCTAAGGTAATTAATTTCATGTTAGGACAAACCGCTTGTTGTGAAGCAGGAATAAATATTTTTTCCGGATTCTCTTTTTTAAGCCGATGGGTAATCCCGAGTTCGGTGCCAATAATAAATTCCTTAGATAAACTTTGACGGACCCGTTTAATAATTCCATCGGTACTGAGAGCATAGTCTGCCTGCGCAATAACTTCCGGTCGACATTCCGGATGCACCAGAACCTCAGCGTGAGGGTACTCTTTTTTAAGATTAATAATATCATCAACACCAATCTTCATATGCGTAGGGCAGTACCCTGGCCATAAGATAAGCTTCTTGTTGGTCTTGGAGGCGGTATACGCACCCAAATATTGATCGGGGATAAAAATGATCGGCCGTTCATTACTCAAGCGTTCCACTATTTTTATTGCATTCGAAGAAGTACAGCACACATCACACTCAGCTTTCACCTCGGCAGCGGAATTGACATAGCACACAACCGGTGATCCGGGATGTTTCTTTTTTTCTTCGCGAAGCTGCTCAGCATTAATCATATCTGCCATCGGGCAGCCGGCATCAAGATCAGGGAGAAGCACAATCTTATCCGGCGAAAGCATAGCCGCAGTCTCCGCCATAAAATGCACACCGCAGAAAACGATCACCTTGGCATTAGTCTTTGCCGCTTGTTGACTTAACCCCAAAGAGTCGCCGACAAAATCAGCAATTTCCTGAACCTCTCCGCGCTGATAATTATGGGCAAGGATAACTGCCTTTCGTTCCTCTTTGAGCTTAATGATTTTTTTAATTAACTCTTGATTACTCATGGATTACACCTTTATAAAATTTTCTAACATACCATCAGCTATAACTCGTAAGTTTTTGAAAATTGGTGAACGAGAAATTTATCACGACGTCTTAAGACGTTGCTGACCAAAAAGGGGACATTTCTCGCAATCTGGTAATAACGGGGGGGACCTTTTCGATAATGTAGGAGATGTCTTCTTCCGTGTTATACCGGCTCAGGCTAAACCGGACCGACCCATGGATAGCATTAAACGGAACTCCCATCGCCCGCAGCACGTGGGACGGCTCTAAAGATCCGGAAGTGCAGGCCGACCCTGAGGAAGCGCCGATCCCCTCTTTGCTCAAGAGGAGCAGGATAGATTCGCCTTCCACGCTCTCGAAGCTGATATTTAACGTGTTGGGAAGACGATTCTCTTGATCCCCATTAACCCGTGTCTTGGAAATGCGTTTAAGGAGCTCGATTTCCAAGCGGTCACGAAGATTGCGAATCCGGACTCGTTCTTCCTCAATATGGGAGTGAGCCAGCTCGCACGCTTTGCCGATTCCCACGATATAGGGCACATTCTCGGTGCCTGCTCTCCGGCCGTGTTCCTGATGTCCGCCGATGAGCAGGGGAGAGAACCTCGTTCCTTTTCGGATGTACAACACTCCGACACCTTTTGGAGCGTGGAGCTTGTGCCCGGAAAGGGAAAGGCAATCCACGGGCAGCGCGGAAAGGTTAAGGGGAATTTTTCCTCCCGCCTGAACCGCGTCGGTATGAAAAACAATGCCCCGGCTTTTTACCATCTGCCCAATATGCTCGATCGGGAAAACCACTCCCGTTTCATTGTTGGCATACATGATGCTGACAATGGCAGTATCATCACTCAGAGAGCTTTGCAGTTCATCAAGGTTGATCCTTCCCAATCGGTCCACAGAAAGTTCCGTAACCCTATATCCATTCTTTTGCAGATGACGGCAGTAATGCAAAACCGCATTGTGTTCTACTTTGGTGGTGACAATATGGCGCTTTTCGGGATACGAAGCAAGCGTTCCATAGATGGCGGCATTATCACTTTCTGTGCCGCAACTGGTAAACACAATTTCTTCAGAATCAGCGTTAAGCAGGCTCGCAACCTGCTCTCGGGCATAGATCAAGTGCTTTTCTACCTGTGCCCCAAAATGATGCATGCTCGACGGGTTTCCGTAGAGGTCCTCAAAAAAAGGCAACATGGCTTCTTTTACTTCAGGGGCTACGCGGGTGGTAGCATTATTATCCACATAGACGTCTCTCATGATTTCACCTCCACCACGACAATATCTTCACTCACCAGTTCACGTAACTTCCCTTCAACATATTTTTCCAAGGTGAAACCGGAGCTGGGACACGCACTACACATTCCTCGCAGAGCCACAAACACTCGATTGCCATCCATATCAATGAGGTCAATATCCCCTCCGTCGGCCTTCAGAGCAGGCCGGATTTCCCTTGCCAAGGTTTCTTCCACCAACTTCATTTTCTGAATGTTGGTAAGCTTCTTTTTTGCAGAGGGCACCTCTATGGAGGCTTCCTGCTTTTGCTCGCCCTGAGCCAAAGCAATTAACGCCTCAATCTTAGGATGGCAGGTTTCACATCCCCCGCCCGCTTTGGTGTAGTTTTTGACTTGCTCAACCGTGGTAAGCCCATTTTCCTTTATAGCACGGAGAATCTCTTTATCAGTAATACCAAAACACTGACAGACGATCTCGCCTTCTTCCTTTTTCCCCACATCAACCTTGCGGTAATTCGCAATCGCCGCCTCAAGCGCCTCCCGCCCCATAACAGAACAGTGCATCTTTTCCTGAGGCATTCCATCAAGATAATCGGCAATGTCTTGATTGGTAATTTTTTCTACTTCTTCTAAAGTCTTTCCCTTGATCATTTCGGTCAAGGCTGAGGCTGAAGCAATCGCACTTCCACATCCAAAGGTTTGAAATTTGACATCGCTGATCCTTCCTCCCTCATTCACTTTGATCATCAGTTTTAAAGCATCGCCGCACGCTAATGACCCCACCTCTCCCACCCCATCCGGCTTTTCAATGATGCCAACATTTCGGGGGTTGAAAAAGTGGTCTTTAAGTTTTTCTGAATAATTCCACATAGTAATGAACCTCCTTTGGATAAAAAAAGTCAATAGTTGTAATTATATCATGAATTTGGATTCGTCAATAAAATTTGTACTGAAAAATAGGTTGTACTTTTTTGAAGTATGCGCCTGTTTTTAAAATGATGAAATCAAAAATATTTCGAAAGAATCTTCTGATTCAAGTTAAACCCAAACGCCTAAATCATAATGCGGGGACTCTGGGTGGACTTTTTGGAGAAAGGTAAAGTCAAAATTTGTTTTGCTTTTAAATAAATCTGGTAGCTCACTGGTATATTAAATTTAATGAATCTTTTACCAATATTGTTCCAAAAACCGGTTAAAAATTTTATCTCGACCATAATCTTTTTTAATAGTTATAGTCAAAAAATTACGGCTAGTTAGCTAATAACCGACGGAATTGCACTGAGGGCGCAACCCAATGCACCGGCAAGTTGCGAATCATCACTGGACTGAATAATAGTGCTAAGCGTCTCACCAAGGAGAGCCAGCAATGCACTATTCCGTGCGCCTCCACCAGTGGCAACAGTCACGCTACTTTCAGAATCTAATCGCTTATACATGGCAGCAATACGCTTGGCAACACTTCGATGGAGTGCCCGGGAGATGTCCTCGCGACTGAAACCTCGATTTATCAATCCCACCACCTCAGATTCAGCAAAAACAGTGCACATGGCACTGATCGTAACGCTGTCTCTTCCTGCTTCCGCTGCCTTACTGAAATCGGATACCGTATATCCAAGTCTTTGCGCCATTATTTCCAGAAACTTCCCAGTACCTGCGGCGCAACGTTCATTCATCTCAAAACGGGCGACTTTGCCCTTGGTGTCAAGGTTGATGATTTTAAGGTCTTGTCCGCCTATATCAATAACGGTCTCGCATTTTGGAAAAAGAAAACGCGCCCCGAGCGCATGGGCTTTAATTTCAGTGATGGTAGGCATATTAAATTCTGTGTCCAGCAAATCCCTGCCAAATCCGGTTGCAAAAATGGGGCTGCCTTTAGGGACCAGCGCAAGAAAGTCTCTTGCCGTGTCAAGAGGTCGAAAAGTAGCGGGTACTACTTCCCGCTTAATAATAGATAGGTTTTCCAAGACAACCAGTTTGAGGGATGAAGCCCCAATATCAATCCCCCCGGTAATCGTCATCCTTTTAACCGTTCTATGAAAGCTTGAATCCGGGTCTTGAGCTGTCCGACATCCTCTTGACTGTAGTCCGTTTCGATTCTGATGGCAGGGATTCCGTCCTTTTCAAGCTCCTTCTCGATACCGATGGCTTCCACGGTGTAGGGAGCGCAAAACTGAATTGCATAGAGAATAACACCGTCAGCCTTGTATTTTGCAGCCATTTCACGAATGTGGTCACGTCGTTCATTATTGGGTGTATAGATTGCACAGTCGATCGTGAGATAGCGGTCAACGAGGGCGCCAATAAGGGACTCAAGCGTGTTACCTGTATTGTCAACCAGGTTTCTGCTTCCGCGTTCACCGATGCAGGACTCTTCGCCAACAATGACCCCGCCGGAGGTTTCAATGATCGCGGGCAGCTTCCAGTTGGGAACCGCCATCGGGCAACCCGAGATCAAAAGACGAGGTGTTTTTGTAGATGCTACCCCCACCTTATTCTTGACGCGCACCTCCAGTTCGTCGCAAAGTGAACTGATCTGAGAGGTGAACCGAACCGGATCCTCGTAGAAAAAAATCTGATTTATCAGGAGGCTGTCAAGACCGGAAATCGGTACCGGGTTGTTCGCGCGAAGATTTGAAAGGCGATGGACGGCTTTTCTTTTCGCATTGACAATGTCGATAGCCTTCTTGAGTGTGTCCACAGTTATCTTGTTCCGGGTTAGCTTCTCGATTTTGGCCATGATTTTATTATATTCGCTCCGCAACAGCGTCCGCGCACCGTCGTTCTTCATTTGTGGCAGATCCATAACGTAAAGGTCGGAAACCAAGCCCTTAAATACCTCGTAGGCTTTTTTTTTGCCGTCGCAGGTGTTTTCCCCTACAATGAGGTCGCTTGCCTCCAGGTATGGGCAGACTCCGCCGAGTTTGAATCCGAAGGTTGACTTGATAAGAGCACACAGATTTTTAGGAAGGTATCTTTCAACCTCTTCAGTTGCAAAATCGGCTCCAGCGCAAAGGCCAACCATAACGGCATTGGCTGCGATAACGATTTCTTCCGGAACAAAGGTGCAATATGTCCCCACAACCTTTCGTCCCTGTTTTTTTCCGTCAACAAGCTCTTTGATTCGGAGTCCGTGCACTTCCGACATCACGAAGTCAAGGTACTCCGTCTTTTTCGGCCGGTTCTGCTGTGATAGGAAAATGTCTGCGTAAACTTTGCCCAAAACTTCCATCAGTTTGTCGTGATTGTCAAGGTTCAGACCAAGTTCTGCCCACATGGTTCTGTAGTCTTCTGACATAGTAAACTCCTTTTTGATATTATTTTAAATTCTGGTTCAGAACGTTATGGATCTCGGTCTGATTTCCCACCCAAAAACTTGCCCCGGATATATTTCCAACCCATTTCTTCCTGGTCTATCCGAGGCAAGACCTCGTTTAAACTGCCGCTTCGATAGCCTTCAAGATCGAGGGTAACATACACAAAACCAAGCCGCTTCAATTCTCGTACAACTTTTAACCCCACCTCTAAATTAGTAAGTTTTTTAGCAAGGTTAGCATGAACCTCTATGCGGGCTATCTCACCATGGCTTCTTACTCTAACCTGCGGGAACCCGAGATCCCGAAGAAACTTTTCTGCCTGATCGACCCGCTTGATTTTTTTCAACGTTAAAAATTCTCCATAGGGGAACCGCGAGGCCAGACAGGCCATTGCAGGTAAATCCCAGGTTGGAAGACCCATTTCTCTCGACAATTCCCTAATCTCATTTTTCTTTAACCCGGCCTCAATAAGCGGGCTTCTGATACCGGCTTCTTTGGCCGCAATCCGGCCGGGACGGTAGTCTGAACAGTCATCCTGGTTGCTTGCGTCTGCGACAAAGGAAATACCTTCCTGGTCTGCTATGGTTCGTAGTTCTTGGAAAAGTTCTTTCTTGCAATAATAACAACGGCGGGGAGAATTTTTTAAGAACTCCGGGTTTTCCAACTCTTTGGTTTGAATCGAAAGATGTCGTACACCCAATGAACGCGCCATCTTGCAGGCTCTTTCATATTCTTCCTGGGTATATGTTGGGGAAACCGCAGTAACGGCAAGAACGTTATCGCCCAACGCTTCCTTGGCCACCTTGAGGAGAAAGGTGCTGTCAACCCCTCCGGAATAGGCAAGGACTAAACTCCCCATGTCCTTCAGGAGGCGCTGCAATGTATCAAGCTTTTGTTTTTTGCTCTGAATCTCGCTCATGGTTGCAGAAAAAATCCTTGTTTTTATTGATCGCGTTTTGCCTTTTAGTTTAATATGATTTAAACGACAGAGGTCGTTTTTTAACCAAAAAATTTTTCGCCCTGCGCCCAGTTTTCCCCTTTTACCTCATCAATCACAAGGTACGTGCTCTCCTTGGTTTTTCCGGCAACCCGCAGAAGCGTTTCGCTGAATTCTTTTGCGATCCCTTCCTTTTGTTCTTTCGTTAATTTGCCGATAAGTTTTAGATTAACAAAAGGCATAGTACACCTCCTCTATTAGATGATTATATTCTTATTATGTCAAGCTCTTTGCGATCCATTGCTGAAAGCCTGAGAATACCACTTTCATTGTTAAAAGGCATCTCATACACTATATCTGCCTCATCATTGCCATCTAAATCGCAATATCGACAGACAACCTTCCCCGCATCCATTATCAAACCATAATGGAAAATACCCCTGCCAAGGGCGATAGGACCATTGATACATAAGGGTCTAAATAAATAATCGGTTTCTTTTGCAGAATGCAGCAACACATTATTCTCATTTTCATTCCTACCCACTATTAATTTTGCCGCAACTGATAGCCGGAAATGTCTTCCTGTTTTTAACAAGTTCACATTTTCGATCTCAAAACTCTCGTAAGTCATAAGGTCTTTCACTCGTCCGACAAAACCGGGATCAGTCAGAAGACATCCACCCGCAGAACAAGGATAGTCATTCACCCCGAAGTCTTTGATAATCGCTATCTGCCTCTTTCGAGAACGGCCTGCTATGTCTAACAATCTTTCCCGGTTGACCCATCCCATCTTCTCAGGGATAGTAGGGGGTAATAATTTTGCGGACAGGGGCCTTACCACAAGCCCCTCCAATTCTGCTTCTCTCTCAATAATGTCCATCTGTCTTTTAAACTGGCTCATAGGTCGTTGACCCAAAACTTCTCCTGTGATGATAAACGACGCTCCATCCTGTCGCATCAACTCTTTGCTTTTCCGGAAAAAAAGAATCCTGCAATCAATACAAGGGTTCATATTAGACCCATAGCCATATTTAGGATTTTTAAGAACCCTTAAAAAGTCCTCTGAAGCGTTAATTGCTTGAAATCCGATATCCAAAGTGTTTGCTACTTTGCATGCGTAATTTCCGCACCCTGAAACGGATGCCCTACGGTCACAAAGGCAAAAGGGGGTTTTAAAATTTACGGCAATGAGCTCGATGCCTTCCCGATGCATGATCTCTGCCGCAATTGTGCTATCCAATCCTCCTGAGAGAAGAATAATTGCTTTCATAAATAACGCACCATATCAACTATCCTATTGGAATAACCCCATTCATTATCATACCAAGAAACAATCCGAAATAAACGTTTTTCACTTTTGAGATTGCTCTGGATTGTAGCCAATGAATCATATATCGAAGAACGGCTGTCATTAATAAAGTCAGTGGAAACCAATTCCTCGTTGGTATAACCTAAATATCCTTTGAGGTAAGTTTCAGAAGCCTTCTTCATAAGCGCATCAATCTCTCCAATGGAAGTATCTCTGGTACTACAAAACGCCAAATCAACAACCGACACATCAATGGTAGGAACACGGAATGATATTCCGGCTAATTTACCTTTGAGCGTCGGCAAAACATCCCATGCAAGTTTAGTCGCATTTGTGGTCGACGGGATAATATTAACTGCCGCTGCCCGGCCGCTACGCCAATCCCTTCTGGAGATTCCGTCAACGATCCTCTGAGAAGCAGTATAACTGTTTATTGCCGCCAGTAACCCTGTCGCAATGCCGATACCCTCTTTGATTAAAGCATAAACGAGTATTGCCAAACAATTAGTGGTGCAACTGGCGCTGGAAATAATATGATGATTAGCCGCATCATATTCGTGTTCATTAACGCCCATAACAATAGTCTTTACAGCGCCTTGTGCCGGCGCAGTGATAATGACTTTCTTGGCACCTGCTTGTAAATGGCCGATAGCCTTTTCGCTGTCGGTAAACAGGCCTGACGATTCGATAACAACATCAACCCCCAAGTCTTTCCAAGGCAACTCGGCAGGGTTTTGGCTTGCAGACACATATTTGATTGTATGACCATTAATGACCAAGATATCGGCTTCTTTCTTGGAAACATCGCTTTTGGCAGTCGATACCTGATATTTGAATCTGCCGTGAATCGAATCGTATTTAATTTGATATGCTAAATAATCCGCATCTGTGGATACGTCAACAATCACGACGGCATCAATATCCTTTCCCAAAAGTACCTGGTCGCAAATCGCCTGAAGGACTAGGCGTCCAATGCGACCGAACCCATTAATACCTACTTTGACTGCCATTGTTGCCTTCCCTTTATAAATAGACCAAATAGTACTTGTTTTTTCTTTTACGTTAACCTTGTTACATTCTTCTTATTTTTTAGATTCCATTCCATTAAATTTTGCAATGTAATATCTATTAACTGGCTTTCGAAGAAAACAAAAGAGTGCTCCGATCCTTTTATGAGATATATCTTTTTTGGTTCCTTAGTATTTTTGAAAAGTGTTTCTGTATCCTTCGGCAAAACCTTTTTATCAAGAGAACCCTGTATCAGTAGAATCGGCCGAGGCGAAATTTTATTAATGTCACAGACTAAGTCATATTTTTCAATGCTATTAAAAAAATCTTTACCCAGAAAAAAATCTTTACCGCCGTTCTTGCAGGCGACCAAGTCATTGTTTTTTGATAAAGAAAAAACCCTTTTTCCCAATATTCTCTGCAAAGTGGCGGGGAGAAACGAAACAGGTGCCCATCCAACAAAACTCTTAACTCTCAGGTCATTAGCAGCCAAAATAATGGACACCGCTCCGCCTAAGCTATACCCTACAAGATTAATCCGAGTCTTATCGATCTCTGGAAGAGTATAGATAAAATCAACCGCACTATGCAAATCTCCAATTTCAGTATCTATCGTCATTTGACTGAAGTCACCTTCACTATCACCGCTTCCTGCGCAATCAAACCTCAATACGGCAATTCCGGTTTCAGCAGCGCAGCGAGCAAATTTAACAAATAACCGATTATCACCTGTTTTGTCATCGGTAAAACCATGAACCAATATGACGGCAGGAAGCTGTGCCTCTCGAACGGGTAAGTGTAACACGCCGAATAATCGCTGGCCGCGCCTATTATTAAATACCACTGGCCGTTCCTCTACAACAACCCTCCCGTGAGTTCCCATGGCCTTAACTCCTTCCTATGCGGCTGCTAATGCCGCGGCAAGATCATTTTTCAAATCAATTTTATTCTCAATGCCGACAGAAACCCTGATAAAGCTGTCGGTTATTCCCCGCTTTAACCTTTCTTCTGTGGGCATTGAGGCGTGTGTCATTCCTGCAGGATAAGAAATAAGCGACTCTACGCCACCTAAGCTTTCGGCCAAGAAAAATAATTTTAAGTTGGCAAATAATTTCTCGACTGCAGCCCGACCTCCTTTTAATTCAAAACTGAGCATGCCGCCAAATCCCTGCATCTGTTTTCGGGCAATGGCGTAATTTTTGCCTGAGTTTAATCCCGGATAATAGACACTCTTTATTTTAGGATGTTTGGAAAAATATTCCGCCAAGTACCTCGCGTTCTCTTCGTGCGCTTTCATCCTTACCGCCAGTGTTTTGAGCCCTCTTAAAACCAACCAGCAATCCCACGGTCCGGGAACCGCGCCGGCGGCATTCTGATAAAACTTTAAGTCATGATAGAGTTTCTCATTTTTCACTATCACGGCTCCGCCCACGATGTCGCTGTGACCGGCGATATATTTTGTGGTGCTGTGAACTACGATATCGGCGCCGAGTAAAAGCGGTCTTTGAAAATAGGGGCTGGCAAAGGTATTATCAACCGCCAGCAAAATACTTTTTTCATGGGCTACTCTGGAAATTGCTGCAATATCAATGATTTTTAAAAGCGGATTTGTCGGCGTCTCAAGCCAGATCAGTTTTGTTTTCTTGCTGATTGCCTTTTCAAAGGAATCACTATCATCAACATCCGCGTAACTAACATCAAGCCCCCACTTTTTAAAAACCCGTTCCAATAAGCGATAGGTCCCGCCATACATATCATCTCCAGCCACAATGTGGTCGCCTGTTTTGAGAAGGCTAAAAACTGCGGTAGTCGCCGCAACACCTGAAGCAAAGGCAAGACCGTATTTCCCCTCTTCCAGCGAGGCCAATGCTTTTTCTAATGCGGAACGAGTAGGATTGCCAGTCCGCGAATACTCATACCCTTTATGTTTGCCGATAGCCTCCTGCTGGTATGTGGATGTTTGATACACCGGCACAATAACTGCGCCGGTTAATACGTCGGGCTCTTGACCGTCATGAATAGCCCGGGTTTCAAATCGCATTATAATCCTCCTCTTTCTCTGTTATCCAATAAGTCACCAGGTCCGCTCTGGTAATGAGGGCAACCGGCACCCCTTCCTGTTTTACCACAATGCCGGTCGCCCCGGTAAGCAGCACACGGTATGCCTCAGAAATGTCAATCCGCTCATCAAGAGACGGCAGCGGCTTTCCCATAACCAGGCCGATGTCTTGTCTGTCGAACTCAATGCCATCGTGCAGAAGCTGCATAAGGGAAGAATCATTTAAACTTCCCACAATATCGTTCCCATCGATAACCGGCAGCTGCGAAATATTTAATTCCTGAATCAGGAAAACAGCCTGAATAAGTTTGTCGTGTGGAGATACTGAAATTAACAAAGGGAGGTTTCGCTTGCTTCGGAGTATTTCCTTTACTGTCACGGTGCGGGATTTTCTCCCTTCCCAGAAACCATTTTCCTGCATCCACTGATCCGAATAAAGTTTGTTAATATAATTTCTGCCTGTATCAGGCACCATGACCACGATAAATTTGGGCTCTTCCAAACGCTGCGCGTATTTTAAAGCAGCGGCCACGGCTGTCCCTGATGAACCCCCTACCAGCAGACCCTCCTCCCTGGCAAGCTGACGGGCGGTGTTGAATGATTCTTTGTCGTTTACCCGCACCATTTCATCAACGACTTGGCGGTTAAATGTCTTCGGGATAAAGTCCTCGCCGATACCTTCCACCTTATATGAGCGCGGGCTGCCTCCCGAAAGGATCGATCCTTGCGGGTCCGCTCCCACGACAATAATATCGGCATTCTTTTCTTTAAGATATTTCGATGTTCCGGATATGGTGCCGCCGGTACCCATTGCCGCAACAAACACCTCGACTTTACCCTGCGAATCCTCCCATATTTCCGGGCCAGTTGTCAGATAATGCGCTAAAGGGTTATTCTGATTTTCAAACTGGTTTGGCCGGTATGCATCCGGGATTTCCTGAGCCAGCCTCTCCGCGACGCCGTTATAACTTTCGGGAGAATCCGGCGCAACAGAGGTGGGCGTAATGATCACTTCCGCCCCGTGGGCTTTCAGCAGATTAACTTTATCCTGACTCATTTTATCCGGCATAACAAATATGCACCTATACCCCTTAACGGCAGCAACCAATGCCAATCCTACCCCGGTGTTCCCGGCGGTTGCCTCAATAATCGTGCCGCCGGGTTTCAGTTTTCCCTCTCGTTCCGCTGCCTCGATCATCGTAAGCCCGATCCTGTCTTTCACGCTCCCACCGGGATTAAGAAATTCGGCTTTCACGTAAATCTCCGACTTTATGTTCTTTGTTATATTGTTCAGCTTAACCAACGGCGTACGACCAATCGCCTCAAGGATATTGTTAAATTGTGCCATGCTCATCCTCAATTGGAAGGTTTTCTGCTTCTCCAATGCGATAATCAAGTGTGCCACTTTTAGCTCAAAGTCTATTTTATTCCATTCAATCCCGACTGTCTGATGATGGATCGTAAGGTTCCGAACGAAACCACGTCGTGATCCGGCACAGGGACGGTTTTTGTCAATTCATCTGATTTCTTTTGCATAACGATGTGACTCCCGTGTTGACGGATCTTCTTGAACCCATGAAGCGAAAGGATAGCGCAGACTTCGCGTCCTGAAATTATTTTCGGTTTAGGCATACACAACCTCCAAACGGGATATATCGGCATCGCCATGCATCCTATGAGTATCAAATCTTTTCTTCATCTCTCTTGATCGACGGCAATCACTTTTTAAAAAAAGTTCTTCGGTCAAACCCGTCCCGGCTCCGATATCAACAGCAACCTTGCCAGGCTGCGCGCGTGTCATGAAAAGAGCCTTTTCCCGCGACACCTCAAAAAAATGTTTTCCGCATCTTATCCGCTTGATTTTTCACCTAACGCCACGAATATACCGATGCTTGCATATTTGCGTCCACAACTTGATTGGGCACAACAACTCTCGCTTGCACAGTCAACCTTTACCTCCTCAAGTCCTGCTTCAATAAACCAATGCCGGATATCTTCTCGTCTAAAACCCATCCAGCGATCGTAATGCTCTGCTTTTAGAAACTTGAAGTCATGCTTATCCAGATCAGTAATGACAAGCACACCTGCCGGTTTTAAAGTTCTTTCCATTTCCTTGATTACAACTGACGGATTCTCAACATGATGCAAAAACATATTGGCGAATACATAATCAACGCACTCATCCTCAATTGGAAGGTTTTCTGCTTCTCCTATGCGATAATCAATTGTGCTAATACCATTAAATCTTTTCTTCATCTCTCCGACCATCGCTTCAGACTGATCTATAGCAATCACCTTCAAACCTCTCTTAATAAGCCCTTCGGTGATAAAACCTGTCCCAGCCCCGATATCGGCAGCGACCTTGCCAAACTGCACATTTACTGCAGAAATAGCCTTTTCTCGCACTGCGTCAGAAAAAAATGTTTTCCGCATCTTATCCCATTGAGGAGCAATTTCATTAAAATATTGGTTGCCCTTCATAATGTATTCCTATTATCCAGATATTAAAAATGTCCCTGTCTGCGCAAACAGATTAGGGAAAAGCACAATGCGCTTCTTGTTACCCAAATACACCCTCTGTTCAATGCTGATCTTTTTTGAACGGCAATACGTTATGAAATCGAATATACTCAAGAAATGAAGATTCGGCGTTTCATACCATTGGTGAGGCAATGCGCCGGTTACCGGAGTTTTACCGCAAAAAAATATCTGCATTCGAGCCTTATAAAAAGCAAAATTCGGGAATCCCACAATGACTTTCTTGCCAACTCGAAGGGCATCCTGTAAAACTGCCTCAACGTGCCTTATCTGCTGCAGACTTTGGTTCAATATTACATAATCAAAAGATTTGTCGTTATATTCTGAAAGACCGGTATCGATATCACCATGAAAAACATTTAGCCCCTTGGCAACGCATTTGTATATCGCTTGTTCGTCTATTTCTATGCCTTGGCCGTGTACGTTTTTTTCTTTTATTAATACATAGAGAAGCTCTCCGGTACCGCATCCGAGATCCAGAACTGAGGAGCGATTTCCAATCAATTCCAATATTGCCCTATGGTCAGGGCGAATATGGTTATATGCGGTAGTCAACTGTCACCTCATAGTTATGAAATACTTTTTTTAGAAAATGCTTGATGAGATGAGTCTCCTCTTCAACTTCCAAAAGAAATGAATCATGCCCATAGGTAGAATTGACCTCGCAGTAGGTCGCCTCAAGCCCGGAGAGTTTACATGCCTTAACAATCTCCTTTGACTGATATGCCGGATACAACCAGTCTGATTTAAAGGCAATAACCAGTACCTTTGCACTTAATGCCCAGAAGTCTAAAAGATTTTTTACTCCCCCTAATGTTTCGTGAAAAGGGATACCTTCTGAGGCGTCGAAGTTATCCATTGCCTTGGTAATATAAAGGTACGAATTGGCGTCAAACCTTTTGACAAAACTATCACCGCGATAACGCAGATATCCTTCTACCTCAAAATCAGCGGTAAATTTGAAGTTTGACGTGCCTTCTTTTTTTTCTCGCCCGAACTTTTCCGCCATTGAAATATCACTCATGTAGGTTATGTGGCCGACCATTCGCGCAACGGCCAAGCCACTTGCCGGAGAAGACCCGCCGTAATAATTTCCGGATTTCCAGTGCGGGTCTGCCATGATCGCCTGCCTTCCCACCTCATCAAAAGCAATCTGCTGGGGAGAATGTTTAATGGCGGTTGAAATTGGTATAGCGCTGCCGATTTTCCATGGAAACTTAACCAACCATTTCAGGGCCTGCATTCCTCCCAGTGAGCCACCCGCCACTGACAATAATTTTTTAATACCCAAATGATCGATGAGTCTTTTTTGGGCATTCACCATATCGCCGATAGTAATTATCGGAAAGTCAAGCGCATACGGCTTTCCGGTTTTGGGGTTACGGCTTGAGGGTCCGGTAGATCCCTGGCAGCCGCCTAAGATATTGGAGCAAATTACAAAATATTTATCCGTATCAAAGGCTTTCCCCGGTCCAATCATGGAATCCCACCACCCCGGATTATTCTGGCCTTCATGAACCCCTGCCGCATGGGCATCCCCTGAAAGGGCATGCAGAATGAGAATAGCGTTGGATTTCTTCTCGTTTAATACACCGTAGGTCTCATAAGCAAGAGTAACGGGCGAAAGATTCTCCCCGCTCTCAAGCGCAAGGTCATCAAACGTGAAATATTGTGTCTGAACAACACCAACGCTATTCTCTTTTAATTCTCTTTTTTCTTCGGTCATGCCTTAACCTCTTGAAAAAGCCAGGTCGTAAGGTATCTTTCTCCGGTATCAGGGAGAACTACTACAATAAGCTTCCCTTTATTTTCTTTTCTCTTGGCAACTTCTAATGCCGCCCACAAAGCTGCGCCGCTTGAGATACCGGCAAGGATCCCTTCTAATTTTGCCAGTTGCCGTGCAGTCTCTCCGGCATCATCGTTGGTAACCCGTATTACTTCATCAACGATATCCCGATTTAAAACCTGCGGTATAAACCCAGCTCCGATACCCTGAATTTTATGCGGCCCGGGCTGGCCTCCAGATAAAACCGGCGATGCATCCGGCTCAACCGCAATCGCCTTAAAATCCGGCTTTCGTTTTTTAATTACTTCGGATACGCCAGTAATTGTTCCGCCAGTGCCAACTCCGGAAACTAAAATGTCCACCTTCCCGTCGGTATCGTTCCAGATTTCTTCAGCAGTAGTCTTACGGTGGATTTCCGGATTGGCAGGGTTATTAAATTGCTGAGGTATGAAGCTATTAGGCGTTGATTTTGCCAATTCTTCCGCCTTCTCCACCGCCCCTTTCATGCCCTTTGCGCCTTCGGTCAATACAAGCTCTGCTCCAAGGATTTTAAGCAATTGCCTGCGTTCGATACTCATCGTGTCAGGCATAGTCAGAATCAACTTGTATCCTTTTGCCGCAGCCACAAAGGCAAGGGAAATTCCAGTGTTCCCGCTTGTGGGCTCTATGATCACGGTATCCTTTTTAAGCGCTCCCCGTTGCTCTGCATCTTCGATCAAAGAGACCCCGATGCGGTCTTTTACGCTCGAAAGAGGATTAAATGACTCTAACTTTGCAACCACTGTAGCTTCTACTCCTTCGGCAATACGGTTAAGTTTCACCAAGGGAGTATTACCGACGGTTTTTGTGATATCGGAATATATTTTTCCCATGATTATCCTCCTTATACTGTTTTAGCTAAAGCCTGCTCTATATCGGCTAAAATATCATCAATGTGCTCGATGCCGATTGATAACCGAATAAAATCAGGCGTAACGCCGGTTGATAACTGCTCTTCGGGAGATAATTGTTGATGCGTTGTTGTTGCCGGATGAATGGCAAGGCTCTTGGCATCACCGACATTGGCGAGGTGCGATATTAATTGAAGCGAATCAATAAACTTCCTTCCTGCTCCCAAGCCCCCCTTAATTCCAAAACCCAATATGGCACCGGCTCCTTTTGGCAGATACTTTTTTACCTTGTCTTTTTCATAGCTATTATCCAATCCGGGATAGTTTACCCAACTCACGCGTTGATGTTTTGATAGGTGCGTGGCTACTGCAAGCGCATTTTCAGAGTGACGCGGCATACGAAGATGTAATGTTTCCAGCCCTTGCAAAAAAAGGAACGCATTAAAAGGAGAAAGCGCAGGCCCGAGATCTCTTAAGAGGGTAACCCGCGCCTTGATGATATAGGCAATGTTACCGAGCGGTTTCAGCGCTTCGATGAAATCAAGCCCGTGATAGCTCGGATCCGGCTCTGAGATAAGGGGGAACTTCCCGTTATCCCAGTCAAACTTACCCGAATCCACAATCACGCCACCGATACTTGTCCCATGACCACCGATGAACTTAGTGGCGGAATAAACAATAATATCCACCCCGAAATCAAACGGTCTTAATAAATAGGGGGATACAGTGTTATCCAAAACAAAGGGTATGCCGTTATTGTGGGCTACCTTAGAAATTCCCTCTAAATCCGCGACATCTAATTTGGGGTTACCTATGGATTCGGCGTATAGGGCCTTTGTCTTTGGAGTTATCGCCTTCTGAAAGGCATCGAGGTCATTGGACTTAACAAATTCAACCTTTATTCCTAAACGCGGGAACGTGTAGTGAAACAAATTATATGTTCCTCCATAGAGATTATCGGCGGAAACAACCTCATCGCCTGCCTGGGCAATATTAAGTAACGCCAGGGTACTCGCCGACTGACCGCTGGAAAGTGCCAGCGCTCCGACACCACCGTCCAAAGCCGCTATTCGTTTTTCAAAAACATCTTGGGTCGGATTCATAATTCTGGTATAGATGTTGCCGAACTCACGCAATCCGAAAAGATTGGCGGCGTGATCTGTATTATGAAACTGATACGAGGTAGTCTGATAGATAGGAACGGCCCTCGCTCCGGTGGCAGGATCAGGCTCCTGGCCGCCGTGTAAAGCAAGGGTTTCTGTTTTTAACTGATTATCAATTTTACTCATTTCATTACTCCTCTCTTTTGGCTGCGGCTTACTGGTTTTAAACCACTTTGATAAAAATGTTATTATTGTTTTCATGGTAATCCTTTCAGCAGGTCTTCTGCATATAGCGTAAGGGAGTGCCTCCCTTACCTATATGTGTTTGTTATCCATTTTTTAAAACGAGTAGTGAACGCTGAGAACCACCCCGTCGCCAAGTCCGGCCCTAGTTGTCGAATCTTTATTTCCGGTGTCAGTATAAGCAGCGACTAACGTTAATTGTTTGGTGGCGAACCAGGCGATATGGGCATCCCAGTAGTCCGCATTCTTAAAGTCCGAGAATTTAGCACCCTGTTTAAACTCATAACCCACCGCAATGTTTTTAGTCGGCAAAATATCAATATTGGCAAAACCGGTTTGGCGGCGGTCATGGTCAAACCCCAAAACACCGGTTACCCATTCCCTGGTCGAAAGTAATCCCCCTGATAATAGAACCGGCAGGGGAAGCTGGGTGATCAATTTTGTTGCCACCAGATAAAAATCAACCCCATTCTGGTCAACACCGGGAACCTGGATATCCTTGGAGGTTATTTTTTCAATTGCACCCACGGATATTGCAGGAATAAAATTTTTCCCGCATGCATTTTCATCTAAAAGCAAAAACTTTTGACCAAAATCGGTTTTGTTGATAACGAGGCTTTTTTTATGATCATCGATTCTTTCATAGCCCAATGACAGTTCAAGTCTTTTGCATAATGTTGCGGCAACGCTGGCGCTTTCCCAATCTGCGCCAAAATTATAAAGTTTTACATACCACAGTCCCAGTTGTGGTTTGCTTAAGGTGAGGTTACCATCACTTAGCCAATCAGATTGCGCATTGGCCGGGTAAGCAAGGGGATTAAACGCGATGCCGCCGACACCTTCTAGATTGTTGAGAGGGACACCGGCTTGTAATGCTCCGGCAAATAAGAAAACCGAAGCCAAAATCAATACGCCATTAATTACATTAATTATCTTGATGTTTTTCATTGTGTATTCTCCTATTTCGCATGAGCTGATCCTCCAGTTTACTGGTCGTATCGGCATGATTATTTTTTGGTTTTCCGCCCGGTAGTCCGGTCATTAATTAAAAAGGATTTATGTTAGATACCACCTCCTTTCTCCATAAACCACATGTTGTCAAAACGGGACTTTTCGGTTACCTCAACCTGAACAATCTTGGAGTCATGTACTTTAATAAGAAGAGACCCATAGTGTATGTTTTTAAGCAATTCAGCTATCTTCTCTAAAATTGTCTCGTTTACCCTTGTTGTATCTTGTGGCTCTGAACCCATAAGACCTCCATTTCAAAAAAAAACCCACTCACCATAATTTTTCCTGGGAGTGGGCCCTAATCTGGTACTTTTAAAGTTCAGATAAAAAAATCCCATCTGCCCAAGAAATTTAACATGCACATCCTACGCATCATCATAGTTCTCCCATGGAGATAATACTTGGATTAATAGTTACAAGCGGTAATCATTCTCTATTTGCTCAAAGAACTGCCTGGAAAATTAAAAAACTATGCTGCTCCGAGTAATTACCATGCCTTCCTTAACGAAAACATGTTGAAAAATCTATTTTCCTATATATCCTATATAAATAGTAGGATATTTATAACCAACAAAATCCTCCTTGTCAAGAGTTTTTTTATTGAAGATCAATTTACTTTTAATTTTTCCCCTAACCAATTGACCCAACTAACTTTTTTTTCTTATTGCAGATTCTTTTCTTTCTTTATAGGTCCTAAAATAAAATGTCCTTTCCAAAGAAGAGCGCTAATCATTATATCTTAGGTCCCCACGTACTTTGCATAGAGCGTACGGGCGATGCCTTCATCGGTTGTTCCCTTTACTAAGGCCCGACCAGTCGGAAAAATGATGAGCTCATAGTTCTGGACTTTGAGCGTGATCATGAATCCGTTGTTAGATACCTCCCCGGCAATGGCGAGGGCCTTTTCAAGAGATTCTAAAGAAAGCTCGCTTTCCTCGGCAGGAACAATCTGGACCATATTTCTCCCGCAGAGCGCGGTAGTCCAGGAAGTTGCTTTTCCCTCCAAAAACTCAAAGTTACGCTTGACGCAGGTAATACAATCGTCGTTTTTGTTGACCCCAAGGTTGTGAAATGTGTTTTCCCAGACATCGATAAAAATAAGCTGCCCGGTCACCAAATCATTAGCTTCAATGAGAAGCTTGAGAGCGAAGGTGGTTTGGAGAGATGCCACAATTGATGTAACTGAGTTAAGGACACCAGTCCGATCACAAGTCTCCAGACTCCCTGGGGGAGGCATGTCTTTAATGAAACAACGAAAGCAAGGTGATCGATTAGGTATGATGGGCATTGTCATGCCACACGCTCCAACCGCCGCACCGTAAATCCATGGTATTCCTAATTTAATACACGCATCATTAAGTAAAAATCGGGTCTCGATGTTATCAGTAGCATCCAATACCACCTGGAATCCATTGATCAGTATTTCCACATTCTTTAAATTGACATCTGATATTACTGGTTCAAGTTCAATAGAGGAGTTGATCTTCTTTAATTTTTCCACTGCGGCAACAGCTTTCGGGACACGGCCCTTAGCATCGTCTTCATCGAACAGAATCTGGCGCTGAAGGTTATCAATCTCTACGAAGTCGCGATCAACAATTCTTATTCGGTTCACACCGGACCGTGCCAGATTATTAGCGATTACAGTGCCGAGTGCACCACAACCAATAATAACCGCTGATCCTTCCTGGATTTTTTCTTGCCCGGTGGTCCCGATCTGGCTCAAAAGTGCCTGCCGTGAGTATCGTGGATCAATGTTTCTCTTTTCCATGACATATCTCATCCGGTCTTATTGTTTGGGTTTATAAATCCCGTTGCTCTTTCTTATTCAATTATCCCGCCGCCGACCACCACATCACCTGCATAAAAAACTGCAGCCTGGCCCGGAGCAATCCCTCGCTGGGGTTTAGAAAGCCAGATCTCTCCTCGGTCATTATCTTCACACATTATACGTGCTGAAATCTCCGGCTGTCGGTATCGGATCTTGACATCTACTGTAAGAGAACCAGGGTTTTTGTCAAAAACAATCCAGTTAATCCCGGTGATTGATATTCTTTTCTTCATGGCTTCTTCGGTTGTTCCCACAATGATCCTGTTAGTGGCCACATCCAGAGAAAGCACGTACAAAGGTTTGCGAGCAGCAATGCCTAAACCCTTTCTTTGCCCCACCGTGTAACATATAACCCCTTGGTGCCACCCCAAAATGTCGCCTTGGGTATTGAGCACCGGCCCTCGCTGGAGCGCCTCAGGAAATCTTTCCGTCAGAAAAGACCGATAATCTGTTGATCCAAGAAAACAAATATCCTGACTGCCCGGTTTATCATGGACTTCAAGACCATAGGATTTGGCGAGTGTCCGAGTCTCTTCCTTGGTCATCCCACCGAGCGGAAATAAAATCCGAGACAATTGCTCTTGCGATAGCGAATAGAGAAAATATGATTGATCTTTTTCTGCATCTAATCCTTTTTTGAGTAAAAATCTGCCCCGAGAGTGATCATAAAAAATATTGGCGTAATGGCCGGTTGCCACATAGTCCGCACCCAGGGAATCCGCGAGCTTCAGAAGGTGGCCGAACTTCACCACCCGGTTGCATTCTATACAAGGGTTCGGTGTCTTTCCGCTGAGGTATGATTGACAAAAGTAGTCAATTACACTTCTTTCAAAAATTTTTTCATAGTTCAATACATAAAACGGTATACCAATTTTCGCCGCCACCCGGCGGGCATCATCCATACCGTCGATGCCACAGCAGCTTCGAAGGTTATGCTGCCCAAGCCGCTCTGGTAATCGGAGCCCGATTCCGATTACTTCGTTTCCTTCCTGTTTGAGAAGACCTGCGGCAGTAGAGGAGTCTACCCCTCCAGACATTGCTACGACAATTAGTTTTCGGTGCGCCATCTCAATTGCTCAACCTGTTGTGTGTTTTTTATTCGCCCCTCAGGCATTATAAAGCATCGCTTCTCAGTAAAGCCTTCTTAGAAAGCATTCTCATTGTTGGGGGGTTACGCTCAAGCGAGTTCCAAGTCTTTTAGCATTTGAAAGTCATCCTCCTCGCAGCGGGCCTTTGTTGTTAAATAGCCACCCACAATCATACCGGTAACCCCTGCCAGAAAAGCGGTAGCTTGAAAATCCCTTAGGTTAACTTCTCTCCCACCTGCTAACTTAATTTCCACCTTTGGCACTATAAGCCTTGTGATGGCTATGAGTTTTATTACTTCCAGAGGCGGAGGGGGAAGTAGATTCTCCAAAGGGGTTCCCGGTCTAGGGTTTAAGATGTTTATGGGAATACAATCCACTTCCAACTCTCGCAAAATAAAGACCAATTCAAGCCATTGCACAGGAGTTTCACCCAAACCGATAATACCGCCTGAGCAAATGCTGAAGCCATTATTTTTTAGACGTTTTATCGTCTCCATTCGATCCGAAAATGAGTGGGTGGTGCAAATCTTCTCAAAAAAACTTGGCGCGGTTTCCAGGTTATGGTTATAACGCTCTACACCTGCTTCTTTGAGTGCCAAAGTCTGCTCATCTGATAGAATTCCCAGTGAGCAATCCAAGTTCAACTGGGTCTCACGGCGAATGCGTCTCGCTGCTTCCACAACGTTATTAAAGTCCCGTTGAGCTAAACTTTTGCCGCTGGTTATAATACAAAACCTTCTATCCCCTATTGAAGCAACCCCATGGGATTTGCGAACGATTTCTTCAACATCGAGCAGGGGATAGGTTGCACAGTCTCCCTGAAAGTGCGCGGATTGTCCGCAGAACTTGCAGTCTTCCGAACAACGCCCGGACTTTGCATTGAGAAGGGTACACAGATCAACTCGATTTTCAAAAAAATGATGTCGAACCCAATTTGCAACAGCCATAAGATCTACCAGTCCATTTTTGTCAACCTCGAGAAGTTTTTTTGCTTCGGGAAAGGTGATCTTCTCTCCTCCCAAAAGTTTATCTCCTATGTTACGGATATAATTTCTCACCATTTTCTCCTTTTAATCTTTCAAAACTAAACACATTTTTGGGACGTATTTTGCCGTCTCCTTGATCCTGATGTTTTTGATGTTCAGCGGACCAGACTCATGTTGCGGAGGTGGGACACCACTTCAATAAGCGAGGCCAAAACAAAATCAATTTCTGACTCGGCGTTCTCCCGGCCAAGCGAAAACCGGATACTGCCTTGTGCAATGGTTTGGGTTACCCCCATTGCCAGCAGGACGTGGGAAGGTTCAGTTGCTCCCGACGCACAGGCCGATCCGGTCGACACCGCAATCCCCCGCATATCAAGAGCGAGAAGAAGTGCTTCTCCATCAATGAATTCAAAGTTTACATTGAGGATATTCGGCAGCTTTTGTATCGGGTGGCCGTTAATATGTACGTGGGAAATCTTTTCACGTATTCCTCGTTCCAAGCGGTCACGAAGTCCGGTAAGGTGTTTAATAGTGCTCGGCAATTCTGCCTGGGCCAGCTCCAAGGCTTTCGCCAAACCAACAATCGCGGGGATGTTTTCCGTTCCAGCACGCATTTGACGCTCATGGTGGCCGCCGTGCAAAAGAGGGGAAATCCGCGTACCTTTACGAATATATAATGCCCCGATACCTTTGGGACCGTAAATTTTGTGTCCGGATATCGAAAGAAGGTCAATACCCAAGTCATTTATCTTCACCGGTATTTTTCCAACTGCCTGGACTGCATCCGTATGGAACAAAACCCCTCTTTTTCTGGCAATAGCGGCTATTTCGGATACAGGCTGGATCGTTCCGGTCTCGTTATTGGCCAGCATCACTGAGATGAGAACCGTGTCAGGCCGAATCGCTTCTTCAAGCGCCGAAAAGAGGACAACCCCATAGTGGTCAACCGGAAGATAGGTTATTTCAAATCCTTCTTCCTCAAGAGATTTGCAGCAATTAAGCACCGCATGATGCTCAATTTTGGTTGTAATCAGGTGCCTACCCTTGGTTTTATTAGCGTGTGCTACACCTTTGATCGCGAGGTTACCAGTTTCGGTGCCTCCGCTGGTGAAGAATATCTCTTTTGGATCAGCTCCGATACAGCCTGCTATAACCCCCCTCGCATTCTCCAGTGCTTTCTTGGCTCGTTGGCCGACCATATGGATGCTGGAGGCGTTTCCAAAAATCTCAGAAAAATATGGCACCATCGCATCCAAAACCTCTTGTCTTACCGGAGTGGTGGCTGCATGATCAAGATAAATTGTTTTCATTACGGCAACCTTATAAACAACTGCATATACTGGATATGTAATTTACCCACTTTGTATCTTTAAACTTACTTAAAATCTTGGTTTTTTTTACACGAAACTCTCTCTAGGATCTGGCGGTGAAAATCACAGAGACTTGCCCCTGATCTCAGCTGGGCATAAATCATTTCTTCCTGCCAGTGAGCATTGAAAAGCCGGCATCCCTTGTCATTACAGAAGGGGTTGCCGGTAATATGGTAAAAAAGAGCTTGTAAGAGATACCCTTTGATGACCTCCTGAAGCCGAGGGTCGCCATATCCAATATACCTCGGGCGGAAAGCCTTCTTTAAGCTTTCCGGATTTGCGCTTAATGTCCGACCCAGATAATATTCGCGTGGCCGGGCTGGCCCCTCGATTACTCCGGTGGTTGATATGGTAGATGGGAAACCACATATTGAAACCCTTATGTGGCAGCGACAATAATTTTCATCCCAGGTCCCTAACAACTGATTGGTCAGAATTATATGGCAATGATCCCCGGTTGCTTCGTCTGGCGCTAACAGGTCTGAGCAGATCACCATCACCTGGAATCCCTCGTAGAGTACCCCGACCGGCTTAATGCGATCGGACATGAGAAATTTTAATTCGAAATCAACTTCTCCCGGTAATGGTTCACGGCTAAAACTCTTTTTGTCCGGATGATAAACTTTTGACTGGGCGAGATTTTTAGCAAGAGAATATAATCTTTCTTCCTTTGCGCCGCATCGCCGAAGCCAGTAAGAAAAAAAATCTTCACGCAGATTGATGATTGACCGCGGAAAGTATCTTTTCAAAAAAGCAACAAGATCCTCACTCTTTAACTCTTCGGGATCAACCCCGTTGTAAAGTTGAATAATTGAAGGGACAGTAAAGTCACCATCCACCTACATCATCCTTTTTTCAAAATTTTAAGCGCAATTTCCGCGGCCTTCTTGCCGGAAAGAAGCATCGCGCCAAACGTTGGCCCCATCCGGGGAACCCCATAGACCGTGCTCACCGCCATTCCCGTCACTACGAGACCAGGGTGCACTTCACCCGTATGCTCGACAACTAAGTCTTCAGATTGTTCAACCCACATGGCACCGTAACCAACTGTTTTGATCAGACCCCTTTCCTCCAGTTTGGCAACTACGCAGGCGTCATGGCCGGTAGCATCGATAACCAGCTTTGTTTCTAGGGCAACCGGATCAACACAGGTAATCTGGCGGGGTAATGCTTGGACCGGGGTCCAGTTAATCACCACCCCAGCCACCCGGTTCCCTTCCCGAAGGATAAGGTCGTCAAATACGGTCATGTTAGCGAATTTAACGCCGGCATCGCACGCTGCCGCAATAAGCTTGGAACAGGCATGCGGGCCGTCGGCAACAAAAAGATCACGTGATGCTTCAGTATAAGGAACGCCAAGCTCATCCAAAATTTTCTGGGCCGGCGCCCGAACCGTGACTTTATTCATTAAGTAACCGCCGATCCAAAACCCCCCCCCCAGGTAATTGTTACGCTCGATGATAAAAACCTTTAAACCCTCCTGACAAAGGATCTTCCCGGCCATCAAACCGGACGGCCCTGCACCGACAATGATGCAATCACTTTCAACGTATTCCTCAAATTGGCGCGCAAATTCGGAAATAATTGCCCTGGTTACATCTTTTTCTCCCCCGCCGCTAAATATTTTCTCACCCATAATTTTTCCTTTCTATTTAGGGAGTTCACCCTGTTAGATGATTAGAAATTGACCTCCATCGCCCGTGGCGGACAGGCTTTGATACATAGCTCACAGGCGATACACTTTTCATTTTCAAAGGTAACCATCATGGTGCGGCGATCAATCGAAAGCGCACCACTCGAACACACGGCTACGCAAGCTCCACAATGCGTACAGCGGATCTCATTGCGGTTAACATCCTTGCTTAATGGTTGAATCAAAACCCCTGCGTTTTCTAAAAAACACATGCCATCCTTAAAGGATTTATTCTCACCCTTGAGCTCCAGGACTAAAAGACCCTCTTCATTTGGCGTAACGTGCGCTTTGAGAATGTTAAAGTCCAGGTTATACTGTTTTACTAAGTTGCAGACAATGGGCTGGTCTACCAAAAGATGAGGGAATTTGAGAACTATTTTTCGTGAAATCACGGTGAGTCTCCCTTTATGCATTTTATGATAATTACTTTACTTCTTATTTAATTGGCCTTTCAATAAGAGTGCGAAAACTGTATCCGGATTCAGCCCCGGGCAATCCAGCAACCCGTTCAGTCAACAAAAACTTACCCTCCTTGATCCAGCTTTTGAGAGTTCCGGCAATTTCTTTTGCCTTGGCATAACTCGAAAGGGGAACAGCAGGAACCTCCTTGCCCTGAATGGTAATTTTGCCACTTTTAAGCTGGGCGTAACTAACCTCTCCAATGGTCTCGGTTTCCCGTTCCGGATAGGTTTTGCTGTAATCAACAATGGGAGCATACAGATCTTTGTCTTTAACGGCAGTAAAGCGACATATTTCTTCGTCCAGAATGGGAA